>Ga0224723_1001137_pt1 | contig 16657 bp, 15 predicted proteins | sample Balambano_FR2_Me_FD_161647 | JGI IMG/M metagenome (GOLD analysis project Ga0224723, IMG submission 161647) | Freshwater sediment microbial communities from Lake Towuti, South Sulawesi, Indonesia - Balambano_FR2_MetaG | ecosystem: Environmental > Aquatic > Freshwater > Lake > Sediment | place...
GGGGCGCATGCCCCGATCCGGCCGCCTTGCCGCCCGACCTGTGCGCCGACGGGCGCCCGCTGTTCCTTGCGCTCGGCACCATCGAGCCGCGCAAGAACCATACGCTGCTGCTCGACATCTGGGAGCGGCTGCATGCCAGCCTTGCGGCAAGCCGCATCCCGCGGCTGGTCGTGGCCGGCGCGCGCGGCTGGGCGAATGCGGCCGTGTTCCGGCGGCTCGACAGCCGGCCCTTCGTCGGGCGCACCGTGGTCGAGCACGCGGGGCTGAGCGACGGCGCGGTCGCGGCGCTGATGGACCGGTCGGCCGCGCTCCTGTTCCCCTCGCTGGCCGAGGGCTTCGGCCTGCCCCCGGCCGAGGCGGCGGCGCGCGGGCTGCCGGTGATCGCGGCCCCGCTGCCCGCCCTGCGCGAGACGCTTGGCGACTACCCGACCTACCTGCAGACCGACGACCCATTAGCCTGGATGCGCGCGATCCTGGCGCGGGCCGAAGCCGCGGGCCGGACGCCCCCGGCGCCGCGGCCGCCGCTGGCGGTGCCGACCTGGGCCGACCACTTCAACCTTGTCTTAAACCCGGCCTGCTAGCCCCGGCAGACGGGCCGAGGGAGGCGAGGCGGTGTCGGGCGTCCTGGCGAGATACGGGCTGCGGCTGGAGCGCAAGCGCATCCTACTGCGTGCCCTCTTCAAGCAGCGCGAACTACAACGGCGGTCGGACCGGACGGCGCGGATCCGCCCCGGCGACATCCTGCTGTTCTCGACGCTCCGCAACGAGGCGCTGCGCCTGCCCTGGTTCCTGCGCTATTACCGCGCTCTTGGCGTCAACCATTTCCTGATCGTGGACAACGGCTCGGACGACGGCTCGGCGGCGCTGCTGGCCGATCAGCCGGACGTCTCGCTCTGGCACACGGCACACAGCTACGGGCGCGCCCGCTTCGGGATGGACTGGCTGACCTTCCTGATGATGCGCCACGGCCACGGCCACTGGACCCTGACCGTCGATCCCGACGAGTTCCTCGTCTATCCGTTCTGCGACACCCGGCCGCTGCGCGCCCTGACCGACTGGCTCGATGCGTCTGCTGTCCGCTCGTTCCCGGCGATGCTGCTCGACCTCTACCCGAAGGGGCCGACCGAGGCCCGGCCCTATCGCCCCGGCCAGGACCCGACCGAAGTCGCCTGCTGGTTCGACCCGGGCAACTACACGATCGCGCGCAACCCGCGCTTCGGCAACCTCTGGATCCAGGGCGGGCCGCGGGCCCGCAGCTTCTTCGCCGACGCGCCCGACCGCGCGCCCGCGCTGAACAAGGTGCCGCTGGTCAGGTGGCACCGCCGCTATGCCTATGTCAGTTCCACCCACATGCTGCTGCCGCGCGGGCTGAACCTCGTGCATGACGACTGGGGGGGCGAGAAGGTCTCGGGCTGCCTTCTGCACGCGAAGTTCGTCGGAGGCTTCGCCGCCCGGGCCGAAGAGGAGCTGGCGCGGGGCGAGCACTACGGGCGCGGCCGCGAGTACCGGGCCTATTGCGCCGGGCTGGCCGCGCTGCCCGACCTCTGGTGCGCTTGGTCCGAGCGATACCGGGACTGGCGGCAGCTCGAGGCGCTCGGGCTGATGTCCAAGGGCCACTGGGCATGACGACGCTCGGCATCCTCATGCTCTGCCACACCGCGCTCGACCGGGCGGCGCAGGTGGCGCGGCACTGGGCCGCCGAGGGCTGTCCGGTGGTGCTGCATCTTGACGCGCGGGTCGGACCCGCGGCCGCGGCCCGGCTGCAGGCGGCACTCGCGGGCCTGCCCGGCGTGCGGTTCTGCCCCCGCCGGCGCTGCGACTGGGGCACCTGGGGCCTGGTCGCGGCGACGCAGGACGCCGCCGCGGTCATGCTCGGCGCGTTTCCGTCGGTGCGCCACGTCTGCCTCGCCTCCGGCGCCTGCCTGCCGCTGCGCCCGGTGGCCGAACTTCGGCGCTATCTGGACGAGCGGCCCGACACCGACTTCATCGAGAGCGTGACCACCGCCGATGTCGGCTGGACGGTCGGCGGGCTCGATCTCGAACGCTTCACGCTGCACTTTCCCGTCCCCTGGCGGCGGCGCTGGCTGTTCGACCGCAGCGTGACGCTGCAGCGGCGGCTCGGCCTCCGCCGGGCGATCCCCGAGGGCGTGGTGCCGCATCTGGGCAGCCAGTGGTGGTGCCTGACGCGCCGGACGCTCGCGGCGATCCTGTCGGACCCGCGCCGCCCGGTGCTCGACGCCTATTTCCGCCGGGTCTGGATTCCGGACGAGAGCTATTTCCAGACGCTGGCGCGGCGGCATGCGCGCCGGATCGAAAGCCGGTCGCTGACGCTCGCGACCTTCGACGCGCATGGCAAGCCGCATGTGTTCTATGACGACCACCTCGGCCTGCTGCGCCAGTCGGGCTGCTTTCTGGCGCGCAAGATCTGGCCCGGGGCGGATGGTCTTTACTCCGGCTTCCTGGTGCCGGGCCCGGCAGAGACGGCGGCGGCGGAGCCCGATCCCGGCGTGATCGACCAGGTGTTCGCGGCGGCGGCCCTGCGACGGACCAAGGGCCGCCCCGGCCTCTACATGCAGAGCCGCTGTCCGCGGGAGAGCTGGGAGAACGGAAAGACCGCGGCACCCTACTCGGTGTTCGAGGGCTTTGCCGAGGTGGTCGCGGATTTCGAGGCCTGGCTCGGCCAGGCGACGGGCGGCCCGGTGCACGGGCACCTCTACGCCCCCGAACGGGCGATGTTCGCCGGGGGCGCGACGACCGCCGCAGGCGCCCTGTCCGACAGCGCGACCTTGCGCGACTACAATCCGCAGTCCTTCCTGACCAGCCTGATTTGGAACGGGCGCGACCGGCGGCAGTGCTTCCAGTTCGGCCCGCGCGACCGGCAGGAGATCAGCTGGTTCCTCGCCATGGATCCGAACGCGCAGATCTCGGTGATCACCGGTGCCTGGGCGGTGCCGCTGTTCCGCGCCGGGCGCGAGATGGCGCAGATCCGGCGCGAGGCGGCCGCGCTGCAGCAGACCGAGACCGCGCATCTGGAGGTCCTGCGCTCGCGCCACGCCCGGGCGCGGGTGCGCATCTGGCCGCTGGCAAGCTTCGTCGCCGACCCGATCGGGCCGCTGCAGACGATCCTCGACGAGATCAGCCCGCGCGCCCGGCACCGCCTGACGCTCGCCCCGCGACTGGTCGATCTGACCGGTTTCGGCCGGTTCCTGCAGGCGTTGCGCAACCTCGGCCTCAAGCCCCTCAGGATGGGCGATTTTCCGGTGGACCGACCGCCCCCGGCCGCGCCGGGCCGCCTCGGCCGTACCTCGCTCGCGGGCTGAACCGTGCCGGCCGCCCGCTTCGCTGCCTTCGTGCTGTTCGCCGAGATGCGGACGGGGTCGAACTTTCTGGAGGCCAACCTGAACGCGCTGCCCGGCGTCACCTGCCATGGCGAATTGTTCAATCCCCATTTCATCGGCCGCAAGGACCAGACCGCCTTTCTGGGCCTCGATCTGGCCGCGCGCGACCGCGACCCGCTGGCTCTTCTGGCCCGGCTCCGTGCCTCGGCTCGGGGCCTGACCGGCTTCCGCTTCTTCCACGACCATGACGCGCGCGTGCTGGAGGCGGTGCTGCCCGACCCCGGTGTGGCCAAGATCATCCTCAGCCGCAACCCGGTGGAAAGCTACGTGTCGTGGAAGATCGCGCAGGCCACCGGGCAATGGAAGCTGACCGATGCCCGCAACCTGCGGACGGCGCGGGTCACCTTCGACAGCGCGGAATTCGCAGCCCGGCTGGAGGCGCAGCAGTGCTTCCGGCGACACCTGACGCGCCGGCTGCAGGAGACCGGGCAGACCGCCTTTCACATCGACTACCGCGACATCTCCGCGGTCGCGGTGCTGAACGGACTGGCGCGGTTCCTTGGCGTGCCGGCGACGCTCGAGGCCCCGGAGCCGACGCTGAAGAAGCAGAACCCCGGCGACGTCGCGTCCATGCTGACCAACCCGGCCGAGATGGAGGCGGCGCTGGCCCGGCTCGACCCGTTCGGCCTTGGCCTCGCCCCGCCGTCCGAAGCGCCGCGGTCGGCGGCGCTCGGCGCGGCCGTGATGGCGCGCGGGGCGCCGCTTCTGCATCTGCCCGTCCGCTGCGGCCCCGAGGCGGCGGTGACGGCCTGGCTCGGCCGGATCGGTGCCGGCGGCACCGACAGCGGGTTCACCCCGCGCGAGCTTCGCCGCTGGCGCCAGGCCCATCCCCGGCATCGCAGCTTCACCGTGCTGCGCCACCCGCTGGACCGGGCGCATGCCGCCTTCTGCGCCCGCATCCTGACCGGAGAGCGGCCCGAGGTGCGCGCCCGGCTGATCCGGGTCCAGGGGATCGAACTGCCGCCGGTCGAAGCGGTCGCCGACCAGTCCCTTGCTGCCCATCGCGCGGCCTTCCTCGGCTTCCTGCGCTTCCTGAAGCTTGACCTTGCGGGGCAGACCGGCCTCAGGATCGACGCGTCCTGGGCGAGCCAGAGCGCGGTGCTGCACGGCTTCGCGCAGGTCCAGGCCCCCGATCTGGTGCTGCGCGAGGACCGTCTGGCCGAGGGACTGGCATTCCTCGCCGCCGAGGTCGGCGCGCAGGCGCCGGCCTTCGTGGCCCTACGCGAGGCCGCGCCCTTCCCGCTCGCGGCATTCCACGGCCCCGATCTCGATGCGGCCGCCGAAGAGGCCTATCGCCGCGACTACCTCGGGTTTGGCTTCGGGCCCTGGCGGCCGGCGGGGCACGCGGGCGGTCAGGCCGCCTGATTGGTGCGCGCCTCGGTCAGGATCGCATGCAGCTTGGCCGGATCGGTGTTGGCGCGCAGCTTGGCGCAGACCGCCGGGTCGCGCATCGTGCGGCTGACCAGCGCCAGCGCCTTGAGGTGATCGACGCCGCTGTCCTTGGGCGCGAACAGGCCGAACACCAGATCGACCGGCTGGCGGTCGACCGAGTCGAAATCGACCGGTTTTTCCAGCCGCAGGAACACCCCGATGATTGACGTCAGGTCCTCGAGCCGGGCATGGGGAAGGGCGATGCCGTGGCCCACGCCGGTCGGCCCGAGGCTCTCGCGCTCCTGCAGCCCGTCGACCGCGGTCGCCGCGTTCAATCCGTAGGCCAGCGCCGCGACCTCTGCCAGCTCCTGGAACAGGCGCTTCTTGCTGGTGAGGTGGCCGACAACCCGGACGGCGCCAGGTTTCAGCAGTCGGGAGAGGTCCATGATGTGATCATTCCTGCGCTCGGCGGCGCTACTTGCTGTTTCTCGGGTCGATCCAGCCGATGTTGCCGTCGTCCCTGCGGTAGACGACATTGACACCGCCGTGGCCCTCGTTCCGAAACACCAGCATCCGCTGACCGGCCAGTTCCAGCTGCATCACGGCCTCGCCCACGGTGATGGAAGGGATCTTCGTTTCCATCTCGGCGATGACCACGGGCTGGAGCGTCTCCAGGTCTGCATCCTCGGTCTCCTCGGATGCCGCGAGGATATAGGACGCGCCGCCGTCGAATTCAACGGGCGCCGTGCGGTCGCGGTGGTGGCTGCGCAGCCGGCGCTTGTAGCGGCGGAGCTGCTTTTCCATCTTCTCGCGGCAGGACTCGAAGGCCGCGTAGATCTCCGAGGCATGGCCCTTGGCCTGGGCGTTCAGGCCGGTGGACAGGTGGATGACGCATTCGCAATGGAACTGATGCGTAACCCGCGAGAAGACGACGAGACATTCGGTCGGGCGTTGCGCGTATTTCTCGATCACCTCGCCCAGTTCGGCCTTCACATGGGTCTGCAGTGCCTCGCCGATGTCGATCTGCCGTCCGCTGATCTGATACCGCATTACGTCTCCCTCGCGGTGGCCGCACCGGCCCGGCCGGCCGCGGGCGACCGCTCCCGCGGCGCGGAATGCTCGGACCGGAGCGGGCGGCGCGCACCTTCCGGGCATTTGGCGGCAGGACCATCATCAATGTCAACAGCATCGTCACGGCGCTGTCACAAGCCGGGCGGCCGGCGTCAGCCGATCCGGAAATCGCGCCCCAGATAGACCCGGCGCACGTTTTCGTCACGCACCACCTCGTCGGCGCTGCCGCTCATCAGCACGTGGCCATCGTGCAGGATATAGGCGCGGTCGACGATGTCGAGCGTCTCGCGCACGTTGTGGTCGGTGATCAGCACGCCGATGCCGCGGCCGCGCAGGTCCTGCACCAGATGGCGGATGTCGCCGACCGCAATCGGGTCGACGCCGGCGAAGGGCTCGTCGAGCAGGAGGTAGTTCGGGTCCGCGGCGAGGCAGCGCGCGATCTCGACCCGCCGCCGCTCGCCGCCCGACAGCGCCAGCGCCGGGGTGCGGCGGATATGGGTGATCGAGAAATCCGACAGAAGCTCCTCCAGGCGCTCGGCCCGGCGGCGGCGGTCGGCGACCGCGATCTCGAGCACGGCGCGGATATTGTCCTCGACCGACAGGCCGCGGAAGATCGACACCTCCTGCGGCAGGTAGCCGATCCCGAGCCGGGCGCGACGGTACATCGGCAGCGCGGTCACGTCGCGCCCGTCGATCGTGACGCGTCCGCCCTCGGGCATGACGAGCCCGGCGATGGCATAGAAGCAGGTGGTCTTGCCCGAGCCGTTCGGGCCGAGCAGCGCGACCACTTCGCCGCGGCTGAGGTCCAGGCTGATGTCGCGGATCACCGGGCGGCGGCGATAGCTCTTGCGCAGATGCCGCACCCGGAGCCCGGCCCTGCCCTCGGTGAGCCGCAGGTCGGCCTTCGTCACGGCGCAGCCGGGGCCGGCACGAACACGGTCGTGACGCGCCCTTCCATCAGGCCGGTGCCGGCGTTGAGATCGACGTTGAGCCGGCTCCCCGAGATCGCCGACGTGCCTTGCGTCAGAAGCACGTCGCCGGTCATCACGACAATACCGTCGGAGATGGTGTAGACCGCCTCCTGCGCCTCGGCGGTCTCGGCGCCGTTGACCAGCGTGACGCCGCCGGTGGCATGCATCCGGGTGATCGCCCGGCCGGCCTCGTCATACTCGACCAGCAGTTCCTCGGAGGTCATCCGCAGCAGTCCCTGGCCCACCACCACATTGCCGGTGAACAGCGCCGTCGCCTCGGCCTGGTTCACACGGAGCTGGTCCGCCGTGACCTCGACCGGCAGCGTCGGGTCGCCCCGGAGCCCGCCGAAGGCGACCGCCGCCCCCTCGGCCTGGGCCAGGGCCGCCGCCGGGGCGGCAAGGCAGAGGAGCACAAGCAGAACGGCACAAGGCTTCGGCACGAGGCGCCCCGGAACAGCGGTCATCGGTCAGGCCGGTATATCAGCCGCACGTCGCCCTTGAAATCCAGAACGTGGCTGCCGGGCGCCGCGGGGTCGGGGGTGATCTGCATCATGCGCGCGGTGACCGGGCCGAACGGGCTGTCGCCGGCGACGCCACCGGTGGCTAGAAGGTCGGTCCGCGCTATCGAACCCTGCATATCGGGCGCGGTCAGCCGGTAACCGGTCGAGGTGACGACGGTCACGTCGCCGCCCAGCACCACCTCCTCGGTCGCGGTATCCATCCAGCCGGTCTCGGCCTCGAGCGTCGTCACCGTGCCGCTGGCTGCCTCCAGCCGCACCGTCAGGCGGCGGGCCGTGCCTTGCCCCGGCCGGCCGGCGAGCGGGCGCATGTCGGCGGCCGTGACGGTCACCGCGGCGCCGTCGTCGGTCATGCCGGTGAAGACGGGCTCGGTCAGCCGCGGCTCGTCGAGCCGCGCCGCGACATCGACATCGGAATAGGGGATGGCGCTTTCGGGGTCGATGCCGCGCGACACCAGAAACAGGCTCGACAGGATCGCGAGCGCCGCCAGGGGCAAAAGCACCTTCAGCCAGGCGACCAGCCGCGAATGGCTGATGTCGAGCACCATCGCTCAGACCACGCCGGCGCGCAGGCAGTCGTGAATGTGCAGGATGCCAACCGCGGCGCGGCTGCCTTCGGGGTCGACCACGAACAGGCAGGTGATCTTGCGGTCGTTCATCACCGCCACGGCGCGCTCGGCCAGGGCCTGGGGTCCGATCGTGCGCGGGTCGGGCGTCATCACCTGATCGGCGGTCAGCGACATCAGCCCGTCCATGTGGCGGCGCAGGTCGCCGTCGGTCACGATGCCGGCCAGTGCGCCGGTCTCGCGGGTCACACCGACCACGCCGAACCCCTTGCGCGACATCTCGACCAGCGCCTCGCCCATCGGCGTGCCGACCGGCACCAGCGGCATGTCGGCATGCATGAGGTCGCCGACCCGCACCAGCCGCGCCCCGAGCCGCCCGCCGGGGTGGAACAGGCGGAACTGGTCGGGCGTGAAGCGGCGGTGGTCCATCAGCACCACGGCCAGCGCATCGCCGAGCGCCAGCATCATCGTGGTCGAGGTGGTGGGCACGATCCCCGTGTCGCAGGCCTCCGGCACCGCAGGGAGCAGAACCGACACATCCGCCTGCCGCACCAGCGCGGAGTCCGGCCGTGCGGCGACCGCGATCAGCGGGATGCCGAACCGGCGGGAATGGGCGACGATGTCGGCCAGCTCCGGCGTCTCGCCCGAGTTCGATAGCACCAGCAGCACGTCGCCCCGCATCACCATGCCGAGGTCGCCGTGGCTGGCCTCGGCCGGGTGCACGAACTGCGCCGGCGTGCCGGTGGAGGCGAAGGTGGCCGCGATCTTGCGGGCGATGTGGCCGGACTTGCCCATCCCCGACACGATCACCCGGCCCCGCGCGTCGAGGATCGTTGCGACTGCCGCGGCAAAGCCCTCGCCCAGGCCAGCCGCAAGCTGCGCCAGCGCCTCGGCCTCGCGCGTCACCACGCGGCGGGCCGTCGCCAGCAGCGCCTCAGTGGTGGAAGAGGTCATTCGGCTCGTCCCAGCCCATGAGGTCGAGCTCCGCCCGGGTCGGCAGGAAGGCGAAGCACCGCTCGGCCAGGTCGAGCCGCCCCTCGCGGATCAGCCGCGTTTCCAGCGCCGCCTTCAGCCGGTGAAGGTAGAGCACGTCCGAGGCGGCATAATCGCGCTGCGCCTCGGTCAGTTCGGCCGCGCCCCAGTCCGAGGTCTGCTGCTGTTTCGACAGGTCGATGTCGATCAGATCCTGCAGCAGGTATTTCAGGCCATGCCGGTCGGTATAGGTGCGGATCAGGCGCGAGGCGATCTTGGTGCACCAGACCGGCGCGGTCACGACGCCGAAGGCGGCCTTCAGCGCGGCGATGTCGAACCGGCCGAAGTGGAACAGCTTCAGCACGGACGGGTCGGCCAAGAGCCGCTCGAGGTTCGGCGCCCGGCTTTGGCCGCGGGCGATCTGGACCAGATGCGCAGCGCCGTCGCCGCCCGACAACTGCACCAGGCAAAGCCGGTCGCGGCGGGGGTCGAGGCCCATCGTCTCGGTGTCCACCGCGACCACCGGGCCAAGGTCGAGGCCGGGGGGCAGGTCACCGCGATAGAACTGGACGGACATGGCTCGTTCCTCCGAAGCTGCACGAAGGATCGATGGTGCCCAGGAGAGGACTCGAACCTCCACGCCTTGCGGCACACGGACCTGAACCGTGCGCGTCTACCAATTCCGCCACCTGGGCCGGTGTCGTGCCGGGCGATGTATCGAGGGGTCGGCGGAGTGTCAACGGCAGGACAAGAAAATTCGTCGCAGCCTTTCGGCTTGTCGGAAACGGCTCCGGAAGCTATCCGGAGCGGGCAGATGCGCATCCATTGCGAGGAGGCCCGCGGCCGATGAGCAAGCTCGTCACGATCTACGGCGGTTCCGGTTTCGTCGGGCGCTACGTCGCGCGGCGGATGGCGCAGGACGGGTGGCGGGTCCGGGTGGCCGTGCGGCGCCCGAACGAGGCGCTGTTCGTCAAGACCTACGGCGTCGTCGGCCAGGTCGAGCCGGTGTTCTGCAACATCCGCGACGAGGCCTCGGTGCGGCTGGTGATGCAGGGCGCGGAGGCGGCGGTGAACTGCGTCGGCGTGCTGAACGAGATCGGCCGGAACCGTTTCGAGGCGGTGCAGGCCGAAGGCGCGGCGCGCATCGCGCGGCTGGCCTCGGCCGAGTCCGTGGCGCATCTGGTGCAGCTGTCCGCGATCGGCGCCGACCCGGCCTCGCCCAGCCTCTATGCCCGGACCAAGGCCGCCGGCGAGGCGGCCGTGCGCGCGGCCTTTCCGCAGGCGGTGATCTTGCGGCCTTCGGTGATCTTCGGCTTCGAGGACCAGTTCTTCAACCGCTTTGCCGGTATGGCGCGGTTCGGGCCGATCCTGCCGCTGGTGGGGGCGGCAACGCGCTTCCAGCCGGTCTATGTCGATGACGTGGCGGCGGCGGCGGTGAAGGGTGCGACGGGCGAGGCCGCGCCCGGCGTCTACGAGCTCGGCGGTCCGGACGTGGCGAGCTTCCGGGCGCTGATGGAGCAGATGCTGGCGGTGATCCAGCGGCGCCGTCTGGTGGTCGGCATCCCCTACCTGCCGGCCTGGCTGATGGCCTTCGGCTTCGACATGGTGCAGAAGCTCAGCTTCGGGCTGATCACCAATGGCGTCCTGACCCGCGACCAGCTGAAGAACCTCGACCGGGACAATGTGGTGGCACCGGATGCCCGGGGGCTGGCTGACCTCGGCATCACGCCGACGGCGATGGAGGCGGTGCTGCCCGAGTATCTCTGGCGCTACCGTCCCTCGGGGCAGTTTGCCGCCATCAAGGATTCGGCGAAGAACCTGCGCAAGGTCTGATCGCACGAAGACGCGAAAGGGGCGGTCATGACCGAATCCACGACGCTCGTCGCAGCCCTGCTCGGGCTGCTCGAAGGGCTGACCGAGTTCATCCCCGTCTCCTCCACTGGGCACCTGCTGCTCGCGGGTCATTTCCTCGGCTTCGAGTCGGCCGGCCGCACCTTCGAGGTGGTGATCCAGCTTGGCGCCGTGCTTGCCATCCTGACGGTCTATGCCGAGCGGCTGTGGTCGGTCGCCCGCGCCGCGCCGACCGATCCGGCGGCGCGGCGGTTCGTCCTGTCGGTGCTGGTTGCCTTCCTGCCGGCGGTGGTAGTGGGCGTGATCGCCCATGATTTCATCAAGACGGTCTTGTTCGACACGCCGATGCTGATCGCGGTGATGCTGATCCTCGGCGGCATCGTGCTCCTGTTCGTCGACCGGCTGGCAGCGGCGCCCCGCTACTCCGAGGCGATGGAGCTGCCGCTCGGGCTCACGCTCAGGATCGGGCTGTTCCAGTGCCTCGCGATGATCCCCGGCGTGTCGCGGTCGGGCGCGACGATCGTCGGCGCGCTGTGGATGGGGGTCGGCAAGCGCGCGGCGGCCGAATTCTCGTTCTTCCTGTCGATGCCGACGATGGCGGCGGCGGTCGCTTACGACGTCTTCCAGAATCGCGACGTGCTCGATGCCGGTGCGATCTCGGAAATCGCCGTCGGTTTCGTGACGGCCTTCCTGTCGGCGGTGGTGGTGGTGCGCTGGCTGCTCGGCTACGTCAGCAAGCACGGCTACGCGCTGTTTGGATGGTGGAGAATCGCTGTCGGAACGCTCGCCCTTTGGGCATTGCTGCTCGGATCCTGAGCTGATGGGTATCACATACTGACCTTTTCGGCGCGCGGTAGCGCAGAAAGATCGTCTCCACCCGGAAGAATGCGGCAACAAGGTCAGTCATGCTGCCTTTTATTCCAGCCCGGTCCACAGTATTAGGTCTCACCCGAGGTTCGCGGAAGGCGCCGGCATGGCCACGCAACGCATGCTCCAGTTCGTCACGGTCGCGAAGGAGATGCCGGAGAAGCGGCCGCCGGACCTGCGCGCACGCGACTTCCACGAAATCTATCGCGACTATGCCGCCGCCAAGGCCGCCGAGCAGGCCGGGCGCTGCAGCCAGTGCGGCGTGCCCTATTGCCAGAGCCATTGTCCGCTGCACAACAACATTCCCGACTGGCTGCGCCTGACCGCCGAGGGCCGGCTGCGCGAGGCCTACGAGATCAGCCAGGCGACCAACACCTTCCCCGAAATCTGCGGCCGGATCTGCCCGCAGGACCGGCTGTGCGAGGGCAACTGCGTGATCGAGCAGTCGGGCCACGGCACGGTGACGATCGGTGCGGTCGAAAAGTACATCACCGACACCGCCTGGGAGGAAGGCTGGGTCCAGCCGATCCGGCCGGGCGCAGAGCGGGGCGAAAGCGTGGGCATCATCGGCGCCGGGCCCGGCGGGCTGGCTGCGGCCGACCTGCTGCGCCGCCATGGGGTGCAGGTCACCGTCTATGACCGCTACGACCGCCCGGGCGGGCTGCTGACCTATGGCATCCCCGGCTTCAAGCTGGAAAAGCCGGTGGTGATGCAGCGCATCGCGCAGTTGGAACAGGCGGGCGTGCAGTTCGTGATGAACTGCACGGTGGGCCAGGACATCAGCTTCGATGCGATCCGTGGCCAGCACGACGCGGTGCTGATCGCGACCGGCGTCTACAAGGCGCGCGACCTGATGGCGCCGGGCGTCGGCCAGCCGGGCGTGGTGGCCGCGCTCGACTACCTGACGGCCAGCAACCGCAAGGGCTTCGGCGACGAGGTGCCGGCGTTCGACGACGGCACGCTCGATGCCGCGGGCAAGCGGGTGGTGGTGATCGGCGGCGGCGACACGGCGATGGACTGCGTGCGCACCGCCGTGCGGCAGGGCGCGCGGAGCGTAAAGTGCCTTTACCGGCGCGACCGGGCGAACATGCCCGGCAGCCAGCGCGAGGTGCAGAACGCCGAAGAGGAAGGCGTGGAGTTCGTCTGGCTCACGACCCCCCGCGGTTTCACCGGCACGGACGGGGTCGAGGGCGTGGTGGTGCAGCGGATGCGCCTCGGCGCGCCGGATGCGACCGGGCGGCAGATGCCCGAGGTGCTGGAGGGCGCGGATTATGTCGAGCCCTGCGATCTGGCGATCATGGCGCTTGGCTTCGAGCCGGAGCCGCTGCCGGCGCTCTGGGGCGTCGCGGATCTGGCGGTCACCCGATGGGGCACCGTCAAGGCGGATTTCCAGACCCACGCGACCAGCCTGCCCGGCGTCTATGCCGCTGGCGACATCGTTCGCGGCGCGAGCCTTGTCGTCTGGGCAATCCGCGACGGGCGCGAGGCGGCCGAGGCGATCCTGTCATATCTTGCGCAGCCGGCCGCCGTAGCGGCGGAATAGGGGGACGGCATGGACCATCGTTTCGCTGCCGCGGCGATGCTGGCGCTGTGCCTATCGCTGCCGGCCCCGGTCGCCGGCCAGAGCCCGCCGTCCGGCACCTTCACCCCGCCGCCCGGCTGCACCGGCTTCCTCACCGTCCAGTCGCGGGGCTGCCGGGTGTCCAATCACTACCGCTGCGAGGCCGATCCGCCGGGCCACCAGTGGCGCGCCGATTTCGACGCCGAGGGGATCTTCTTCGTCAGCCGGACCGACCGCGAGGCGCAATGGGTCGAGAGCTACGACATGTTCCCGACCGTGCGCCAGACGCTCGACCCTGACCCCGAGGATCCGGCCTCGTTCAGCGGGCTTCTGGAAACCGGGATCGACACCTTCGCCTTCGGCCTGTCCGAGGATACCGGCGCGCGGACGCGGGTGACGGGCTTCGACAAGCTCACCGGGCGGAGCGTCACTGTCGATGGCGTCACGCTGCAGGAGACGGAGTTCGATTTCACCGAGACCGACGACCGGGGGAACGTGCTGCGCCGCGCCCGCGGCAACGAATACATTCATCCCGACTGGCGGCTGTTCTTCGCCGGCCCCTCGGAATGGGACAGCGGCAGCGGGCCGGTGCCGGTCGACGGCAGCCCGCGGCTGTTCATCTTCCCCGGCGAGCCCGGCTTCTTCGCTACCGAGCCGATTTTCGAATGCGACGCGATCCTGTCGGTCCTTCCCGGCAAGGGGCTGACCCGTGTCCGGAACTGACGCGCGCGAAGGCGGGTGCCTGTGCGGTGCGGTGCGATACAGCCTGGCCGAGGTGCCGCAGCACATGCACGCTTGCCATTGCAGCATCTGCCGGAAAATTTCCGGTTCGGCGACGCTCAGCGTTGCCGTGCCGGCGTCTGCGATCCGCATCTCGGGCGAGGCGCAGGTGGTCACCTATGTCTCATCGGAATGGGCCGCACGGTCGTTCTGCGCGCGCTGCGGCGCGGGGCTGTGGTATCGGCTGACCGGCGAGGGCGCCAAGGACGCCGACTACATCCTGTCTGCCGGCACGCTCGACGACCTGCGCGGGCTGGTTCTGGACCGCGAGATCTATGTCGATAGCAAGCCGGACGGGTATGCATTTGCCGGAGACCATCCCCGACTGACCGGTGCCGAGTTCGAGGCCACGCTGACCGCCACAGCCGCGGAGGAGCCATGATTCACGCAGACGAGAGACGCGCGGTCGGGTATGCAGACGCCGAGGCAGCCAAGCGCGCCTGGATGAACGAACATTCGCTTTACCGTGCGGATGACGAGCATGCCTCCTGCGGGGTCGGCCTTGTCGTCGCGATCAGCGGCAAGCCGTCGCGCAAGGTGGTGCAGAGCGGGATCGACGCGCTCAAGGCGGTCTGGCACCGGGGCGCCGTCGATGCCGATGGCAAGACCGGCGACGGCGCCGGCATCCATCTGCAGATCCCGGCGCGGTTCTTCTACGACCAGGTGCGCCGTACCGGGCACGAGCCGGACATGGGCAAGCTGATCGCCGTCGGCCAGGTGTTCCTGCCGCGCACCGACTTCGGGGCGCAGGAACGCTGCCGCACCATCGTCGAGTCCGAGGTGCTGCGGATGGGCCATTACATCTACGGCTGGCGGCACGTGCCGGTGAACACCGACGTGCTGGGCGAGAAGGCGAACGCGACGCGGCCCGAGATCGAGCAGATCCTGATCCGCAACGAGAAGGACATAGACCGCGAGACCTTCGAGCGCGAGCTTTACATCATCCGCCGCCGGATCGAGAAGGCGGCGGTGGCGTCGCAGATCCAGGGCCTCTATCTCTGCAGCCTGTCCTGCCGCAGCATCATCTACAAGGGCATGATGCTGGCCGAGCAGGTTGCGACCTTCTACCCCGACCTGATGGACGAACGCTTCGAAAGCGCCTTCGCGATCTATCACCAGCGCTATTCGACCAACACCTTCCCGCAGTGGTGGCTGGCGCAGCCGTTCCGCATGCTGGCGCACAACGGCGAGATCAACACGCTGCGCGGCAATGTGAACTGGATGAAGAGCCACGAGATCCGCATGGCCTCGTCGGCCTTCGGCGACGCTGCCGAGGACATCAAGCCGATCATCCCGTCGGGTACCTCGGACTCCGGCGCGCTCGACGCGGTGTTCGAGGTCATGGTGCGCTCGGGCCGCAACGCGCCGATGACCAAGACCATGCTGGTGCCGGAGGCCTGGTCGAAGATGACCGGCGAGATGCCGCAGGCCTGGCAGGACATGTATGCCTACTGCAACGCGGTGATGGAGCCGTGGGACGGCCCCGCGGCGCTTGCCATGACCGACGGCCGTTGGGTCTGCGGCGGGCTCGACCGCAACGGGCTGCGGCCGATGCGCTATGTCGTCAGCGGCGACGGGATGCTGGTCGCCGGCTCCGAGGCCGGCATGGTGCCGGTGGACGAAACCACCGTTCGGGAAAAGGGTGCGCTCGGCCCCGGCCAGATGATCGCGGTCGACATGGAGGAGGGGCGTCTCTACCACGACGCCGAACTGAAGGACAAGCTGGCCGCGGCCCAGCCGTTCGGCGACTGGGTCGAGAAGGTCGTCGACCTGAACGCGCTTCTGCGCGACGTGCCGGAAACCCCGCTGTTTGAGGGAGCCGAACTTCGCCGCCGCCAGATCGCCGCCGGCTACACGCTCGAGGAGCTCGAGCAGGTGCTGGCCCCGATGGCCGAGGACGGCAAGGAGATGGTCGCGAGCATGGGCGACGACACGCCGGCCGCGGTGCTGTCGAGCCTCTACCGCCCGCTGTCGCATTTCTTCCGCCAGAACTTCAGCCAGGTGACCAACCCGCCGATCGACTCTTTGCGCGAAAGCCGGGTGATGAGCCTCAAGACCCGTTTCGGCAATCTCAAGAACGTGCTCGACGAACATTCCTCGCAGGCCGAGATCCTGGTGCTGGAAAGCCCGTTCATTGCCAATGCCGAATTCGACGTGATGGTGCGGCAGTTCGGCGAACTGGTGGCCTTCATCGACTGCACCTTTCCCGCCCGGCCCGGGCTCGACGACCTGCGCGTCGGGCTGGAGCGGATCCGGGCCGAGGCCGAGGATGCGGTGCGCTCGGGCGACGGCCATCTGGTGCTGAGCGACCAGCATCAGGGGCCGGGCCGGGTGCCGATGCCGATGATCCTCGCCACCAGCGCCGTTCATTCCTGGCTGACCCGCAAGGGATTGCGCACCTTCTGCTCGGTGAACGTCCGTTCGGCCGAGTGCATCGACCCGCATTACTTCGCCGTGCTGATCGGCTGCGGCGCAACCACCGTCAACGCCTATCTGGCGCAGGATTCGATCGCCGACCGGGTGCGGCGCGGGCTGATCCAGGGCTCGCTGACCGATGCGATGCGCCGCTACCGCGACGCGATCGATGCCGGCCTTTTGAAGATTATGTCGAAGATGGGCATCTCCGTGGTGTCCTCCTATCGCGGCGGCCTGAACTTCGAGGCGGTGGGCCTCAGCCGCGCGATGGTCGCCGAGTACTTCCCCGGCATGCACAGCCGCATCTCCGGCATCG
>Ga0224723_1001138_pt1 | contig 16655 bp, 15 predicted proteins | sample Balambano_FR2_Me_FD_161647 | JGI IMG/M metagenome (GOLD analysis project Ga0224723, IMG submission 161647) | Freshwater sediment microbial communities from Lake Towuti, South Sulawesi, Indonesia - Balambano_FR2_MetaG | ecosystem: Environmental > Aquatic > Freshwater > Lake > Sediment | place...
GAAGCAGGTTATGGTACTTTACAAAAAAGCGACCGCGTTTGATTTTGCCGTTGATAAATACATCGGTAAGCAGATAGGCCGGGGCCGCTACGCTGCGCTGCACATAAAACTGCTGGATGGCCGGATCGTAGCCCATTCTTTGATAGGCCGAGTGCCAGTGAAAATCAACGCCAATCTGTACATAGATGGCATTCTTAAATAAATAGCTTTCGTAGGTAACCTGTTGGTTCACGAAGCGCTCGGGTATACGTAAGGCGCTGTCGGCATCTTGCAGTACACGCGATAAAATAATCTGCGGCCGAACGTAGAAGTGCTTAAAAAGCCGCAACTCGGCCCGAAACTCGGGCTGAAAAAACTGAACGGGATTTTTTGCCTGCACCGGCAGCACGCGCTGTGTGGTCTTGGGGAATGTATCCTCATTAAAATAAATATAGTTATCGAAGGCCGTGTAGGTTGCGCCTGCAGCCACAAACAAAGGGCCCAGGGTAGCTTTGGCAAAGGCTGCACCGCTGGTGGTTTTAACCGATGTAAATTCATTGAACCAAAAATCAAAAGCCCCCCGGTATGCCAACTGCATAAACGAAGGTCTGGAAAGTTGCGTCTGTGCCCTTACGTCCAGCCACCGCGATCGCAAGGCGCCTTCATAGCGGTATAGCCCACCGTTTACAATCTGTTCGCCCTTAACGGTAACGTGTTGCAGCGAGTCGAAATGAAAGGTTAGCCGGCCACCAACAAAATGCTCATCGGCATTGCGCGACAGCGGCAGCGTGTCGGCATCCAGGTACTTGTATCTGAAATTATATGAGCGAATTCGGTAGTAGCCGTTGTAAAACAATTTACCAACGGAGCCCTTGATGCCCATCTCATTTTGAAGAAAGCGAAACCTGACGCTGTCTTTGACGATTGCCGAGTCAATTTCGAGGTTGTCAAAATAGCTGCCGTCTTTCACCAGGTCGCTACGCAACCAGTTAGTCTGCATGCCCCGGCCCAACTGGTGGTACGCCTGGAAACGCGGGCTTACTTCAAACTGTTGGAAAACGTTTATCTGGTTGTGCTGCTCCAGACTGCTGGTAGCTGTCAGGCGCGGCCTGATGTTGTCATTGAAAAAGTCGGCATATACCGAGTCGCGACCGGCAATGCGCGCGGTAATTACGCCCCCGGTTTCGTTTACCCGATGCCGCACGCGTTTGTAGTTTGCCAGCAGCGTGTAGCGGTTATCGTTCGTTTGAAGGCGCGTATGGAAATCGTAGTAGTGGCTGATCACTTGGCGATCGCCCCGCCCTCCGCGCTGAACATTTTTGTCGGTCAGAATGGGCCGGTAGTTAAACCCAAAGTTCCACTGTGGCGTAATGTTGCGGCTAAACTCCACGCGCGTCATGGCGCGGCCGTCACCGCCCCAAACAAGGTACATCCGGGTATAGGGCGACTTGGTGTTAAAATATTTGATGTCTTCATCTTCGAAGTAGCGGCTATAAACTGTAAAACCGGGCGATACGCCAATGCTGGCTGGCGCGATGGGAAAAACAGGGTTGAGCGCGGTGCCGTTGTTGCCGAGGTCGTGGAGGAAGTTATTGTACTGCTGCACGAACGTCCACCGGTGGTAATTGTTGATGGCGGTGTCGATGATGTTGTCATGCCTTTTATTGACAAAGAACTGGGTTTGCGTGCGCCACCGGGTTGTGGCGGGCCCGTACACATTCTTCGTTGAGTCGTCTAACAATTGCGATCCGCCTGAAGCCGGTGTTGTGGGTACCTCCGCCTTCTTTGCGGGCTGCCCGGTAGAATCAGCGGTAGTGCGTACTGGCTGCGCAAAGGCTGAGAATGTACTACAAATCAAAATAATAACAAGGTACCTCACCGCGCAAAGATAACAGATGGTACATCTACGGCTTAAAATTTCTGACAGCCGCTGTAATCATCTCTTCAAATACTGAACCATTATTTAAAAACTTCATCTCAATCGGAAGAAAAAAACAAGGAACATTGTTCAAGGCCGCCCGCAGCGAAGGCTGCAGTAAGCGTACCATATCCTTTTCGGTGGTCAGCAGCACCTGCCCTGGCTGTATACGGGCCGCTATCTCTTTTACATCGCGAAGGCGGTACCGATAATGGTCAGGATAGATGTGGTGGTGGGCAACAATAAATTTTGTGCGCGCATAACTTTCGAATGGCTGCGGGTTAGCAATACCCGACAGCAACACCAGGGGCTGCCGTTCGATAGATGTCAATGGCCCGTGAAATGGCATGGGCCTCTGGTAGCGTATGCCGGCAAAAAACACCGGCCGCGTGCCGGCAAATCGCTGTACGGATTGAGTGATGTCGGCCTGTGCCTGGGCAGAAAGCGATGCTGGGCATTTGGTTACCACCACCACATCGGCACGGTTTGCACCCGTTCGGGCTTCACGCAGTCGCCCCAGTGGCATCACGTGGTCATGATAAAACGGCCGATCGAACTCGGTAAGCAAGATGGAAAATTGTGGCTTCACACTGCGATGCTGAAAGGCATCGTCCAGCAAAAGCACCTCCGTATCAGGGTAGTGAAGCAAAACGCTGGGGATCGCCAGCGCGCGATCTTCGGCTACCACCACGGGAAGGAAATTTCCAAATTTCCGATACATCTGAAAAGGTTCATCACCGAGAGACGCAGCCTCATCGGCAGGTGACGCAACCTTAAATCCACGTGACGTACGCCCATAACCTCTGCTCAAAATCGCTAACCGAAACCCGGGGTGTAAGCGGTGAACGAGGTACTCAATCATCGGGGTTTTACCCGAGCCACCCACGCGAAGGTTTCCCACACCAATTACAAACCGGGTAAATTCGACCTGGCGCTTGTGCCCTATATCGTACAAGTAATTGCGCGCTGCCGTAACCAGGTGGTACAGCACAGCAAACGGAAACAGGAGGTACCGAAACATAACCGCTAACAAGCATAAAGGTGTGCCACCACGTTTACTTAATTTTGGCCAAAACTAAGCAATGACACCCATGCTGCAAATAAAAGACATAACCGCGTGCCTGGAACAACTCGCTCCGCCTGCCTGGCAGGAAGCCTACGATAACTCTGGGCTGATCACCGGGTATCCGCACCAGGAGGTAACCGGCATCTTGGTTACATTAGATTGTACGGAGGCCGTGGTGCAGGAAGCCATCGACCATGGTGCCAACTTGATTGTGGCGCACCATCCTATTTTGTTCAAAGGCTTGAAAAAAATAACGGGCGCCAACTATGTAGAGCGCGTGCTCATCAGGGCCATCAGACATAATATCGCCATCTACGCCTTGCACACCAACCTGGATAATGTGCGTGCGGGTGTGAACCGCGCCATAGCTGAACGGCTGGCCCTGCAAAACCTCCGTGTGCTGGCGTCCAAAAAAGGCACACTGCAAAAACTGGTTACGTTTGCTCCGCGTGAAAATGCCGAGGCTGTTTTGAGTGCGCTATTCTCCGCGGGCGCTGGCGCCATTGGCAGTTATGCGGAGTGTAGCTTTCAAACAGCTGGCATTGGCAGCTTTACACCCAACGATCAAGCGCAACCCCATATTGGGCAGGCAGGCAAACGCGAACACGTAGAAGAGTTGCGACTGGAGGTGATGTTTGCCGCACCACAGCAGCAAGTTATACTGCGAGCATTGCATAATAGTCACCCATACGAAGAAGTAGCCTATTACATCTCGGCCCTAGAAAACGCAAACCAGGAAGTGGGCTCAGGCATGATTGGCCAACTGGCCACGCCCGTGCCTGCCCGCCAGTTTCTTCAAACACTTAAACATGCCATGCAGACACCGGTAGTGCGGCATACCCGGGCCATCGGTACTACGGTGAGTCGCGTAGCTGTGTGCGGTGGAGCCGGAAGCTTTTTGTTAAATGACGCCATCACTGCCGGGGCAGACGTGTTCGTTTCGGCCGATTTCAAGTACCATGAATTTTTTGATGCCGATGGTAAAATCATGGTTGCCGACATCGGTCATTATGAAAGTGAACAATTTACCAAAGACCTGTTGTTTACGGTTTTAAAGGAAAAATTTCCTACCTTTGCGATCATTTTTTCTAAAACGGTTACAAATCCAATTAGCTACTTGTAAATAATGGAAAATCAGACAGTTGCACAGAAACTCGAAGCCCTTGTTAAACTCCAAGCCATTGATTCGAAGATAGATGAACTAAAGAAATTGCGGGGCGATTTGCCCGATGAGGTGCAAGACCTGGAAGACGAAATGGAGGGGTACAAGACCCGCCTCGCGCGCTTTGAAGCAGAGCAGAAAGAACTGGAAGACGCTATCAAAAAAAACAAAGAAGGCATTAAAGAGGCCGAAAAACTCATCAAAAAATACAACGATCAGCAGAAAAACGTAAAGAACAACCGCGAGTTCGATGCCATCACCAAAGAAGTAGAGTTACAGGAGTTGGAAGTTCAGATCTGTGAGAAGCGCATCAAGGAAGCCAAAGAAAAGATCGAAGCCAAGAAAGAGGAAATCGGCAAAATTCAAACGTTGATTAACGAGCGCACCGAAGACCTCAATAACAAGAAGAATGAACTTCAGGATATTCTGGGCGAGAGCCAGGAGGAAGAAAAGAAGCTGCTGGCCGAGCGCGAAAAGGCCGCCAAGAAAATAGAAGATAAGCTGTTAAAATATTACGAGCGCCTGCGTGCTAACCTGTCAAACGGTTTGGCGGTGGTGCGTGTGGTGCGTGGTGCTGCCGAAGGGTGCAACATCATTATCCCCCCTCAGAAGATCGCAGAAATCCGCGAAAAGAAAAAGATCGTGATTGACGAGCACTCTGGCCGAATACTGGCCGATGTAGAGGTAGTAACCATCGAAGAGGAAGCTAAGCCCAAGAAAGCAAGTCCCGCCAGAAGGGCCAAGAAGGTTGGCTAGCTCAATAGAAGCGTTAATAAAAAAGGCAGGTAGCATTACCTGCTTTTTTTTATGCGTTTCAGTCTTCGCGCGGGCCGATAATCTGTGGCAGTTTCCTTCAGAGGCCCAACAGGCGTATCATCTTATCCTGAACTTACAGACCGACAAAGCGCATGCATTGCTCCACAAATCGAAGGTGCCCCTGCACTATAAAATCTATCTCTTAAGTCTCTGCGAAACATTAGATGGTCTCATCAGCGAAGATGAGCAGAAGTTCAGGGCCATCGAAGCCAATTTCAAAAGCCGGCTACGGGCGCTGGAGGCTGAAACGCCTTCGGCCGAAACACTTTTTTTACAAGCCGAACTGAACCTGCAGTTAGGCTTCAACTTTCTTAACTTAGGGCAGGAACTCAACGCGGTGTGGGCCATCCGCAATGCCTACAACCTGGCATCGAAATGCCAAAAGCTCTTTCCGCAATTTGTACCTATAAAAAAAACCAGCGGAGTGATACAGGTAATGGTGGGCGCAGTGCCCGACAAATACCATTTTTTTATGAGTTTGCTGGGCATGCGCGGATCGGTGGCCGTGGGTCAGCGCCAGTTGGAAGAGTTGCAGCGTTCTGCGTCCTCACTCCATCGCGAAGCTGATGTGCTTTACTACACCATCAAGGGGCTGATCAACCAACAAGTGGACGAAGCAGCGCGCGGCTTTCGCGCCAGCTTGCAGCAAGAACCCCACAACCGCCTGCTGCTGTTCTTATCGGTAAATATGCTGATGAAGAATTCGCAAAGCGATGAGGCACTTAAACAAATAGAACTGCTTGACCAGCTAAACGAAGGCATGCCCATGCATTACCTGGAGTACCTGCGAGGTGAGATTAAGCTGCAAAAAGGCCTTTATGCCGAGGCCATCCTGGCTTATCAGAGATTTATCCAAAACTATAAGAGCCAGAACTTCAAAAAAGATTCGTATTACAAAATTGCGTTGGCCTATTACCTTGACGGTAAAGATCCGTTGGCACACCTAAACTTCGAGAAAGCAAAAGTAACGGGCAGAAGTATTGCCGAGCCTGATCGCCATGCCGATGCACAATTGAAAGAGAATAACTTTCCGAATTCAAAAATCTTAAAAGTGCGATTGTATACCGATGGTGGCTACTATCGCGAGGCCGAAGAATACCTCGACACGATTACCCCGGTCGACTTAAGCAATCAAAAAGACATAACCGAGTATTACTATCGCAAAGCGCGACTGGCGGATAAGACCCATCAGCCAAAAGCAGCTAAACTTTTTTACTCGCAAACCATCGATCTGGCGGGTGATTCGCCATGGTACTTCGCGGCTAACTCGGCCTTACAACTCGGCTACCTGGCCCGCCAGCAGCACGACTACGCGTTGGCACGCCAGTACTTTCAAAAGGCACTCTCCTACAAAAAGCACGAGTACAAGAACAGTATTGATGGCAAGGCCAAATCAGCCCTCGATGAAATCGATCGAATCGAAAAATCAGGAAACCGGCAGGGAAGGTAACGACACCTGCACATGTTGAAGGTGGGCGGTGTCGTTAAATCTCTCAATCGAAATCATGCTGCCCGTATAGTTAAGAAGATACAGGCAAAGGTTGCTATGCTCAAAGACATCCATACACTTTAGCGGATAGCGTAGCAACTGGCAAAGCAAAATGCGCATGGCTCTGCCGTGCATACATACCAGCACATAGTTGGCTTGCGCATTTAAAATATGCTCGATAGCTGAGATCTGCCGTGCCGCCACCTCATCCGGACTTTCTCCACCTTCTATGCGCAGATCGGTTCGTCCCTCCTGCCACTGCTGTAACAGCCAGTGATAGTAGGCATCTTCTTCGGGGGTGATACGTTGCCCCTCTTTTGCACCCCAGCTGATTTCATTAAGCCCGGGAAGCTGCTCGTGCCTGATGCCCTGGGTTAGAAACGGCTCTATCGTCTCAATGGTGCGCCTCAATGCCGATGTGAAAACAATATCAAACGGTATGTTGTTGTAGCGGTCGTAAAATGCCTGTGCCTGCGCTCGCCCGAGTATGTTTAGCGATGAGTTCACGCCACTACCCTGCACAATGCCCTGCCGGTTATAATCGGTCTGCCCGTGGCGCAGCAAGTAAATTTTTTTGGTGCCCAATTTGTAATAATTTGGCGGCAAAAATAATCAAATAACCCGTTGTCTAAATCCATCAGCATAGTACCGTCTTTCCCGGAGCGGGGCGTTACCCTGCACCTGCTTAATTCGCTTTCCGCCAACACGCTCGTCTCACACCTCGGCATTGAGTTTACTGAGGTGGGTAACGATTTTCTTGCAGCAAAAATGCCGGTAGACAGCCGAACACATCAGCCTTTTGGATTGTTGCATGGAGGTGCGTCTGTTGCCCTGGCAGAGACCTTAGGTAGCGTAGCGGCTCACGCGTGCGTCAATCAACAGCTACAGTATTGCGTGGGGTTGGAGATCAACGCAAACCACGTGAAAGGTGTGAGAGAAGGATATGTGGTAGGTACCGCTACGCCAGTGCATATCGGCAAACGCACCCAGGTATGGCAAATACGAATTGAAAATGAACAGCATGAACTGGTGTGCATCAGCCGCATCACGATGGCTGTCATCGATAAAAGATAAGTGAGTGAGCGATCAAACAAACATCCTACCTGGTATTGCGCACCCGCGCGCGGCTGCCCGCGCGCTGTTGACTCACTACTTGTCGCTGCAAAAATCTGTTTGCCTGTGGCGGCTGCCCGGCCAAACCAGTTGGCACCTGGTAGTCACGGAGCGACCCAAGGCCGTCAACGACTTTCTGGTGGAAGAAGCGGAGCCGGGGTTTGTTATGGCTCCGTTTGAACCAGGCAAGCCCGCCTATTTTTTTCAAGCCGAATATTATTTTCAATTCAAAGAGGGGGAAATTCGCCAGCCTTACCGGCATCGCGAATTGCGGGTGGAAGAGATACTCGGCAAGGCAACCCCCGCATCACCGGCATTTCACCTCAGCTCATCTCAGGCCGCGTTAAAGCCAGAAAGATATTCCTACCAGCGCCTGGTAGCTTCGGCCATTGAAAAAATAAAACAGGGCCATTTTGATAAAGTGGTCCCCTCGCGGTTTAAAGAGTTAATCCTGCCGCCCACGTTTCATTTCTTAGATTATTTTCACAAGCTCTGTAAGCAATATCCAGACGCGCTCGTTACCATCACCTCTTCTCCCGACACAGGAACGTGGGTGGGGGCCAGCCCTGAACTTCTGATAAGCGTAGACGACCAGCAGATTTTTCGCACCGTAGCCGTAGCCGGCACCCAGGCCAGAACAGCGGCACTCGACCTGAAGAATGTGCAGTGGCGTCAGAAAGAAATTGAGGAGCAGGCGATGGTGAGCCGCTACATTATCAATTGCTTTAAAAAGATACGCCTACGCGAATTTGACGAACACGGGCCACGCACCATCGAAGCGGGAAATTTGATTCATCTGAAGACCGAATTTGCCGTGGACATGCATCAAACCAACTTTCCTCAGTTAGGGTCTGTCATGCTAAAATTATTGCACCCCACGTCAGCGGTATGTGGTATGCCGCTGGAGCCTGCGCTGAAATTTTTGAAGGAACAGGAAGGGCACGACAGGAAGTTTTACAGCGGCTACCTGGGCCCGGTGAATATCAATGGCGCCACGCAGATTTTTGTTAATCTGCGATGCATGCAGGTATGTAACAACAAGGCTATACTCTATGCCGGTGCAGGGGTAACGCGCGACTCTGACCCGCAAGCCGAATGGGAAGAGACTGAGCTCAAAATGCAAACGCTGTCAAATATCATTCTGCGTGACGCCTTATAGCGCCAGCGAGCAAATCGCCTACATCTGCGCCCAACATGGTGTGGGGCACGCTATTGTGTGCCCCGGCTCACGCAGCGCCCCGTTAACGCTCGCTTTCGCGCGAAACAAGCAGATCGAAACGCGAATTTTCAGTGATGAGCGCAGTGCTGCCTTCATCGCGCTCGGCCTGGCCCAACAAACACAACGTGCCGTGGCATTGGTATGCACGTCCGGTTCGGCAGCTTACAATTTTGCCCCTGCAGTTACGGAAGCGTTTTATAGCCACGTGCCTTTGCTCATTTTCACGGCCGACCGCCCCACCGAGTGGGTAGATCAACTCGATGGCCAAACCATCCGGCAGCAGCATATTTTTGGCGACCACGTGAAAAAATTCTTTCAATTGCCCCACGATTATCAGCATGCCGATAGCGCGTGGTATCTGGCGCGAAGCATTAATGAAGCTGCGGTGCTGGCCGTGACCGGCACGCCCGGACCTGTGCACCTCAACGTACCCTTTCGCGAGCCCTTCTATCCCAGCAAGACCGATGCCCGCGAGCCTGCTACACCCAAAGTATTTGCCGCTACACAGGCACCTCATGCTTTGAGTGAAAGTGAACTGGCCAATCTGGCGCCTGTATTTCAACGCGCGGGCCGCATCCTCGTGGTAGGCGGGCAGCAGGGCAAGAGCGATCTCTTAACGAAAAGTCTCGCGCAGCTACAGCAGAAGCAACAGGTAGTAGTGCTTGCGGACGTAGTTTCAAACTTACATGAACTGACTCACTGCATTCGCCTGGGCGATACGCTCTTATCCACTCTGTCGGAAGAAAAAATAGAACAACTTCGCCCGGACCTACTGATTAGTTTGGGGCGCTCCACCGTGTCGAAGAATGTAAAGTTATTTCTGCGAAAATACCGCCCGCAGCATCACTGGCATATTCAGTTGCACGGCACCGCGCCCGATACTTTTCAAAGCCTGACAAGCATTCTCATCGCCTCGCCCCACCTGGCCCTTGCACAATTGGCCGAATTGCCACCAGGCCCGTCAATCGAGATGCGATCGGCCTACGCTAACCGGTGGCAAGAGTATGAGGACAAAGCGAAGAGGAAAGTTGCGCAGTTTTTCACGACCCGCAGTCACTCCGAGTTCGGCCTGGTGCACCAATTAAGCCGAACGTTGCCGCCACACACAAAGTTGCATCTGGCCAACAGCATGAGCGTGCGCTACGCCAACATGGTAGGGATGGAAGTTGCCAGTACCGAGGTGTTTGCCAACCGGGGCACCAGCGGCATTGATGGCTGCAGCAGCACGGCCATGGGGCATGCGTTCGGCACCAGCAAACTGAACGTGTTGATCACGGGTGATGTCGCATTCTTTTATGATCGCAATGCCTTTTGGCATTCGTACACCCATGCCAACCTGCGCATAGTACTATTGAATAACAGTGGCGGCCTCATTTTCAGCCTGATTGACGGCCCCGCACAACTACCCGAGCTAGACGAGTACTTCATTACACAACAAACCCTGTCGGCACGGCACCTGGCGGCTGAGTTTAATATTGACTACAAAGAGGTAAACGAACAAAACATGGCGGATGCAGTTCATTGGCTGTATGCCGAGAGTAGTCGTCCCCGCCTGCTGGAAATTCGCTCAAGCGCAAAAGCCAGCCGAAAAGTGTTTGAGGACTTTAAAGAATTCCTGAAAAAATAGAAAGACAAACCATTTTCAATGAAATGTCATGTAAACTTAACAAAGGCAACCAGGTAATTGCTTCGGCCATTTTGCATAACCTCAATCAAAAATTATAAAAGTATGAACCTGAAATATTCCTGGAAACCCGTTCGTGAGTACAAGGAAATACTGTTTCACAAATACGAAGGCATAGCCCGCATTAGCATCAACCGGCCTCAGGTACACAACGCCTTCACGCCACTTACAGTGCAAGAGATGATCGAGGCCATGCACTTGTGTCGTGAAGATCAGGAGATTGGTGTCATTATTCTGACAGGCGAGGGTGGCAAAGCTTTTTGCAGCGGTGGCGACCAGAGCGTGCGCGGGCATGGCGGCTATGTGGGGCACGATACAGTGCCGCGCCTGAATGTGCTCGACCTTCAAAAACTCATTCGCTCCAGCAGCAAACCCGTTATCGCTGCGGTGGCAGGTTGGGCCATTGGTGGCGGACATGTGCTGCACGTGGTTTGCGATCTCACGATTGCTGCTGAAAACGCCAGGTTCGGACAAACCGGCCCCATGGTGGGAAGCTTTGACGGTGGGTTTGGCTCATCTTACCTTGCCCGCATTGTGGGTCAGAAAAAAGCACGCGAGATCTGGTACTTGTGCGACCAGTATAATGCGCAAGAAGCCCTCGACATGGGGCTGGTGAACAAAGTAGTGCCGTTAGAGATGCTGGAAGAAACCTATGTGAGTTGGGCCCGGAAGATTTTGAAGAAAAGCCCGCTGGCTATCCGCATGTTGAAGTGTGCATTCAATGCCGAGTTAGATGGGCAGGCGGGTATACAGGAGTTAGCGGGCAATGCCACGCTGCTCTACTACCTCAGCGATGAAGCAAAGGAAGGCAAAAATGCGTTTCTTGAAAAACGTGAACCCGACTTTTCAAAATTTCCCAAGTTTCCGTAATTGATGGAACCCAATGCGGCCAAACTCATTTTAAATGGCCGGGCCTACTCGTTAACCGATCTGAGGCAGGGGGTGGCTGCCGGCCACGGGTCGTTCGAGTCAGAGGTGCTTCATTTTTGTAGTAGGTGGCTGTCAGGGGAAAGTAATTTTACGCTCGCCTCGTCAGGAACCACAGGTACGTCCAAAAAAATTATTGCCACACGCCAGCGCATGCAGGCCAGCGCCATGGCCACCCAACGTGCCTTGGGGCTAAAACCTGGAGACATCGCCATTATGGGCCTGGATGCACGCTACATTGCCGGCAAGATGATGTTGGTGCGGATGATGACCATCGGTCTGCAACTTTGGGCTGTTGAGCCCACCGCGAACCCTTTTCAGCTCTTACCGGCAGCGATCCCTTTTGATTTTGCTGCGATGGTGCCCTACCAGGTGCAAACGGTGCTGGAGTGTGAGCCGCAGTCGCTTGAGCGCATAGGCAAGCTCATCATTGGCGGGGCAGCGCTGCCTGCGGCAGCGCTGCCCCGCCTGCAATCCATCACCACCCAATGCTATGCCACCTATGGCATGACGGAGACGCTGTCGCATGTAGCTTTGCAAAAAATAAACGGCCCCGATCGCAGCGAGCACTACACGGCCTTGCCCGGTGTATCGTTTACCGTCAATGTGCACGATTGCCTCGTCATTCATGCGCCTGCACTGCTGGATGGGCCCTTGATAACCCATGATGTGGTGGAACTGCTGGGGCCCCAACAGTTTAGGTGGCTGGGTCGCTGGGACAATGTGATCAACTCGGGGGGTATCAAAATAGTGCCGGAAACCCTTGAGCCGACAGTTGAGCATGCCGTGCGTGACCTCGGTTTGCCCAACCGATTCTTTATTGCCGCCACGCCACACGAGAAACTCGGACAACAGGTAACGCTGGTGCTCGAAGGTCGGGTAGATAACCCCGAGATATTGATGACCCTGTTAAAGCAGCGGCTGGAAAAACACCATATCCCAAAACGGGTGCTCGCTTGTGATCAGTTTGTGGAAACCGCTACGGGGAAAATAAACCGCAGGGCCAGTCTTGCGCTCGCCACCTCTGCCTAACTCATAAGCTGAGTATAGGCAAAAGGCTGGCGTAACCCGCTAAGGTTAGTTCTTCTTGCGCTTTTCATTTTTCAACTGCAAGATTTCTTTTTGCATGTCGAGCAGTAAGCTTGCCAACTGCTCGGTGGATACTTCTGTCTTGCTCTCCACGTCAGGAAACTGAACGCTGATATACGCTTTGGCTGCCCACGCTTCTATCACATCGGCTGCATCCATCTGGTAGGGCGCATACTGGCGGTTGTCTGATACTAAAAAAATCTTTCCGTTTTCATCGATATAATTAAATACGCGCTTGTACACAATACCATCGCGCTGCGTTACCAACACATAAGTTCTGCCATTCCGCAAGGTGCGCAGATCTTCAACAAATTCTCCAATAACAATTGTGCCCGGCAAAATAGGCAACATGCTATCGCCTGTGATCTCGAAGGCGCGATAGGTACCCTGCTTGAGTAATGGCAGGCTAAACCGCGGCAGTTCTTTTACAAACTCGGGGTCGGCATAGCCGTTGAGGTAACCAGCCGCTGCTTTCTGCGGTACCAGTTCAATATTGTTGCGTTGCTGTGTGTCGATGGTGACCACCACCACGTCTGTGCCGCGAGCCGTTGACGGCTTCATCGTCAGGTCGGTGCCAAGGTTGCCGGTCATCAAATCATCCAGCGAAAGGTGTGCCAGCGAAGCCATTTTTTGCAGTAACTCGAGCCGTGGCTCTGCTCTGCCCTCTTCGTAAGCGCCAACCAGCGATCGCTTGATATTGAGTTTCTGCGCAAACTGATCCTGCGTGAGGTGCAGCGATTTCCGCAAGGCGCGTATTTTCTCGTTAATGTTCATATTGATACGTTAGGGGTTTATAGTTCTTGAGGCGATGGCGTTTTAAACATCATAATCGGTTCATGGTGTGTCGGCCGCTTGCCCAGTGCATACAAGTTGCGGTGGAAGTAGCTTGCTCCATGCTGGGCGCGGTGCACGTGCCGTTCAATTTTCTCCAACACCTCACTCACAGGCGTGCGCGAATCGGTCAGCAGGTAACCATAGAAATTGCGGTCTAAACCACGTGTGGCGAAGCGTACCTGAAAGCGGCCGGACGGCAGGCGCCTCGTGGTAATTTTCAAAAAATCGTTCATGATATTGGCTAAATATTTTAGCTAATTACGCGGTAAGAGCTAAAGTATACAAATCATTTGACTAATTTTTTTAGTTTTTAGCCAATTGCCCTCAGCGTGGTGAAAACGCCTGACGCTTGTGTTTTTGTCGATACGGCCATGGCAAATCCTGAAAATACGCGCAGTACCTTTGCTCATATGCATGCAGCCGAACAGTTTTTCTTTCACCACCTGGCCCAAACCACGCCCACGCCATTTGCGCTGCACATCGAGCGGGCCGAAGGTGTGTTTGTGTACGACACTGCCGGTAAGCCGTACTTCGACATGATCTCGGGTATTGCCGTCAGCAACATCGGGCATCGTCATCCTCTGGTTGTTGATGCCATCAGGCAACAACTGGATAAACACCTGCATGTAATGGTGTATGGCGAGTACATTCAGCACACGCCCAACCTGCTGGCCGCAAAACTCACCTCCCTCCTGCCCGACTCGCTCAACTGCTGTTACTTAGTGAACTCTGGCACCGAAGCCAACGAGGGTGCCTTGAAACTGGCCAAACGCATTACTGGCCGCACAGAAATTGTTTCGTTCAAAAAATCTTATCACGGCAGCACGCATGGCGCGTTGAGCGTATCGGGCAACGAAACCAAAAAAGATGCATTTCGGCCGTTGCTGCCCGATGTTCGATTCATCGACTTCAACGCGGCCGAGCAGCTTGCTGCGATTACGGAGCGAACGGCAGCGGTTATCATAGAAACCATTCAAGGCGATGCAGGCGTGCGCATACCTGCCAAAGCATTTATGAAAGCTTTGCGGCAGCGCTGCGATGACACGGGGGCACAGCTTATTTTCGATGAGATACAATGCGGCATGGGCCGAACAGGTAAGCTGTTTGCTTTTGAACATTTTGATGTGGTACCCGATATATTGACATTGGCTAAAGCGTTTGGCGGAGGGCTGCCGATTGGTACATTTATTTCCAGCAGGGAAAAAATGCTCACCCTTTCGCACAACCCCATGCTGGGTCACATCACCACGTTTGGCGGCAACCCGGTTTGTTGTGCGGCAGCATTGGCTACACTTCAGGTGATTGCTGACCAGGAATTGTTGCAGCAAGCGGAAGTGAAGGGCGCCTTAATTGAACAGTTGCTGCATCATTCAAAGATAAAAGCGGTGCGGAGAATAGGGCTAATGTTTGCATTCGACTTCGATTCGGAAGAGCGCGTGCAAAAAATTGTGACAGCCGCACTGGCTGACGGGGTGATTTGCTTTTGGTTTTTGTCGCATCCGTACTCGTTCCGGCTGGCACCCCCGTTAACTATTACCGAAGGGGAAATTCGTGAAGCTTGCGCTCGCATTTTGAAAGCCATCGAAAATTCATAATCTTTCTTCAATCAAAAATTTACCAATACCACTCCGGCATCGCAGTATAAAAATATTACGGCATGGCTAAAATAGACCAACGCGGCACCCTTGACCGTATTTTTAAGATGATGGCTATTATTGCGCTGCTCATCACCGCCATTATTTTACTGAAGGATATCGTTATTCCCATCGCGTTCGCCTCGCTGTTTGCCATTGTACTTCACCCGATTGCCCACCGGCTGGAGAAGAAAACAGGGCGCATCCTCAGCATCACATTAGTGCTGGTGGGCTCTTTTGCCGTGGTTGCACTGGTGGTGTGGTTTGTAGTTCATCAACTTACCGGCCTGGTAGCCAGCCTGCCCGATTTAGAGCAGCGCTTCTACAATGCGGCATTGGATGCCTCGCAGAAAATAAGCCGGCAGTTTAACATCAGCACGGCCCAACAACTACAATACGTAAAAGATGGCCTCAGCGCATTGTCGTCAAGCCTGGGAGCGCTGTTGGTATCTACTTCATACCTGGTATACTTTTTCATCCAAGTGCCCATTTACATATTCCTGTTCCTGCTGTACCGCGAAAAGTTCAAAGAGTTTTTCCTCGCTTTCGCCTCGGGTGGAGAAATGAAGTGGAAAAAAGACATTGAAGGAGTTGTGCGTGGCTACATCAGCGGGCTCACCATCGTGGTTATTATTGCAGGGGTGCTCAATAGCATTGGCCTGCTGGCGTTAGGAATAGATCACGCCATCTTTTTTGGATTCTTGTCGGGCGCCCTCACGTTAATACCCTATGTGGGTATCACGCTCGGTGCTGCGCTGCCCACGCTGGTGGCGTTCATCACCAAAGAAAACATTTGGTATCCTATCGGAGTCATTCTGGTGCACACGGTGGTTCAGTTTTTAGAGGGCAACTTTATAACTCCCAAAGTAACCGGCTCTAAAATCAGCATCAACGCGCTGGCCGCTATTCTGGCCCTTCTGATTGGGGGAAAAATTCTGGGCATTGCCGGCATGATTTTGGCCGTGCCGTTGGTGGGTATCTTGAAAATACTGCTATCGTATTCTACTTCGCTCCGCCCTTTTGTTATTTTGCTGGGCGATGAAGCTGCGCAAACCGAACTGCCCCCTGTGAATGACGCAAATGAAACGCCCGAGGGTTAAATCCAGCGTCTTTTAATACCCATCCGGATTAACTCAAATGTGTTGTGCGCTTTTACCTTCTTCAACATATTGCGCCTGTGCACTTTTACCGTTTCGAAACTGATTTTTAGCTTCATCGCTATGCGGTGCGAAGACAGGCCTTGCGCAATGAGCGCCAATACCTGTAGTTCGCGAGCAGTAAGTGTTTTTGCCGTCTTCATGGGGGTGGTGGCGGGGTTGAAAGCCGATGGCGCTATCTGATCCTTTGAATTTGCATAGCTTGGGCCTTCCATCACACCTTTTTGTTTCAGGCAAGATGGTGGTAAACGCCACCCGAGTAAATACCACTTAAGAGGTATTTTGAGGTAATACGGGCTGCTATATGAGGTTGTTATCGAAGCCGATTTTCAGCAATTGCGATGTGTTGCTGGCATTCAGTTTGCGCAACATGTTTCTGCGATGGGTTTTTACAGTATGGAGTGTGATAAATAACGTCTCCGAAATCTCGTAGCTGTTTTTACCTTTTGCTAGCAGCCGTAAAATCTCGAGCTCGCGTTCTGAAAACGTTTCAGTACTGCCCACCTTGCGTGTTTTTCGAGGTGGAAAAATCCTCGCGCCCTTTACGATGCTGTCGAGCGCTTCTCCC
>Ga0224723_1001139_pt1 | contig 16653 bp, 16 predicted proteins | sample Balambano_FR2_Me_FD_161647 | JGI IMG/M metagenome (GOLD analysis project Ga0224723, IMG submission 161647) | Freshwater sediment microbial communities from Lake Towuti, South Sulawesi, Indonesia - Balambano_FR2_MetaG | ecosystem: Environmental > Aquatic > Freshwater > Lake > Sediment | place...
CTACAGGGGCAGACGCTGCCACCACCTGCGACACCTGGCTCTGGGGTCCGCTGATCTCCGCCTGTAAAGCATCAAATTCGATGTTGACGATCTCGACATCCGGCGGTGGCGGCTCGGTAATATCCACCCGAATCGGGACAAACTGTGCGGCGACCAATTCCAACGTCACGGTGATTTGGCTGGGAGAAATATCCTCCACTCGCGCATCATTCCCTGCGACCTCCGCCGTCAGGGGGACAGTGTGCGTTCCCGGCGGCAGTCCGGCGAGATCGGCGATCACCGTCACATCCTCCGCCGTGATCAGCGGGCGAGCGGACTGCGGCCCGCGCAGATAGACGGTTGCCGTCGTCGTCAGCGTGTCTTCGTTGGTGATGATCAAGCCGCTGTCCGGCACAATCCGAATGGGGACGCGCTCCGCCAGCCGCCACTGTTCAATTGGATCGCCTTGCAGCGTGGCGACCATCCACACGACAAATGCCAGACCGAGACAGCCGAGAAACCAGAAAAGATTATCGAGCCATGTGCGCCGTGCGGTTTTGGGATGCTTTTGCATCAGGCATTCTTCTGCGATTCGTTCGGGCGGGCGCGTCCGACCGCCACCGTCACTGCTTCACGCACACGCTGAACCAGCGAGAGAGTCTCCTCGCCATCCGTGCCGTACAACGCGCCGAGAATCGTCCGCAGCCGCGACGGATCAAGGCGTGGGATCAGCCTGCCCGCGTTGGCGATGGAAATACGCCCCGTCTCTTCCGAAACGACGACGACAATCGCATCGCTAACTTCACTCATGCCGATGGCGGCACGATGGCGCGTACCGAGCTTCGGCGCGGACATATTGCGGACGGACGACAGCGGCAGCACACAGGCAGCGGCAGCAATTCGCCCCTCATGGTTGATGATCACCGCGCCGTCGTGGAGTTCGGTTTTGGGCCAGAAGATCGTCAGAAGAAGCTGCGGGCTGACTTCGGAATCCAGCGGAATGCCTGTGCGGATAAAATCGCGCAGACCGCTGTTGCGTTCCAGCACGATCAGCGCCCCGTGCCGCCGTTCCGAAAGGCGCTCCGCCGCCGTGCTGATCGCCTCAATTAACTGGCTGCGTTCGCTTTCCTGCGGTGGGCGGTTGAACAGCACACCCGCCTGCCCCAGCCGTTCGAGAAAGCGGCGTATTTCTGGCTGAAAGATGACCAGAATCGCAATCGCGCTCACCGTGAGCAGGTTTGCCAGCAGCCATTGCAGCGCGGTCAGGTTGAACAGCGCCGAGAACAGCGCCACCGCGCCGATTAAAAGCGCCATCCCGCGCAGCAGAGTCATTGCCTGTGTGCCGCGCAAAAACAGGCTGACGATGAAGAACAGCGAGGCGACGATGAAAATGTCAACCAGCGAGGTTAGCGTCAGGCTTTGCAGCGCATACAGGACATCCATGACAGTCCGTTATCCGCCTAACTGAACGAGCAGCTTTTGGTACTCGTCCACATGCTCCGGGTTTAACTGGATGATCTGGCGAATAGTGCCGGCGGCGTCGCGGTGCAGGCCCGCTTCAAGCTGGAGTTCGCCGAGCGCGTCAAGCTGGATGATCGCGTCTTTCTTGCGCCCCAACTGCTTGTAGATTGAAGCGAGCCGTGAGCGCAGCCCGGTATCGCCCGGATACACCGTCACCAGTTCCTCAAGTAACTGCGTGATCTTCGTCACCTGTTTCTGCCGCGCATAAATGCCGAGCAGCTTATCCAGGCGGCGAATGGCTTCAACAGAGTTGCCTTGCCGATAATTGAGGTCTACCAGCATCCGGTGGGCGCGTTCATCCTCCGGCGAAAGCTGGATAATTTCCTCGTATGTCTTCTGCGCTTTACGCAGGTCAAGGCGTGTCAGGTCAATATCGGCGACGCGGTGCTTGATTCGCACGACTTTCTCCGGCGCGGCGTTGACGCGATTGGCGATACGTTCTGCCAGCGCATACGTATCACGGGAACGCTCAAAGTCGCCAAGCTGATGGTGTGCGTCCGCCAGATCAATGTACTGGTCAAGCGCCTCATCATACCGGTCTTCCGATTCGAGCAGCCCGATCAGGCTCTCGCGGACGGACACATCCAGCGGCGCGAGTTCAAGCACTTCGGTCAGAATGCTGGTGGCACGTCCATTTTCGCCACGAGCGAGAAATGTCTTGGCGACGACGTTGTATTTGGCGATTGCCTGACGAACGCGCCCCTCGCGCATCATGATTTCCGCCATGCGGACATGCACCGGCAGGTAGTTCGGCGAAAATTCGACGGCGCGGTGTGCTTCGTCCATCGCCAGTGTGAATAAGCCCTGCCGCATATAGCGATCCATCAGCGCGACGGATTCGGTCAACTTGTCGCCACGCGCTGCCGAAAGAATGTCAATCACGCCGGCGACGCCCTGTTCGCGCAGCGTTTCCTCGATCTGGCGGCGGGTATCGCGCAGGCGAGTGCGCCAGTCTTTCCCCTGCAAAAAGGTGATGAAGCGGCGGTTGACGATGGTTTGCACTTCGTCATTTTCACGCGCCAGCCCGTTGAATAAATCCGCCCACGTCCCAAACAGTTCATCGGTGTCGTCGGGGTCTACACCAAGCGCTTCATCTACGCTTTGCAGCGCCCGCAGCAGGTATTCCATCGCGGTTTTCTGCTTGCCCAGTTTGACATACGCCTGCCCCAGCCCATGCAGCGCCCCGGACGTCAGCTTTTCCACGCCGACGACTTTTTCAAAGCGTTTGACCGCATCCCCCGCTTGATCCGCATACAGCAGCATCCCGCCGAGATTGATCTTGAGCGCGGGGTGATTCAGCTTGTTTTCCGCCCGCTGATAGGCTTGCAGTGCGTCATCATTCAAGCCCTGTCGCTGCGTTTCCATACCGAGTAGGACATCGCCCGTCGCTTCGCCACCGCCGCCTTCCATGACGAAGATCGCCAGCGTTTCCAGCGAGTCGTGCATAGCTTCGCCCAACGGACCCATCGGGTCAGAAGCGACAAGCGAGTCAGTCTGCGAGGGTTGAGAGGCGGCGCGTTTGGTCTCGCGTTCAAAACCGGTCACGCGGGCTGCGCGTGCGCCTTCCGCGGTCGGCGGCATGATCCTCCCGCCCGATTCCAGCGCCCGCAGGGTGTTCATGACCATCGCATTGTTTTTATCAATCGCCAGCGCCCGCTGCGCCGCCTTGATCGCCTTTGCCAGGTCATTTGTCCGCTGGAAGTTGTACGCCAGCGTCAGGTATTCGTGGATCGCCTTCTTCTTATCGCCGACGCGCTCGTAAGCCTGCGCGAGTTTGGCATGAATCGGAATCAAGCCGGGCGTAAGATCGGTGGCGCGTTCCCAGTTATAGATTGCCTTGTTCAGATCGCGCTGGGTGAGGTAGATCTCGGCGACGGTGACGTACTGCTGCGCCGCCTCGCGCAAGCGCCCCATGCGTTCCAGCACATCGGCGCTCTTTTCCAGCGGGATTGGGTCCTGCGGGGCAAGCTGCTGGGCGCGGCTGTAGACCTTGAGCGCGTCTTCCAGCCGCCCGGCTTCCAGCAGCCCCAAGCCGAGATGGATATGCGCCTCGGAGTCGTTGGGAAATTCAAACAGCGCCCGCCCATACGCGCCGATGGCGGCGGTCCAATCCTGATCCCATGCGGCGGTATGACCCGCGTTCATGGCTTGTTCGTAGGCTTGACGGTTCCCCGGCATATCGTCCGCGCTCCTGCCCCAAAACTCTGCGTCTGAGTTACCCCATTAACGTCGCCAGCACGGCTTTTTGCGCGTGCAGGCGATTTTCCGCCTGATCAAAGACGACGGACTGCCCGCCGTCCATCACTTCATTCGTAATTTCATGCCCCCGATGCGCGGGCAGGCAGTGCATGACGATGGTGCGGCGGCTGGCGTGGCAAAGCAGGTCGGCATTCACCTGATACGCCTGAAAATCACGTTCGCGCTGTGCCGCCTGCGTTTCCTGCCCCATGCTCACCCACGTATCGGTATAGATAACATCCGCGTTCTTCACCGCCTGAATCGGATCGTGATATGCCTCAATTGAACCACCATTTCTTGCCGCCAGTTCGCCCACATCCGCCATGACGTCTTCGGATAGTTCATAGCCCGGCGGCGTCGCGCTGACAAAATTCGCGCCGACATGCGCTAATGCCTGCGCCAGTGACGCGGCGACGTTATTGCCATCGCCGACAAAGGCGACACGCAGCCCGTTGAATTCGCCAAAGCATTCCTGAATAGTCAGGATGTCCGCCAATGCCTGGCACGGGTGCTGGGTATCACTCAGCGCATTGATGATCGGCACGGTGGCATACTGCGCCATTTCGGTTAAATGTTCATGGGCGAAGACCCGTGCCATGATCCCGTGTACATAACGCGAGAGCGCCAGCGCAATGTCCTTGATCGCCTCACGCTTACCCAAACCAATTTCGTCGGGTCCCAGCATGAGCGCCGTGCCCCCCAGATGGTACATTCCCATTTCAAAGGAGACTCGCGTCCGCAGCGATGGCTTCTGGAAGATCATCGCCAGTGCTTTGCCCTTGAGCAGGGGTTGGTTGCCACCGTTTCGATATTCCTCTTTCAGAAACCTTGCCAGGTTCAATAATTCGTGAATCTCCTCGCTCTGCCAATCGGCGAGGTCTATGAAGTTTTTCATGTTCGACTGACGAAATCCGTTGTGTGTGGTGCCGAAACTGCCGCTGCACAGGCGGTACATATACGCTCAGAGACAGTATAACATGAGGACGGATAAAACGCATTTTGGGGTGTTCACTCGTCTTCTTCCACCTCTGAATCAATGATGTCGTACACGGCATCCAGCAGATCATCCGCCCGTTCCAGCGCGTCCAGCGCCTCTTCCGATTTGGATTGCATCAGCAGGGTGGTCGTTTCCAGCAGTGCTGCGGCTGCCTTCACCACGACGGAAGCGACATCCTGATAATCATGCGGGGCGATCAGGTCGTCAATGACCGCGCTCGCCCGCTGCGCGTTCGCCAGCGCGTCCTGCAAATGGCGGATCGCTTCGGAAGATGTGTTCATCACAATGCCTCCTGCTGAACGGTATCGGAAATGGGTACATTTTTGTCCCCATTCTACCGCATTCTATCGTGCCGCCTGTCGGGGAATGGGGAACATCAGCGACATTCTCTGTAGGGGCGACGGCTTGCCTCGCCCGCTTATGACCGCTTTCTACCCCACTTCCCTCGTCGTAAACCCGTGACACATCTCGTGGTAAAATAGTGAAATCAGTGTCGTGACCGTTTGCTGCCGGGAGTATTTCAATTTGCGCTCAAACCCCCATCCGCAAGTTCGTCTCGCTCGCCTGCTGCTGGATCGCAACTTCGATAGACCGATGACGATTGACGATTTGAGTCGAGAAGTAGCGCTATCACCGTATTACCTGATTCGGGCATTCAGGCGGGTCTACAGGCAAACGCCCCATCAATATCTGGTGGAACAACGCATTGCCAGGGCAAAGGAACTGCTGCGGAACTCCGACCTCAGCATCACGGAGATTTGCATAACCGTTGGCTTTGAAAGTCTTGGATCATTCAGCACCCTGTTTCGCAAAGTTACCGGGATTTCCCCCAGCGCGTATCGCCTCAGCAGTCATCTCACGTCAAACTCCGCCTATATCCCGTTGTGTGTTTGCCTCCTACATGGAATCACCGATCAGAACGATCTCTGAAACAGGGCAATTTTCGAGAAGCCGACATAGCACAAATGTTATAGAATCTCAAAATAGACCGGAGAGGAAGCACAAGATGATCAACAGGCTTTCGGTTGCAACCATTTGGGTCACGGATCAGAATGAAGCGCTGCGCTTCTATACCGAAAAGCTCGGTTTTGACATCCGCGCCGATGTCAAAAATGGCGATTACCGCTGGCTCACCGTCGGCGTGAGCAGCCAACCAGACCTCGAATTTCATCTGGAAGCGGTGAAACCGGGCGTTCGGTTTACGCAGGAAGAAGCCGATCATCTGACTCAACTCGTGAAAGCGGGCAAGATCAGCGCCGGTCCCTGGAAAACCGACGACTGCCAGAAGACCTACGAGACACTCAAAGCCAGAGGCGTTGAGTTTGTGCAGCCGCCGACGGATCGCCCGTATGGGATTATCGAAGCGATTTTCAAGGATAACAGCGGCAACACGATGGTGCTTGCACAGGACAAACCTCGCCGTCAGGCATAGTTTCGCCGTAGGGCTGAAGCACGACGGCTGTCAATCAATGAATAAACCTGCTCAAGCAGTTTACTAAGAGAACACGGTGTTTGTAGGGGCGATGGCTTGCCTCGCCCGCGATTTTGGTTTTTGCGGGAGGGGCAAGCCCCTCCCCTACGAAATGATCCCCGTACTGATTCGTTAAACTGCATAAGCAGGTTCGTTCAGCCTACGTTCAGTAGGCTTACGAGAGAATAATAGCCAGAATTTCAAAATGTCTGGCGGAAAAAGTTCACAGCAACCCTGACCACTATAAGGAGCTCACCATGAGCCAGACTGAAAAGAAGACTAAAAAGAGCGCCGGCTTCACCGCCGACGAAAAAGCTGCGATGAAGGAACGTGCCAAAGAATTGAAGGCGGCAGCGAGTAAAGAGGAAGCGGAAGCCGCCGTTCTGGAGAAGATCGCCGAGATGTCCGAGCCGGATCGCTCAATGGCGACGAAGATTCACCAGATCGTCAAAGCCACTGCGCCGGAACTTGCGCCGAAGACATGGTACGGCATGCCCGCTTATACCCGTGACGGTAAGGTTGTTTGCTTCTACCAGGCGGCTGAAAAGTTCGATGCCCGGTATGCAACGCTTGGCTTCAACGACAGCGCGAACCTGGACGACGGCGACTTGTTTCCGGTTGTCTTCGCGCTGAAGAAACTGACCGCCGCCGAAGAGAAACGAATCGCCGAGTTGGTGAAAAAAGCGGTGAGCTAAGTCTTTTCCCATCTCCCACGAAGCATACTGACGAATCAATGCGACGATCATTTCGTAGGGGAGGGGTTTGCCCCTCCCACAATAAACGAAATCGCGGGCGAGGCAAGCCATCGCCCCTACAAACGCTGTATTCATTTGTTAAAGTGCTTCAATGGGAGAGGGTCCGGGGGTGAGGGGTAGCTACATCGCTACTGCTCCACACAGATGCACCTGTACGCCTAACGCATGAAATAGCGCGGCTTTCGCTGCCAGCGCTTTGTCCGCTTCTTCTGCGCCTGGCGCGTAAGCCACCTGAATATGATTTGCCTTGTGCCGCGCCATCATCTGATCGCGGGTGATACCGTGCAGTACAGCGTGCATGATGGGCCACTGCGGCGTCGTCAGCGCCCAGCGGCGCTCGGTTTCCGCCTGCGGCAGTTCCACGACGGTTGCCCGCCCGATGTCTACATGCAGCCCGCCATCCATGACAAACACACGACTCCACACGATTTCGCCCGGCTTGCTGATTCCCTTGACCGTGCCGCCGCCCAATCGAAAATACATCGGCGGCTGGCGTTCGCTGCTCGTTCCTGTAAACCCGCCGATGAAGTGCGACGGCGGCGCTGCCCCGCTGATCAGGAACACCCAGACATAATCATCTACACCGTCGCCCATATAATGTTCGCCGTAGCGCAGGTCGTGGAGCGTATTGGCGGGGTCAAAGCCCATCGCCGTCCAGACGCGATTGGTAATCAAGCCGTCCACGCCCGCGCATTCATCCACCTCGTTAAAATGGGTCAGCGCATGCCCTGCATACAGTTCATGCCCGCTTTCTAGGTCATAGACGGGCGGGCGTTCGACATTATTCAGCAGCCCTTCGACCAGATCAGACGCGGGTGCCATATCCTTCAAGCCCTGTTGATACTGAATGCCGATGGCGTCACAGCCGAACGCCGCTGCTATTCGCACCACCGCGATATACATCTTCAATTGCAGGTGAATTTGCGCGTCGGTCAGTTCCGTTGCTTCATCCGTCCCTGTTTTGAAGGTCATGCCGCGCTCATCCAGCCAGCGGCGGGCGTCGCGGGCGTCGTCATCGCTGACGTGGTTCATGCCCGCCACCAGCGCCGACTGGCTCAGCCGTTCCTTATAGATGCCCAGCGGATTGAGCATTTCATCATCAATGATGGCGTTGTACATGCCCATACAGCCCTCGTCAAACACGCCGAGGATGGCTTTTTCACGCTGAAGCTGCGCCGCCAGTGCAGCGCCCAATGCGGCTTCGTCACGGGGCAGCGCAGACGGGTCGAGATCGCGGACATGGCTCGTATTGTGCGTCACGACGCCTTCCCGAATCCACTGGCGAATCCCGTTCAGAAAATACTCGTCGCTGAAATCCTCGCTCCATAATGTGCTGTACTTCACGCCAGCCTTCGTCAGTGACCCGTTCAGGTTCAGCATCCCGACCAGACCGGGCCACTGCCCACTCCAGTTCGCCACCGTCAGAATCGGGCCCCGATGAGCGCGTAAGCCGTGCAGCACATGATGGCTGTACTGCCACACCGCCTCGGCGACCACCAGCTTTGCCTCCGGGTGAATATGCCTGAACACATCCATCCCGTGTCGCTGGCTGCCGATGAACCCATGCTTCGTCTGCGGGTCATACGCATGACCACGTTTGAGTGTGATCCCTTCGCTGGCGAAGGCAGCGGTGAGCGCAGCTTCCATTTCGCTTTGCGCCTGCCAGCACACCTGGTTGGCGGACAGGCGCAGATCGCCGCTGGCGATCAGGATCGCTTCATTCGCTGAAACAGGGGCAGGCTGCTGTAATGTGGGTATCTTATAGGTCATGAATTATTCTCCTGAAATATCCTCTTGGCGTTCCTGGCGTCCTGGCGGTTCAGTTTCATATCCTCTATTCCCTATTCCCTAACCCCTGTTCCCTAACCCCTATTCCCTATTTCAGCGCCCTTGCCGAACGACGAATGATCAACTCGACAGGGACGACAATATCGCGGTTGTCGGGTGTCTGTATGCCTGTAATCAGGTCGGCGAGTAGTTTGGCGGCTTTTGCCCCGATCTCATAGGGCATCTGCGCGATCACGGTGACGAACGGAACTTCAAAGGTGTGCGGCAGTTCATCAAACCCGACGATGGATATATCATCAGGAACGCTCAAGCCCATATCGCGCAGCGCCCGAATTGCCCCTAGCGCGATAAAGTTATTCGCGGCGAATACTGCCGTCGGGCGTCTTTCGCGGCGCTGGAGCAGGTCGAACATCATCTTGTAGCCGGATTCCGGGCGAAACTGCGCGATTCCCATCAGCCGTTCATCCGGCGTAATGCCATGTTCAAGCAGCGCCCGCCGATAGCCCTCATAGCGCTGCAAACCCGTTGAGATCGACAGGGGACCGTTGATAATCGCAATATCGCGGTGTCCGATCTCGATCAGATAGCTAACCAGACGGTACGCGCCGCCTTCTGAGTCGCTGCGAACGACATCCACATGCACCCCCTCGACCTGGCGGTCAATCGCCACCATCGGCACTTCGCGCTTCTTCATGCGCCGGACGAGTTCCTGACCGCTGCCTTCGGCAGGCGAGACGAGGATACCATCCACCTGTTTTTGCAGCAGTACATTAATGTAATTTTCCTGCTTATCCGGGCTTTCGTCGGTGTTGCACAGGATGACGTTGAAGCCGGCGTCGCCCGCGACATCTTCAACGCCGCGCGTCATTGCCGTCCAGAACGGGTTGGTGATGTCGGAGACGAGCAGGGCAATCGTATCGGTCTTCTTGAAGCGCAGGCTGCGCGACAGGCTGTTAGGCACATATTCAAGCTCAGCGATTGCCTGTTCCACGCGAACACGAGTCTCGTCACTGATATAGCCGGACTTGTTGATCACGCGGGAGACGGTGATCGGTGCGACATTGGCTAAGCGGGCGACATCTCGTATCGTTGGCATAAAAATTTCTCTAAAAATAGCAGTTTCTTGACAACCTGCCCAACACGTCGTTATACTTTTTTTGAAATATGGTACCGTTACCATATCGTATCGCATAAATGATGACATGGCAACAATTCGGTTGTAAGATTACAGAAAGGAGTCAACGCCGCTGATCAAAGACTGCAAGCAAGCCATCCGTTCTCACGTTCGTAGGTTTTGCTTTTGGAGAAAATATCATGCGTAAATCCTTCCTTTTCGTAAGCATCGCCCTTGTAAGCGCATTTCTGCTAATCGGCGCTGTGACCGCCCAGGACCTGCCGTACAGCGGTGTCACGCTCGACATCGTGACGTTCACGGGTCCGCAAATTGCTGAACCCCTCCAACGCCGCGCTCCCGATTTTTCCGCGTTAACGGGCGCGACAGTCAATGTCGTCACCGTCCCCTTTGCTGAACTGTATCAGAGTATCCTCACCGATCAGGCGACCGGCACCAACAGCTATGAAGGCTTCGTCTTCGCGCCGCAGTGGATGGGCGATTTCATCGTTCCCGGTTATCTCGAAGACCTGACTCCGTTTGTTGGGGCTGACGATGCTATTCAGTGGGACGATATCGGGCAGTTCTTCCGCGAGTTCAGCGCCACGTACAATGGTCAGGTTTATACCATTCCGCTGGATGGCGATTTCCAGATGGTGTACTACCGTAGTGACGTGCTGGAAGCTGCCGGTCTTGAACCGCCGACCACATGGGATGAGTACCTCGCCGTGGCGGAAGCGGTACACGGCATGGATATGAACGGCGATGGCGAAGGCGATTACGGCTCGTGCATCGGCAAGGCGCGTTCCAATCAGGCGTACTGGTTCATCTATTCCATCGCTGCGGGCGCTCTGCAAGCGCAGGGAACGTCCGAAGGTGCTTTCTTTGATACCACGACGTTTGAGCCGCTTGTGAACAATCCCGCGTTCATTCGCGCTCTGGAAGTCTACCAGGCGACCACCGCCTTTGGTCCGCCGGATGAACTGAATATCGGCGTTGGCGATACCCGTACCCTGTTCACGGGCGGGCGCTGCGCCCTCACGCTCGACTGGGGCGACATTGGTCCACTGGCAGTTGATCCTGAGCAGTCTATCGTTCAGGATTTGGTCGGTTCGATCATCACCCCCGGCTGGACGCAGGTGCTGGATCGCAGCACAGGCGAACTCGTGGCATGTGATGACACGACCTGCCCGTATGCGATTGATGGCGTGAACTACGCACCATTTGCGGCATTCGGCGGCTGGTCTGGCGGCGTGAGCGCAGCGCTGGATGATTTGACGACGCAGGCGACCTATGACTTCTTCTCGTATATGTCGCAGCCCGCGCAGGCGAATGTGGATGTGACGATCGGGCGCACGGGCTTCAACCCGTATCGCATCAGCCAGTTTGAAAATCTTCAGCCCTGGATAGATGGCGGGTTCAGCGAAGCGGCGGCACAGGATTATCTCGGCGCGATTGGCGACAGCCTGAACAGCCCGAACATGGCGCTTGATCTGCGCGTGCCGAACAACCAGCGCTATCAGCAGGTGGTTCTCGATACGGTGCTGGCACAGTTCCTCGCCGGTGAGTTCACCGCAGCCGAAGCCGCTGCTCAGATCGAATCGCAGTGGAACGAAATTACGGAAGAACTGGGGCGTGATGCACAGCTTGCCTCGTATCTGGCGACGCTGGGTATCAGCGGCGGAAATTAATCAATAATCGTTTTTCAGAGGCGCGATTCGTCGCGCCTCTTATTTTTTTGTGAATTGCTCTAACTATGATTGAACCGACATCTCAACCCCAGAGCCTGCCCCTCTCTGGCGTATCTCCTGATGAATACGCCAATCTGTCGCTGTGGGGTCGGTTTAACCACTGGCTGGAAAAGCGATCTGCGCTCGTCCTGATCATGCCGGCGATCCTGCTGGTGCTGTTTCTCTCGCTTTTTCCGCTGGTTATCTCACTGTTTCTCTCATTTTCGCGCTTCCAGTTCGTCAGCGGCGGCTTCTCTATCCGCTTCGTCGGGTTGGCGAATTACAACAAGCTGCTATTTGGCAGTGAGCAGCGCCGCTTATTAGGCGACTTCGGCACTGCCTCGCCGCCGGGGTTTGTGTTGGGCGTGGTGTTCCTACTCGTCATGATCGTTATGCTGGTACAGTACGTTCGCAGCAAGCGCTTTAGCTGGGTGGGTTTGTTCTTCCGCCTGATTGCCATCCTGTTTGCGATGGCGCTCGCCGTCCTGTGCATCGTCACGCTAGGCGAGGATGGCATTCCCGGTGCGCTGGTCGTCACACTGATCTTCGTGTTTGCGGGCGTCGCCTTGCAATACGGTATCGGGTTGGGGCTGGCGCTGCTCGTCACGCAGAATATTCGCGGCAAGCGTTTCTTCCGCATCGTGTTTTTGCTGCCGATGATGATTACGCCTGTGGGGATCGGCTTCTTATTCCGCATGTTGACCAATACCATCGTTGGACCGTTTGCTCCTCTGTGGCAGGCGGCGGGGCTTGCCGATTTCAGTTTTGTTGAAACGGCGACCGGAGCGCGGATCGCAGTCATTATCGCCGAAACCTGGCAGTGGACGCCGTTCATGTTCATCATCCTGCTGGCGGCGCTCGAAAGCACGTCGCATGAAATCGTCGAGGCGGCGCGTGTGGACGGCGCGGGTAAGTGGGCAATGTTTCGCAGTATCATCCTGCCGCAGATCGCACCCGTCAGCTTTACCCTGATCCTGATTCGCACGATTGAGGCATTCAAGATTATTGACCTGCCGAACATCCTTACCTATGGCGGTCCCGGAACAGCAACCGAGTCGGTGACTCTGTATGCTTACAATCAATGGCGGGCGCTCGATTTAGGGCTGTCAGCGGCGATTGCCTATCTGCTGCTGATCGTCGTCACATTCGTGGCAATGGTTTATGTCCGCATTATTCGGCGGCGCGTGGTGGTGGACTGATGCTAGACCGATTTTTTAAGTCACCTGACCCGTTTCGTCCGTCTCCGGCGCGGTTAGTATTTACCTATCTGGTGCTGGGGTTTTGGACGTTTGTTGTCCTGTTTCCCCTGTACTGGCTGTTTATCACCGCCTTCAAAACGCCGGTGGACGTGTTTACCGGACCCAAATACATTCCATGGGTGGACTTTCAGCCGGAAATGTTCGCATGGAACGATATGATTGTGGATACGGGCATTACGTTCATAACCCGACCCTACAGCAATACCGTCGTCGTCGGGCTGGTCAGCAGTTTGCTGGCAATTATTATCGGGACAGGGGCGGCATACGCGCTCGCCCGTTTTGACTATCGCCCGAAACTTGCCATCATCGGCATGTTCGTCCTCGCACTGGTGCTGTCCGTCATTCTGGTCGGGGCAGGGCTGCCCTGGTATCTTGGCGTGGGGATCGCCATGGCGATCTTTTTCGCCGTTGCCTATACCGTCGGGCGGCGTTTCAAGGGTCACATGGGCAATAATGACATTACGTTCTGGCTGATCTCCCAGCGAATGCTGCCAACTATCATCGTCATCATCCCGATCTACGTACTGTTTCAGCAGTTAAGCCTGCTGGATACGCGGCAGGGGTTAATCATCGCATACATGACGGTCAGCCTCCCGCTGGTGATCTGGTTTATGGGCGATTACATCCGCAATATCCCGCTTGAACTGGAGGAGAGCGCCTTTATTGACGGGGCGTCGCGCTATCTGGTGCTGTGGCGGATTATCCTGCCGCTGTGCGTACCGGGTCTGATCGCAACGTTCCTGATCGTGCTGGTGTTCAACTGGAATGAATATATCATGGCGCTGTTTCTCACCCGCGCCGAAGCACAAACGATGCCGCTGCTCGTCGCCGCGCAGAACGCCACCCGCGGGCCGCAGTGGTGGAATATCTCGCTGCTGGTGCTGCTGATGATCGCGCCGCTGATCATTCTGGCGCTGGTGCTGGAACGCTACATCGCTCGCGGCTTGCTCATTGGCGCTGTGAAGGGGTAAAACATATGCTCACCACCAAACTACTGCACCCGCAAATTCTGCACACACTCGGCACGTCCGGGCATGGCAGCGGCATTCTCATCGCCGATGGCAATTATCCGTTTACCACGCGCTCGAACCCGGCGGCGGAACGAGTCTACCTGAACCTCATGCCCGGTCTGGTCACGGTGACGCTGGCGCTGGAGGCGGTTGTCTCGGCGATTCCGATTGAATCCGCCCACGTCATGATGCCGGATGACGGCACGACTCCGCCGATTCATGCCGAGTTTCGCACCCTCCTGCCAAACAGCATAGACCTGACGCCGCACAATCGCTTCCCGTTTTACGATCTGGCGCGTGGGGCGGATGTCTCTCTGGTCATTGCGACGGGCGAACAACGGATTTACGCCAACATCCTGCTGGTGATCGGTGTCGTGCCGCCGCCGAAGGAATCCTGAAGCTCACGGTTTATTCCGGCTGCCAGCGGAAAAGCGTGGTCAGGTCTGCCCCGCGTACAATGTCCGCGCTGTGATAGAACAGCCCGAACGAGTCGAGCATTGAGCCGTCCGCAAAGACGCACATTGCAGCGACATCCGCATCATCGTCCACATTGACCCATCCGCTGCCGGAGGCATTCTCCAGCCCAAAGGCAATCGCGCCGCCGATCTGAGTGCAATAACGATACGCGGGATTCGCACCGGGATTCGTGCTGTCTTCGGCGGCAGGTGGGTTCAAATAGGCGAGGGCTGCCAGCGTTGGCGCATCCGCATACAAGTCATCAACAGGCAGGCTGATACGAGACTCATCTTCACCGACAAATTCGCAATAATCTTCCTCATGGGCATAACGGGTCATAGTGAGCGGGTTGTTGGTGCCGTATGCGGCATAGCGCGTGACGACCGTTCCGCCAGCGTCGGCGCAGTAAGCAGCGGCTTCAGCATCCTCGTCGCTATCCAGCGCGGCGGTGCTGGCGATGGCGATAAACATGGCGGCGACAAGGCAGAGGACGATCAGTAATCCACTGGAAAAGGAACGGGTTTGTGTATTCATTTGTAGCTTCCTTACAAACAGGGACAAGAGGGTATTTTGAGGTAGTACCGATAGAGCGAGTATATCCAATCGTGCTGATTTGTCCCATTTAAATCACCTTGCTGAACCTCGCTGTGTTCAGTTTCAAGTGTGAGGTAATCATTGACGCCAGTTCTCTCTTTTGATTGGCAGTGCGTCAAAATCATCGTCCGCACTTACAATAATTCCGTTGAGGCGTTGGGTTAACGCCGCCACTAACAGATCAGTATCATCAAGCTGTTTCCCCGCACTTGTGGTTAGCGACCAAAGTTTTGCCGCCAGTAACCAATCTTCTCGTTTGAGGTCAATCCATTTCAATGCGAGCAGAAAATGATCATTGAAAAACGCCTGCTTCTTTGCCGCCTTTGCTTTGATGAGCCCACGCATCACTTCATAATACACAGTGGACATATAACGAGGTCGTGGTCTAACTGAATTACCCCGTTCAGGTTCTTTTCAATAACAGAGACCCTGTTGATGCGGTCAGCAACAACGTTGGTGTCCAGAACATAAGTTATTCTTGCCATATTGACTCATCAACGAGTTTCACACGCTCTTCATTCATCGCCGCGAACATTTCATCCAGTTCCTGCTGCGTCATGCCTTCTCGGATTCCGGCAACCGCTTCCTCGATCATGCGAATGCGCGTTTCAGGAGAAAGTTCGCGCCGTTCTTCGAGATAGACGTAAAGCAATTCAATCTCCTCTGGAGACAATTCATCTATCTCATGTTTGATTTCGGCAAGTGTCATGGCTGAATCTCCTTCTCAGTGCTTCACATGCCACATTGTATCTGATTTCTTCGTTTACTCCCTTGGCACCTTTGGCGTTTTGGCGGTTACAGTCCTTTTCTCTTCACTAACCCCCTAATCCCTATTCCCTAATCCCTATTCCCTAATCCCACCCTATTCAGCGATAATGGCGACGATAATGCGACCATATTACACAAGGAAAAATAATGACACCTGCCACCACCGATTCCGTCATGGGTGTTCTGGGACTGCCCATGCCCATCACCGATCTCGCCGCCCGCCGCTGGGATGTCATCATCGTTGGCGCGGGGCATAACGGGCTGGCGTGTGCGGCGTATCTGGCGCAGGCGGGCAAGCGCGTCCTTGTTTTGGAAGCGCGGGTGCGAGTCGGCGGGGCATGTACCCTGCATGAGCCGTTCCCCGGCTATCATATCTCGCCGTGCGCGTATCTGGCGGGGCTGCTCCACCCGCTGGTCATCCGTGAACTCGACCTGCCGAAGCGCGGTTTCCGCTGGACACCGGCGCTTGGCGGCTATTTCGTCCCGTTTGAGGACGGCTCAAGCATACAGGTCTGGGAAGATGACGCCCTTGCTGAAGCCGAAATTAACAAATTCGCGCCGCGTGATCTACAGGGCTGGCGTGACATGAGCCGTTTGATCCGCCGTACTGCCGACGCGCTGCGCCCGCCCGATGAGCGCGACATCTGGATCGGCGATGCGCCCACCCGCGAGATGATTGAGGAGCGCGTCGGGCATGATCAGGACGCGATAGACATGCTGTTTGAACTGTCCATGGCGGAGCTGCTCGAACGCTATATACAGGATGAGCGCCTGCAAATCGCCTATCTGGGACAGGGCATTATCGGTACGAACGCCAGCCCGTTCGATAAAGGCACGGCATATATCCGCTTTCACCATAACTGCGGGCAGATCGATCCGTCGCTGCCCGGCACCTGGGGCTATGTCGAAGGCGGGATGGGGCGCATCTCGTTCATGCTCTGCGACGCGGCGTTGGAAGCGGGCGCGGTGGTGGCGA
>Ga0224723_1001140_pt1 | contig 16652 bp, 22 predicted proteins | sample Balambano_FR2_Me_FD_161647 | JGI IMG/M metagenome (GOLD analysis project Ga0224723, IMG submission 161647) | Freshwater sediment microbial communities from Lake Towuti, South Sulawesi, Indonesia - Balambano_FR2_MetaG | ecosystem: Environmental > Aquatic > Freshwater > Lake > Sediment | place...
TCAATTGTCTGGTTTCAGTTGCTCAGACAGATCCGCATCAGTGCTGAGATTGCGGCTCAATATGGGTTTGAGATTGTCCTCAAATCATTGCCTGACTGGGCTTATAAGGAATGGTGCAAGATCTGAGCTATGTCATGCATCTCTACGCGATCGATAGCTCAGGCAATCCCACTTATTTCCTGGACAAAGTGCGTCCCTATGATCCTCGCGTCCGTCCCTGGTATCAAACCGCGATCGCTGTTAACAAACCGGCATAGAGTCCAGTCTATTTAGACTTCACCTCACTTTTGCCCACGGTGACTGCCAGCTTACCCGTATATAACCGGGTGGGGAACTCACTCATCGGAGTTTGCGGAGCAGACGTTGTACTCTCAGAAGAGTTAAGGAATTTCCTCAAGAGTCTTGAGATTGGTCAATCGGGTGAAACGTTTATCATTGAGCGTTCCGGCACCCTAATCTCTAGTTCGACGGATGAGAAACTAACAGTGGGTGAAGGCGAGCTAGCACAAAGATTAATGGCCTCAGCAAGCAGTAACCCACTGATTCGATCTACGGCAGATTATCTCAGCGATCGCTTTCAGGATCTCAATGCCATCCAATCCCCTCAGCAACTCGACTTTAAACTCAATGGTCAACGGCAATTCCTGGAAGTCTTGCCGTTTAATGATGGCAATGGACTGGATTGGTTAATCGTGGTGGTGGTGCCAGAAGCCGATTTCATGGAGGAAATTTATAACAATACCTATCGCACGATTGGGTTATGTCTGGCAGCTTTGGCGATCGCCACAGGGTTGGGCATTTTGATCGCCCGCTGGATCAGCCGTCCTGTCTTAGAACTGAGTCAAGCATCTGCCCGGATCGCTAACGGCGATTTGAATCCTCGGGTTGAAGTGGATAAGATTCGGGAACTCCGTACTTTGGCCCAATCTTTCAACACAATGGGTCACCAACTCAAAGAGTCTTTTACTGCTTTGGAAACCAAGAACGCTGCTTTAAAGATTGCTGAGGAAAACTATCGGAGCATTTTTGAAAATGCACTAGAAGGCATTTTTCAATCAACGTTAGATGGGCACTATATTCGAGTCAACCCAGCGATGGCTCGAATTTATGGCTACTCATCCCCAGAGGACATGATTGCCAACATTACCCATATCGAAACCCAGGTTTACGTTAATCCAGTAGGGAGAGCAGAGTTTCAACGATTGATGGAGTATCAAAACAAAATTAAAAACTTGGAATACCAGATTTATCGCAGAGATGGCACCATTGTCTGGGTTGAAGAAGATACCAGACTTGTGAGAGATGCACTAGGGCATCCAATTTACTACGAAGGCATTGTTCAAGATATCTCTGAACGCAAGCAAAAAGAAGAGGAATTAAAGCGCCAATTACAAGAAATGCAAATTAGTATTGACCATCAACAGCGCGAAGATGAGGTTGAACAGATTACCAAAAGCGATTATTTTCAGCAATTACGATCTGAAATTGAGCGGCTGCGTTTGAGAAACGAACACTAAGCGCTTTCATGGTGTTTTAAGAAACGTGAATTGAATAAAACTCAAAACTTTTTGTGGGAAGTGCAGCTTCGTCCACCCCACAAAAAAGTTCGGTTTTAATCAATCGTTAATCCTAAGGATGGGCCGTTTGAATCATGTGCAATAAAATCCCAAATAAGCCATCTAAATCTCCAATAAAATGTTCCCTGGCTTCAATCTCTACTCGGTTCTCGACCAATCTCAAAAACTTCCAATTACTGCCTGTCGTAATCACTCCATAAATACAAGAAATTTGATTATGTCTCTGCTCATTGAAAAGCCGAGCACCTACCATCTCCGCGATACATTGGGAAATGCCAGATTTGATGTTGTCGTTCTTTGCTTCTACCAGCGTTATAATTGGAGCCATAATTTCTAACTGCTTAGGAGAATAGCTGATAATAAAATCACATCGTCCAGTTAAGCCCTTAAGTTTATCTACAGTAAAATCGATGCCAGAAAAAAAGCTGATTTGCCGATTAAACTGTTTTCTTAGTTCAACCAAAATGGGAGCTATGATTAGCTCCGATCGCGCCTTTTCTGTATCAATCTCCAACGCTAACGGTAAAGTTTCTTCTAGAATCTCTTTCAACAATGGGCCAGGTGTAACTGGCTGAATGTCCTTAAAAATTTCAACCCGCTCTTGTAAGATTAAATCAAACTCAGATTCTAGTTGTGACAGCGTAAATTCTCCATAAGACATGGTCATTCCCTCAGTTCAAGCGTTTTTCTCATCATATAGCAACCGCCGGAGCGATCAGGGCTACCCTCAAACGAATGCCGTTTTGAGAGCCTCGTCGATCGCCTCTTCTAATCCAATTGCCTGTCCCTGAGCAAATAATGAGGCAAATGTATGCTCATCAGTTACCGATTTCAGGGTGTGCAACATCTGTTGATGGCGATCGCGTTCCACAGGGATAATAGGGCAACCCAACGCCTCACGGAGCGTGTGGGTGACACCTAGAAGCTTAATGGCGGGTGCAAATCGTCTTTGAGCCGTAAGAACTCTGGACAATCCTTCAAAGGCTAAGGTCGCTCCTAGTTTGTCTTTCAATTCGCGGCAAATCTGTAAGCTCTCCTTGTATAGAGACTGAGCCTGCTCATAATCCTGGTTGCGCTCAGCCAGACTGCCTAAGAATCTAAGTGAGTAGGAAATACCCAGTTTATCTCCCAATTCTCGCTGGGTTTGGAGGCTATCCTGGTGCAGTAGTTGTGCTCTGGCGAGATCTCCCAATTTTTCAGCGACGCTACCAAAACCATTACGTGAGTATGCAATCCCTTGTTTATCTCCCAGTTGACGACGAATGTTGAAACTATCTCGGTAATAAGATTGAGCTAATTCATAGTTGCCTAACTTCTCGGCGATACTGCCAAAACCGCTCAATGCATACGCCATCCAAAAGCGATCGCCCAGTTTTTGTCCAATTTCAAAACTTTCTTGATAGAAAGTTTGGGCGACTTCAAAGTTTCCCTGATTTTCGTGGGACACGCCTAGAGTAAATAAGAGCCTTGGTAATCCAGTTAGGTTTCCTAAACGTTGCTGAATCTGTAAACTTTCTTCGTAGAGCAATCGCGCCAATGTGTACTCGCTTTGGCATAAAGCCACAGTACCTAAATTAAATAAATCATGGGCAATTTCAGCCGTAGCGTTAAGTTGACGATGCAGATTCAAACTATCTTCATACAAGGAGTGAGCAGCCCGATAATCACCTTGACGAATGGCTAAATCTCCCAAGCGATTCATCAACGTTGCCAGTGTTGCAGTAGGATAGGTGTAATCTTTAGAGAGGATTTTTTCCAACCACTGTCGTCCCTCGGCCCAATGTCCACAGAATGCCCAAAAATTGGATAATCCCAGAACTAAGCGCAACTGTTCTTGAACCTCGGCTTCAGTTGTTTCATAGCTAACCAAAACGGCACGCAAGTTATTGAGTTCTGCTTCTAACTTAGCTAAAATGTTTTGTTGAGAATCGATCGCCTCTACCAACTCCAAATAATAGATGCGATAACGCTGTTCAAATTGGGCAGCTTCTCCAGCAGCGATGAGTTTTTCCTTGCCATATTGCCGTAACGTCTCTAAAAAACGATAACGAACTGTGTCTGCTTCTTGTTCTTCCAGAACAACCAAAGATTTATTCACCAAAGCAGACAGCAAATCCAAAATTTCCGTCTGTTCAATCCCTTGACCTGCACAAACAAATTCTGCGGCTTCTAGAGTCCAACCGCCACCAAACACCGACAGACGACGTAGCAACCGCTGCTCAATTTCATCTAACAGGTTGTAGCCCCAGTCAATCAAGGCTCTCAGCGTTTGCTGTCTGGGTAAGAGAGTGCGACTGCCCCCTGTGAGCAACTTGAAGCGTTCATTTAGTCGTTGATTAATCTGCTCAACAGACATCACTCTCACTCGTGCAGCAGCCAATTCGATCGCTAGAGGAATACCATCCAACCGTTGACAAATTTGAGCGACATCGGGAGCATTTTGGTTAGTGACAGTGAAGGTTGGGCGAGCTAACACAGCGCGATCGATAAATAATTGCACTGCTTCGTATTGCGTCAGGTTTTCCAAGGGGAGCAATTGATTCAGGGAAGGAATCGAGAGAGAGGGCACCCGCCAAACCAACTCCCCTGTGATTCCCAAAACCTCACGACTGGTCGTCAGCACTCGCAATGTCGGCAAAGTGTGTTGCAGCAATTTGGAGAGTAAATCCCGCGCCACAATCAAATGCTCGTAATTATCAAACACCAGCAAGACGGTTTTGTAGCGCAGGTAATTCAATAGAGTTTCTGTCAGCGGCACGCCCTCTTCTTTCACATCCAATACCTGAGCCACGGTTTGGGGAATCAGACTGGGATCATTAATCGGAGCTAAATCAATAAACCAGACTCCATCGGGGTACTGTTCCAACACTTCCGCAGCGACTTGCAAGGCTAATCGCGTTTTACCACAGCCGCCAGTTCCCGTTAGTGTTAGCAGACGAGTAGTGTTGAGTAATCGCATGACTTCCTTAATCTCGCGATCGCGCCCCACAAAACTGGTTAACTGTTGCGGCAAGTTGTTGGGGATGGCATTGAGCGATCGCAAGGATGGAAATTTCCCAGGCAAGTCGGGATGGTTGAGTTGAAACACCTGCTCTGGTCGCTGCAAATCTCGTAAGCGATGGACTCCCAGGTTTTGCAGAGTGATTCCTGGAGGAAGGACATCTCGTACCAATTCATAGGTGGCCTGGGAGAGCAAAATTTGCCCCCCATGACCGATCGATCGCAGACGGGCACAGCGGTTGATGACTGTACCGTAGTAGTCCCCATCGCGCAGATCAGCTTCACCTGTATGCAAGGCAATCCGGATTTTCAGGATAGTATTGGGAGACCAGGATTCTCTCAGTAAAGTTCGTTGGAGTTTAACCGCCGCCTCTACTGCTTCTGTTGCCAGGGAAAACACAGTAAAATAGCTATCCCCTTCGCCTCGTGGCTTGACAATGATGCCGCCACTCTCGCTGATGCTTTCCTCAATTAGATCATCATGTCGCCTGAGAGATTGGCGCATTTCTTCAGGAAACTGTTCCCAGAGCCGAGTGCTGCCCTGAATATCTGTAAATAAAAAGGTGACGATTCCATTGGGGAGATCGACCATGATCAAGTCCTGAGCGCTGCCTCAATTCTAAGGCCTTTGACAGAGGTAAATCTGTCCATTCGTTGACACGCTCACAGAATATCTGAGTCTCTGGCGATCGCCCTCACCCCCCTCTTGTCAACCCCTCAATCTCAAACACAACCCAAAAGCTTTTCACTACCCACACCCTGAACTCAAGGCAGCTAACGACTAAGTTAGCCCTCCGCGATCGCCCCCAACACCTCAACAATTCAAAATCAGAGTAAATCTTCGTCAGATAGCTGAGCTATTTTCATCAAAGCTTTCAATGTTCCAACTTTCAGATCTTGATTACGGTGAACAGGAATTGACAGAATTTGCCCTGTTTCAGGGCTTTCGTAGATGTGATGACTACCAGTGATTCTTTGCAAAACCCAGCCTTGTTACTCCACAATCTTGCACAACCGCTTGCCAGAAATAGATTTCATACAGCAATTTCGACAACTTGATCTGCCGACTCAATTGCATCATGACTGTTGGCAACATCAAGCCAACCTTCAATCGCATCCTTTAAGTTAGCCATTACCTCCTCCATTGTGTCTCCCTCGGTGATACAACCGGGAAGTGCAGGAACCTCTGCCCAATAACCACCTTCCTCTGCCGGATGAATGATTGCTTTAATTTTCATACACCTCTTGAACTAGTTGTTGAAAATATACTAACAACCATATCTGGTTGCTCTCAACTATGGCTGCTTCAATCAGTGTTGATTGTACTTACTAACAGTACCCCAACCATGCCATAACCGAGAACTCACGTTTACTTGGATCTGGTGATGGGATGAGCTATTGAGCGACCGGATCAAGTGTGGGTGGGAGACATTACGTATATCCGATTACACCAGGAGTTTGTTTATCTGGCTGTATTGATGGATGTGTTTACCCGGAGTATTCGAGGGTGGCATTTAGCGCGGAGTATGGATCAGAGTTGGACATTGAGAGTTCTGCAAAAAGGTCTGGAGAAGGGGAGACCGGAGATTCATCATTCTGACCAGGGAGTGCAATATGCGGCTCATGAAAGTCTTCAATCTTCTGTCCGAATTTGAGGGTTCACTTCACCTGAAGTTCGCACTAGTTCAGCGGTGTTTTGTACTACTTGGCGAACCCAATTGATATCGTCGCCAACGCCTGCGATGACTGCTACTGCGCGTTGATCAGCTCCGCGTTCAACACAGGTAATAGCAACATAAACTTGCTCATCGATCGAAAAACCCGATATCTCGTCAGGAGTAACACGAACGTTGCTGAGTGAGCGAGCGGCACTCTCTGCCTCCCTCTTACAGCCTGCAAAGGTTTTCTGAGTGGTGATAACTTTGATCCACCATAAAGAGGCTGCTTTAGCGGATGAGGTGACTAAAGGGGTAACGGTGAGCAAAACAGTGAGGGCAGAAACTACAAATCTACGCATTATGGGGGTTCCGATGGTTATTTCTTGAGATAAGGTCGGAGCTAAATTTCTTTGTCTCAAGGAATACTCCTTCTAGAATATGCAAGATTTAGCTTGATTTTGAAATTACCCTTGAGGGTACTGTTGAGAAGTTTTGCATACTTCCCGACAGATAACTTAAATACAAACCCTGATAGTACTCCGCAGCCTAACGCCTCAAATCAGCGGCGGCAACAGCCTCAAACTCAGCACCAGCGGCTCCCAACCGTCCGCTGCATTTGAATTGTTAGACCGCGTTGTTTGCTTGACTTAAGCCTACTCCAAGGACTATAGCTTACGAGAATTGATAAACTGGTAGGTGCAAAACTCGGAGAGTAAAGACTTATGCTCCAAAACTTCCCTATCATTAGCGTATCCCCTGAAATCATGGGTGGCACTCCAGTTTTTGCTGGTACTAGAGTTCCTGTACAGACGCTTCTGGACTATCTCAAAGCAGGAGAATCTATAGATGATTTCTTGGATGGGTTTCCAACTGTGACCAGAGAGCAGGTCATTGCCTTACTTGAAGAGGCTGGGAGACAGGTTATTAGCATGGTGGCATAGTATGAAGCTCCTGTTGGATGAGTGTATTGATCGCAAGCTTGCGAGGGAATTTCCTGGCTACGAAGTGAGAACGGTTCCACAAATGGGATGGGCAGGAGTAAAAAACGGTCAACTTCTTGCTCTTGCAGAAGCAGAATTCGATGTTTTCATTACTGTTGATTGTAACTTGTCGTTTCAACAGAATCTGTCACAGTTCAATATTGCGGTAATTGTTTTGCAAGCATCATCTAATCGCTTGGCAGATCTAAAGCCTTTAGCTCCAAAGGTGTTAGATATCTTAGCAACAGCAGCTAAGGGGAAAGCTACGGTAATCAGCACTTAAAAATAGGTGTACATCACTTGATATCACCAATTCCCAGCTAAATTTACTGCTTCTGCAATCGAATTTGTCCAGAATTACAGCCAGGATCTGACCAAGGGCCACGGAGGAAAACTCTACCGTTAGAAACCGAGATCCGTAAGCGACCGCCTTTGATACACCAGCGAGATCCAAGCGGCGGATTTTGATCCGTAATGCGAATCTCCTTGAAGAGGAGAGCACCATTAACTACTCTGCCTCTCAGCGGCATAACTCCAAAAATACTTGAATTATTCAGATCTGTAATTACCGACGTGCCAACAAATACTGAACTTCCCCTGCGTCTGAGATTCATCTCATATGAGTAGCTGGGCGTTCCTATTCCAGTTATAATTCCCGTCCAATTTCCTTGGAATCGGCGAGGATCAGGTAGTTTTTTCTGTTGACGAGTATTGGAGGCAATATCAAAAGAACTCCGTCCCAACCCTACTGAATTTTTCAATTCTAACTCAGGATCAGACAGAGAGGTTGAAGCTGCGCGTGTATTTGAAAAACATGAACATGATACAACTTTGTCTCCAAACCTAGCCTTAGCTATCGTCGTCATAGTAAAACCTCACACATTGGATTGATGGTTCTCGATAAAACTGTTGAATTTTTGGCTGTGCTCTTACAGACTAGCCTTCTTAACAATCACATCTTTCGCTACGCCCCAACAGAGGGATTAGCGGTTTAACGTTCCCGGTCAGCGGTGGCAGATAACCTTGAACTCAGCACCAGCAGCTTTTAACCGTCCGCTGCATTTGAATTGTTAGATGCCACCACTACTGAGGGCTTACAAATCTTCAGGTTGTAATCCTGTATGTTTTGCAACACGAGCTAGCATTTTGGGACCAATTTCTTCTCTATCATGAAAGGCAAAGACGAAATCTGACCAGCCAGGACGAGAAAGAATATGATGAGAGCTTCCAGTCTCACGTTTGATGCTCCAACCAATCCGAAGTAATGATGCCAACACTCGCTTCGCTTTTGTCGATCTCCACTGACTCATGCTGCCTGAAAAGATATGCTGACTAACGTCGATCCACTCTCGCCATGCTCCAAGCGATCTGCTAAAACTCGTAGTGCTAAAGCTTGTACACGCGTAGTTGCCTCTTCGCAAGTCTGAGCATAAACCAAGACACCTGGCAGCCCTATAATTTCAGCAATCCAGCGTCCATCTTCTTCCTGTTCAATCTCAACAATCAAGTTCATAGCAACATCTTGAATACGCCTCTAATTTCTACATTGTTACACTTTGATCTCTGAATTGCAGCATGGACAGGTAAAGGTTGTTTTCTTGATAATCCACCCTTTCTTCTGTAGCTGCTTCTGAGCACATACACCGCATAGAGCTTTGCTACAGCAATTAGTTCGGTAAAGACCATCCGTACTCCAACACTGAGAACATTTTGGAGAAAAAAGCCAGTTAGTTCCAACTTGGAGTAGCCAGTTACCTATTAGCTCGTCCATTTTTTACCTCGTTATGCAACATCTAACGACACAGTTGAGCCGCCGCAGATAACCTTTGATTCCTACAAATAACCTTGTGGCGGTCGGCTCCAACGATTTGTTCTGCCGCGCTCAGCTATTCTTACGACAACCGACTTCGCCATTTCTTCGGGTCTTGAGAACAGTGGAAAACGGCATAAACAATAACTGTTGTGTCTGAATGCTCATAGAAGATCACGTAGGGAAAGCGCCGAACGACAGCCCTTCGATAGTTTTCGTATGCTACCTGATACATCTCTGGGTTGCGTCGGATGATTTGAATGCAAGCATCAACACACCGAAGAAACTCTTCACCCAAACCAAACTCTTGCTCTTCATACCAAATGTAAGCCTGAGCTACATCTTGCTCCGCCTCCGGCAGAATAATCAGATTTCTAAGCACCATACTGTCCGTTGCGAATTCGCTCCTTAGCCGCTTCCCATGAACTACCTGAGCTAGGGTTCAGCAAGTAGGCATCTTTTCTTTTGGCGAGTTCTTCTTTTTGCCAGTCAAGCACAGGAATTTGCTCTGGGGCTTGGGCGATGCTATCCCACAAATCTTCCAGCAGTTGCAATTTTTCCGAGAGGGTTAACTCAAAAACTTGAGTGAACTCTGTGTTCATACTGACCTCACTACAGTGATTAGGCGTTCTAATTCAAGTCTATCACTGGCAACAATATGCCTACTCATTTGCTATTTGGGGTTATTGGATCTGTGGCAGATGAACAAACTTGGTAACTACCGTTTAATTATTGCTGGAACTCATGAGCAAAGGAGAGAACAGGCATTGGTTGATCGCTTCACTCAGCTTGGAATTACTGACGAAAGAATGCGTCTCAAAATTCTGGGTTCTTTGAGTATTGAACAAGAAGAGCAAATTTTTCAAGATATTGAAGAGGAGGAATTTTCATTAATTGATGACATCCTTAAGCAAGCTGAAGCTGACCAAAAGGACATGGAAGAGAAATTAGGTGAACTTCAAACCCAACTTAGTCAGCAATGGGTCATCAGCCGCGAAGAATTAGCAGAACGGCTTGAGAGATGGATGGAACTAGGCTTATCTACGATTGATCAACAGCATGAACTTAAGTTCAGTACTAGGGAGTGGAGCCGCCCTGTATTCCGAGATGAAGGTACAGTGATGGAAACTGCTCAGGCTAAGATTGCTATCATTCAAGACAGGAAATTCACGTTTGATCCAGAATTCAAAGTATTTGGCAGAGAAAAGGATAATATTCTGCTTGCTGGTCTTTATCCTTGGTACCAGAAAGAATGGGACGGCGTTATAAAGCATCGACCACTTCATAAATCTGATCTAATCGGTCGTCTTGCATGCTCTTTAGCTCGACAGCGTGGGGCAGATTTCACAACAATTTCGGCAAAGCAGTTATACTCCAAGTTCCCTAATCTACAATATGCTTAATATCTCTTGTTTGCTACTCACCCACTTCGTGAAGTAGAAGATCATGCGGCAATCGGTACAGATTCTTATCTAACAGTTTATGCCTTCAGTAGCGACTTGTCCCAGCCCATTAATCCTCAAGGTGCATTAGCTAAGGAGGTTTACCAGATGATTTCCTTATTAGAGGAAGACGCACTCAACTCAGTTTCACAATCCTTGACGGTAGATTTGATTGAGGCTATAAAGGCTGCAAGTAAAGAACTTGCAGGATGGTTAGGGCATCGCAGAAAACTTGGGGGACTTACTAAAAAATCGTATTTTCTCCCAATCCCAGTAGCACTTGTCGCAGTACTTTCGTAGGAAAGTACGAAATCAACCAATAGCGATCGCTTCCAATACTTTTAGGGTGCGATCGCCCTATTGTAAACACACAAACCTTTTCCATCAAAGATCTCAACAGGCTTGAACCTTGAAGACTAGCAGATCATCTTTCGGTTGCGTCCCCACCAAGGACTAAGCGGCAGAACGTTCCAAATCAGCGGCTGTCCACATCTCAAGCTCAGCACAGGTGTCTCTCGACAGTCCGCTGCATTTGGGTTGTTAGCCAGCGTTGTCCGACGATCGCCACCACCACACCTCTCCTAACCTCTCTCCCATAACCACTATCACTGTACTCAACCTTTCACTGAAGACAGAAAAATCTTTGGGACGCTTAATGTTGACCGAAAACCTCCATGAACTCAACCTCTCGGTTGGGGGCGATCGCCCCTTCACCCATGACCAGATGAGGTTTTGAGACAAGGGGTTGACAAATTCAAGCGCTCACCATAAGGTGTGACCGAGTAGTCATGTGATTAGTCAGTCACATTTCTTTTAGTAGAAGCTATGCCATTCCAAACCTTCTTCAATCTGCCTGATGTGAAGCGGCGAGTCATTATTGATGCGGCGATCGCGGAGTTTGCCAACCATAGCTATGAAGCGGCGTCGATCTCAAGTATTGTCAGCCAAGCGAAAATTGCCAAAGGTAGTTTTTACCAATACTTTGAAGATAAACAAGACTTGTATCTCTACCTGGTTGATTGGGTACTGGAGGTAAGGAGAGCCTTCATTGCCACGGCAAATCTTCCGAGCATTCAAGCTGGGTTTTTCGTGTATTTGCGAGCCTTATTTCAAGCAAATTTAGAGTTTCAATTGGCGAATCCAGCCTTTACTCAGATTTTGTTTCGGGGACCTCTTTATGGCGATGTGCCGTTTCGGGAGGAAGTCTTTAGGCGAACAAAGGCTGGCTTAATCGAATTTATGCGACGGTGCGTGCAAGAGGGCATTAACCAAGGGCAACTTTCAGATCAGATCAATCCTAATATTGCCGCATTCATGATTGTCACCTTGGGCATTGAACTCAGACGCTTTATTCCGATCGTTTTAGGAATAGATGTAAATCAATTAGTTAAGGAGAACCCTGATGTAGACAAGGATGCCATTAGCAAAATTCTAGACGACTTCGTCCGGATCTTAGAGCGCGGTATTGGAGGAAACGATGATTGATAATCCTCTGCCTAGTTCCATCAAAATAGTCATCTTCTTATTTCTTTTTACATTTCTCTTGTCCGTAGCGCTAGAGAAACCGAAGCAGGAAATCCTGGCGCTCATGAAATCAAGCTTGATGGGGCGATCGCTGTTCGCAAATTTCATTCTACTGCCGATTTTGGGCATGATTTTAGCTTGGTTATTCAGACTGCCGCCCGATATTTCTGTGGGCTTTCTAATGGTTGCCCTTGCCCCTGGAGGAATGCTATGTCTGCATTTTGCTCGTGTAGCCAAAGGCAATCTTGCCTACGCCGTGGGGTTGATTTTTCTGTTGTCGCTCCTATCCATCGTCATTACACCGACGCTGATTCATCTGATTTTTCCTAGCATTGCCGCAACGGATGGATTTGTTGTGTCACTCATCGGTCGCCTGTTGTTCTTGATTATCCCTCCGTTTTTGGTAGGACAGATCATTCAACATTGGCTAGCGTCGATCGCCACGAAATTGCAAAAGCTATCTTCCTTTTTATCGATTGTCCTGTTCATTACATTGACGGTTCTCACATTTAAGCTCAAAGTTCTGGATACTCAAGCACTGGCATGGAATGGGTTGGCTGCGATCGTGGTGTTTATTGGGATGGCGTGGTTCATCGGTTGGCAATTGGGCGGACCGGAACTAGAAAATCGTAAGGTGTTGGCAATCAGCACCAGCATGAGAAATGTAGCAATTTGCTTCTTAATCGCTACGAGCAGTGTGGTCAATCAGAATGCTGAGGCGATGATGATTGGGTTTAGTGTGTTGCTGACTCCGATGAATCTAGTCTTCGCGATCGCCATAAATCGCATCAAACCAAACTCTCAAAAGCAGGAAAACTACGCCGATGCTGATTCAGGCTGAGTGTCCATACAAACCATCGTCGAAGGAGGTGTTGCCGTGCATTTGCTGACATGCCAAACCCAGCATGTCCTCAACAGTCTGACCAACCACTAAATCTATAATTCAGGAGAAACCAATGCTGAAACGATTTGAAGAGCTAAGCCGTACTATTCGCAATCTACATTCTGTTACCGATTTGCTCAAATCAATGGGGGAGAATACTGACAGCGTATTTGACATTGAAGACAACTTTCGGGGCAGCAATCAGATGAACGTCTGTGTCGATCGGGTCAAGGCAATCCCTGAAGCGCTCGCCATGATGGAAAGTCGTTATCTGGGTCCAGCGATCGATCTCGAAGCCCTATCTCAATTGTCTCCCGGCACCCTGGGCCATACCTATGCCACGGTGATGAAGGCACTGGGCTATGACCCCAATTTCTTCCGCCAGCGCGAGATCGAAACGGATGAAGACTGGTTGACCATGCGCCTTCGCAAAACCCACGATCTTGTCCATCTAGTGACGGGGTTTGGTCCCACAGGCGGAGAGTTGGGTGTGCTCTCTGTTCAAGCGACGCAAATTGGTTATCCAATGGGTGTCATGCTTCAGGTTGCCAGCATGGGTATGGCGCTGAAGAAACAACCGGAAAAACTTCCAGATATAACGCAGCAAATAGCGAGAGGCATGGGGATGGCAATCCAAATGAAGAAGCCGCTAATTGCTCAGCGATGGGAAGATGGTTGGGATAAAACAGTGCGTCAATGGCGCGAGGATTTGAACATCACTGATCCAGTCATTGATGAACCCTACAGCCTCAAGAATCGCCTGCCAGATCTGGATTTGGATTGGTAACAACTGGCAACCCTTTTTCAGGGGGGGACTTCTAACCCATTGTTGGTTTGTGTTTTGCACACGCTACGCAAACGGTTCCCCTTTTTTCTAGATCATCTCAATCATCGTGTCTTCAAATCATCTTAATCATCATGTTTCCAAGGCTTAAATCTCAACTCCATCTCGGTTGTCAAACACTTGGAAAGCCCCTAATGTTGCGAAAAGTGTTGCGAAAGCGGCTGGGATACTTTCTGCTAGGGGTTCTGATCGCCATAAGCCTTTGGCTGGGTCAAGCCCAGGTCTCCCATTCCCAATTCAGGGTGCGCGATCGCATTCGGAACGGCAATCAGCTTACCGAAGCGGTTCAGCCTGGTCGCCTGTCTCCTGAACAGGAGATGAGAGTAGGTCAACAAATGAATCGAGATTTGTTGGGGAGTGGTGAGTTCAGGCTCTACCGAAATCCTGATATTCAGAATTATGTCGTAGGGATTGGTGAACGCTTATTACCCTACAGCGATCGGGCTAACGAGTTGACCTATACCTTTCAAGTCATAGCCGATGATCAGGTTAATGCCTTTGCCACAATGGGGGGGTATGTGTATGTCACAACAGGTCTCATGGAGTTTGCAGACAATGAGGCTGAACTCGCCAGTGTTGTCGGCCATGAAATCGGACACATTGATGGCAAGCATCTGATAGAACAAATTCGTGCGGATGCCATTCGTCAGGGGCTGATGACGGCTGCGGGACTCAATGAGAGTACGATCGCCCAGATTGGTGTAGAACTTCTCCGAGAGCGTCCCAACAGTCGTGAGGATGAGTATGATGCAGACCAACGGGGTCTGAGCATGATCGGTGATGCTGGCTATGCCCAATCGGCGATGCCAGACTTCATGCAGAAGCTAGGGGATCAAGGCGGCTCACCACCTGAGTTCCTGAGTACTCACCCTGACCCAGAAAATCGGGTTGAAGCGCTAGAAGCTAGCATTGATCCGAACCAAAGAGATGGCGACGGATTGGATTCAACTGCCTATTACAATCGCACTCAGTCCCTACGCTAGAGTTTTAAGGACAAGCCTTGTGCGCCCAAGGAGATGAAGCATAACTTCAACTCTCTGGTTATGTAAGTCTTGCTAACGGTTAAGTTGTGCGGCGGCAAATAACCCTAAACTCTCACCGACAGCCTCTATTCCGTCCGCACCAACGCAGTGTTAGCTGGCGTGTATACGTTCATGCTTGTGCTACTAATGTTTCAATCTCTTGGATTAAAGTAGGTAGGTTTGGATGTGTAAAACTAATATCTGGTGCTGGAACTCGATTGCGCTTTATTTCGGGTGGAATATGTTTATGATGTGGGAACGTTGATGCGAGTGATGGATCTTGCGGATGCGGGAAATCATCATACCAATACAGCTTTTCACCATCTCGGTAGACCTCATACCCATAAGAAGTAATCAACTCCGCGTCGAAATCAAGCTCTTCTCTCATGCGGAGTCTCACATTTCCCTTGAACCACACTTCACCCTCTGCTGTTCCTGTGTATGGGCTATTAGACCAAACCACCACCGTAGAATGTTCAACATCTGAGCGACTTAGAATTTGTGACACAAAGCGACTGTATTCTGACAGAGATTTCAGAGGGGCTTCGTTCATACTCTAATAAGTTGGCTGAAAACGTAGCGTCTCAGCTAGCTCACGTTGATTTATCTGCTCTGTATATGACCGCTTTCGGCGGAGCCATGTTTCGTATATACCCTTCCAGCGGCTAAAATCAGTGCGGGTTTCGTCATATTCGTCATAACGAGCGAGATTACCAGCAAAGAGAGCTTTGTAGAAATCCTCACTAAGAACACCATATTTTTCCTCGTAAAGAGTCAATCGGCGCTCCAGTAGTTTCATCTCAACAACAAGTTCATGAATTTCCATGATCTGCACACAGAATGATCTCGAAGTAAGCTGTACCTATTCCAAACCACAAGAGTAAAGGGTAGATTACCTTATCGTAACCCACCCTTGTGGTTGAGCATTATTAAGCTATGAAACTCGCTCTGTCAGGGGTGCAAATCCAAGACAGCCTGACTGTCGGTAATTTCTTTTATCGAGGATTAAGTCTAACCGTGCTTCCACCACCACCGAGATTGTTGCCATCTGGGCTTTCGTATACGCCGCCCCCACTGAAAGATGTAATTACACTGTCTCTACGACACTGCATACTGCTTACAAGCTGATTCCCGCTGTACACCCTTGTGGTGCTTCCACCACCACCGAGATTTTGACCGTCTGTGCTGCGATAGATTCCACCCCCGCTGAATGCAGTAAAGATAGCATTTTGGCACACTAACATAGCTCTGACTGTTTGTGAACCTGGATAGACTCGCGTAGTACTGCCACCACCACCCAGGTTTTGTCCATCTGGGCTACTGTAAATTCCACCTCCATCAAAAGCTGTATAGAGTGCCCCACCATATTGAACAATAGCTAGAGCACGTTGTCTACCGTTATAGACAACCACTGGATTTCTGGTGGAATCTGCGGGTCGAAAGAAAATTTGACCGTTTGCCTGAACTTCATAAAGACCAGCAGGAACTTGTGCTTGAGCATTAGAAAACATAGCTGTATTGATTGCATTAATCGTTGCTACGGTTGTCAGCCCTGAAGCAAGAATCTTGGGGAACTGTTGAAAAGAAAACTGGGCAATTCTCATCGTGATTTTGAGCCTTGGTGCTATAGTTGGCTGCGGTATTTGCACCCCATGAGTGAACCTTAAGCCGCTGTCTCCACCAAGAAGCGAAGCCAGCTAACGATCGCGGTCAGCGGTGACAGTTAACCCTCAACGACAAGAACGATCGCCCTTTAATCCGCTGCACCGGGGTTGTTAGCTAGCAGACTTCACCGACCTAACCCCAAACTCACAACCGATCGCCCTCAACCTTCTCAACCTCGAACGGATGAAATAAGGTGTTGGAGCGATCGCCCCCACTCACCCACATCCAACCCCTCAACCTCTGTCAC
>Ga0224723_1001141_pt1 | contig 16652 bp, 19 predicted proteins | sample Balambano_FR2_Me_FD_161647 | JGI IMG/M metagenome (GOLD analysis project Ga0224723, IMG submission 161647) | Freshwater sediment microbial communities from Lake Towuti, South Sulawesi, Indonesia - Balambano_FR2_MetaG | ecosystem: Environmental > Aquatic > Freshwater > Lake > Sediment | place...
CCCGACTTTGGTTGTATAGTCGCGGTTTTAACCGCCCTAAACCAAAGTTTTGTCAGTCAACCAGGCTTCTGACTTTTGACTTCTGACTTCTGACTTCTGACTTCTGACTTCTGACTTCTAAGCAGCAGATGTACTTTAACCCAACCGAGAATTGCTTTACTATTGCTCACTCTTAGTCATACAAGGCCGTAAATCCGGTGAATGGCTCCTTGGTTATGAATAGCCATCAAATACATCGGTGGCATTGGCAGCATGAACCCGGCCTAAATCAGGCAGAGCCTGGCTGACAATCTCAGGAGAGGTAGCCAGCAGTTCTAGCAACTCATAACTATCAGTGGTTTGCCCAGTTGCCTGGCTAAACCGATGGGCATAGTAGTTGACCTGGGCCATAATGCGAGGCTCAGCTTGGCGCAGATACATGCATAAACAGGCCCGCGCCTGGGCCTCAGGGTCGCGCCCTAAAAAATAGGCGAGGGCGCTCAACAGGCGGCTTTCGTAGTCGGGCAAGTCATCGTGAATAGAGGCCATCGAGCTACAGAGCGCTAGCGAGGGGTGACATGCTCCAGAATCGGGATGGAATGGGAAACATCAAACCGATCTAGAAACTTCATAACCTCACTATAGTTGAAGTGAATTTGAGGTATGCCGTTTACAATCAATATCCAGTGGCCTTTGAGGTAGGTAAGGTGCCAGGGCTCAGAGGGGTTGCCAGGACGAATTAAATGCTGTTTTTGATCGCTAAAACACTCAAAACCAAGGGCCGATGCTCGCTGAAATAATTTATCGGGAATTCCCAGCATAGGAAGCTCCTTACAGATCGCATAACTTGTGCGCTGAGAAGCAGTATCCCAAGCTTTTATAAAAATCTTCTATGATGAGCATTCCTTAAGGTGTACTTAAGGAGCCGATGAAAAGTAAGAGCTTGTAAAGATCCTCAGCTTAGCCATAGCAGCCCTCCCAGCAGCAGTGCCACGCTAGCTAGAGCAATCCACAAAAAATCGTTGTCCTGCCTGTTGATTTGGCCAGGGTCGGAGGGGATAGGGTCTGCCTTGGGCGTGGATTTGGCGGTTGGCTGCGACACCCCGGCAGGACGGGGTTGTCCTGGAGTTGGCGTTCCTTCATTAGCGATCTCCCCCAGGTCAGGAATTTTGCTCATCCAGTTGCCAGGGCGCTTAAGTGCTGGAGCCTGAAGAATATAGAGCAGGTTCTTGGCCTGCTTGCGAATTTCGAGGTCGGGGTGGTGGGTCAAGGTTTCACAGAGGGCAGTGGCATCTGCCTGACGGTCTACAGCGCTATAGGCATTAACCAGCCAGATTTGAATTTCACCCCCCAAAACGGTAGTGGCCGTGGCTAAGTCAACGGCCTGCTCAAAGTGGCTGACGGCCTGCCGATAGTTGCCTCGTTCAAAGGCCGCTTGCCCGTGGAGAAATTCAGCTTTAGCCAGGTCTAAGGAATCAGCGGTCATGGCTTACATCAAAGGTTTTTAGTATGCTACTAACCCCTTTGGAGCAGTTGCAAGATTTATTCAACTGGGATCCATGCTAAAAATTTCCTCACTTAGGATAAGTTTCCGTCAGGAATTGACCGAAGCGCTGGTGTAGTCCGTTGCAAGGGTCTTAAAGTGCCGCTCATGTGCGCTTTAGTTGCATCGAGATTGAGACTTTTCCTGAAATGGTTGCAATTACCTATGGAAGCCATCATCGTTGTCGCTATCGTCCTGATCTTCTGGACTAACGAAGTCCTGTTTGGTAGCCCGGTCTCTAAGCCCAAGAAGCCTGAGACCAAGGAAGATAAGCTAGCTAAGGCCCTGGCCGATTACTTGAATGACGGAGTTAAGACGAAATAGGAGGGCTTAAGGTTAGGGGCTGTCTACCAGCCCCTAATTCTTCTTTTGTCAGTCACTTAAAAGGCCAGACTGCACTTTCCACAAATTGGTGTACAGGCCATTCTGGGCCAGTAGTGCCTCATGGGTGCCATGTTCAACAATTTGCCCCTGTTCCATCACATAAATACAGTCGCTATGGCGAATGGTAGACAGGCGATGGGCAATGGCAATGGTTGTGCGGTTTTGGGTAATGGTTGCCAGGGATTTTTGAATCGCGGCTTCGGTTTCGTTATCCACCGCTGAGGTGGCCTCATCCAGCACTAAAATTGGCGGGTCTTTGAGGAGGGCACGAGCAATGGCCAAGCGCTGCCGCTGCCCGCCCGAAAGTTTCTGGCCTCGCTCACCCACAATGGTGTCGTAGCCCTGCGGCAGTTCCTGGATAAACTCGTGGGCCTCGGCTTGTTTGGCCGCGTGGATAATCTGCTCTGGTGTGGCCTCAAAACTGCCGTAGCGGATATTCTCGGCCACCGTGCCGTGGAAGAGAAATACATCCTGACTGACCCAACCAATGCAGCGGCGCAGGTCAAGCAAACTGAGGTCGCGGATGTCTAGGCCATCAATCAAAATTCGCCCAGCCTGGATGTCGTAAAACCGCAGCAGCAACTTCACCAGGGTGCTTTTGCCTGACCCCGTAGCCCCGACAATACCAATGTTTGCCCCAGCCGGAATATGCAGCGACAGGCGTTGCAGCACCGGCTGGCGACCGCTGTAGGCAAAGGTAATGGCATCGAACTTTACCTCTCCTCGCACGGTGTTAAGCGGCAGGGGAAGATCGCCAGTTGGGATGGCTACGGGGGTTTCTAGCAGCCCCAGCACTCGACGCACCGAGGCCATTGCCCGCTGGTACTCGTCCATGATTTCGCTTAGTTCTGTAAAGGGCCACAGCAGCCGCTGGATGATAAACACCATAAACCCGTAGGTACCAGCCGAAAGCTGTCCCTGGGCCACGGCTAGGCCGCCTAAAAAGAGAGTGGCCGTAAACCCCAGCAAAATCACAATCCGAATCAGAGGAATAAAGGCCGCACTGAGGGCGATCGCCCGCTCGTTACTGCGACGGTAGGCTTGACTCTCAGCGGTGACGCGCTCGCGCTCGTAGGCTTCTGCTGTAAAACTCTTAATAGTCGCCATGCCAGAGAGGTTATTGGTAAGGCGACTGCTAATCAGCCCGCTTTTTTCTCGCACATCGGCATAGCGGGGTTCTAGCCGCGCCTGAAACAGCACCGAACCCCACAGCACAAACGGGATTGGCGCCATTGCCCACCATGACACTCTGGGAGCCAGCACAATAAACGTGCTGCCCACAAACAGCACAGTAGTAAAAAACCGCAGCAAATTATGGGCACCAAAGTTAAGAAAGCGCTCTAGCTGGTTGATATCGTCGTTCAGCACCGATAGCAGCACGCCCGTACTGCGCTCCTCAAAGTAGCTTAGCTCCAGCGCCTGTAGATGACTGTAAGCATCGACCCGCAACTCATGCTGAAGGGTTTGGGCCAGGTTGCGCCACAAGCGGCTGTAGGCATATTCCGTCAGCGACTCTAGACCCCAAATCAGCAACGTTAACAAACACAGAATCGCTAATTGCCCATTGAGGCTAGTTACGCTAAAGCGGGCAATCAAGGAATCTTCTTTGCTGACAACGACATCAATGGCTATACCAATTAGGTAAGGCGGAGCCAGGTCAAATATTGTGTTGAGAACAGAGCAGCAAATTGCGGCCCAGGTTTGTGCTCGGTAGGGTTTGCCATAGCGGAGGAGGCGGAGGAGAGGTTGAGCAGAATGGATGGCCATAGGTGCGAATTTTTGCTCGGTTAACGAATGCAACGTGTGTACTGAGGGATTGCCTACTATTTATGACGTTGCCACTGAGTGCAGCTAGTAGTAGCGTAGGACATTGTGTAGAAGCCATTGCACACCTTGTTGCTCATTACTAAGGGCGCGAAGCAGATGACACAGGACTGAGCGCAGATTCACAAGTACCCGAAGTTACCGGTAAGCTAAGCTTAGCGCCCAGCCTAGCCGAGGCCAAGCGGATTCTGACCAGTGGGTATTGGCTATCGGGTATCGGTTACCAGGCACCTATCGCTTTTCTCCTGGCAAAGGACTAAGCGGCTAAAATTTTGTCGATAGTACAAAGAGCAGGGGCAACGTATGGTTAACCAGGGGCAGTGGTCTAGGTTGGGGCTAATTTTAGTTGGCATCTACAGCCTGATTTTTGGCGTGTTAGTGATTGAAACACTGATATCAGCCGCCAGAAACAACAGTGACTTCTGGCGTTTAGCTGTCATCCTCCTGGCGCTACCAGCTTCGCAACTGGTTCCTCCCTGGCCTACAACCAGCAATGTAGCGCTATGGCTGTTTGTAGTGTTGGCTTTTCTAATCAATGCCTTGTTGATCTACGGCCTAGGCTACGGCATCGAGTGGCTGGTGCATCGGTTGCGAGCTTAGCTGGGTCAAATTACAGCAAAATCCTTGAACCCTGCGCCTTTGGCCTTGAATCTGGCTTATTTCTGCTCTGGATGCTCTAATTCTGGCCGCTGATCTCCCAGGTCGCTAAGCCGCCAGATGAATTGGTGGAGGCGTCCAAAATCTCGATGATTAAAGTGCATCACCAGTCGCGGCAGGTGAATGGTTTCATCGTTGGCTTCCTCTGGCAGGGTAGGGGAGAGCGTAATACCACCCTTAGCCAAAATGTCGCCAAATTCCTGGTTAAGCCGCGCCACTGCGCCATCCGAGAGCGTGCTTTTGAGGCGAATTACCAGGCGATCGCCTACGTAGCGGCAGGAATGGTAAACCCGGTAAAAGCTGCTGATGGCATGGCAGGCATCAGCCACATTGTCGGTGATGGTATATAAACCAGGATCGTCACGGCTGATTAGGCCACGAGCCAGCAGGTGTTCCCGGATGTAAGTATCCCAGCCCTGCCAGTAGTTGCCGCCTGGGTGGTCAACCATAATAATTGGCATGGGGTCAGCCTTGCCGGTTTGGATGAGCGTCAGCGATTCAAACGCTTCGTCTTGGGTACCAAATCCGCCCGGAAAGAGCACCAGAGCATCACTCTCCCGCAAGAAAAATAACTTACGGGTAAAAAAATACTTGAAGTTAATGAGCTTGGGGTTGCCGGTCATCACCGGATTAGCCCCTTGCTCAAAGGGCAATTGAATATTCAGGCCAAAGGACTGATCAGGGCCAGCGCCTGCATTACCGGCCTCCATAATGCCGCCCCCTGCTCCAGTCATCACCATAAACCCTAGCTGGGTAATTTGCTTGGCAAACAGTTCCGCCAGTTGGTAGTCGGGATGGTCAGCCCTGGTACGGGCCGAGCCAAAAATCGTAATTTTGCGGGTATGACGATAGGGATAGAAAATTTGAAACGCCTGCTCCATATCTAGCAGGGCGTAGTTTAAGATTTTCCAGTCCAGGCGGTCGGCCTCGCGGCCCATCATGCGTAGGATAGTTTCTAACACCTGCCGGATCAGTTTGCCGTGTTCCATAGTGGGCAAATGCTCCAGCAACGCCGTCAGGTCTGCCCTGATATTGGCTGGTAAATCAGAAGGAAGCGCAACCATAGCCCTAGTCTTAAACTGACAGCACTCTATTCTAGCGAGAATTGGCGCGGCTTCCTGAACAAAACCCCTTGGCGACCAGCCTGGGAAACCTTTAGGCCAAAATTAAACACCCGCCCGATAAAAGGCGGGTGTTTGAGCTAAACAGACCACGAGGCTAGGCCATAGCCAGTGGAAAAAACTACAGCCGCAACTCCGACTGATGTTAGAGATACTTTTCTAACGTGTTGGCCAGGGTAGTCTTAGGAACAGCTCCCACTACCATATCCACTCGCTGCCCTTCTTTGAAGATCATAAGCGTGGGAATGCTGCGAATGCCGTATTGGCTGGCCACGCTGGGGTTCTCATCAGTATTGACCTTAACTACCTTGACCTGGCCGTCGTACTGTTCGGCAATTTCTTCAACAACGGGTGCCACCATCCGACAGGGGCCACACCAGGGAGCCCAAAAGTCCACAAGGACAGGAACAGTACTTTCCAGCACTTCTTGTTTAAACGTAGAATCTGTGACCTGAGCGGCTGCCATGCCTAGTATTCCTTGCTGTTCTCAAACATACGCAATCTTACCATAGCCAAAAATTGGCTCGTTTAAACGTAGGCCAACACAATAGAACACAATTTTGAGTAATTCCTCCCATAAGGAACCGCCTGAGTCTTGCGACCCAGGCGGAGTGTGGTGTGAGGAGTGAACGGAAACTTTCGTCTCCGCTTTTCCCTATTGTACAGTGGACAATCGCAAATCTGCCACGTTCAGCCCGACGGGTAAGACATTCAATGATACGCAAACCCTTACTTACCCATGCCTAACTGCTGAGCTTTCTGGTAAACCTTTCCTTCGGTCAGCAGGGAGGGCGCAATGACAATGTCTACCTGCTGCATTTCTTTTAGATTTTTAGCACCCAGCGTGCCCATGCTGGTTTGCAGTGCACCCAGAAAGTTATGGGTACCGTCATCTAATTGAGCTGGGCCGCGCAGGATTTGTTCCAGGCTGCCTGTGGTGCCAACTCGAATGCGGGTTCCCCTGGGCAACACCGGGCTAGGGGTAGCCATCCCCCAGTGGTAGCCCCGGCCTGGAGCTTCTAAAGCGCGGGCAAAAGGAGAGCCAATCATGACGCCATCGGCTCCGCAGGCAATGCACTTGCATATGTCGCCGCCTGTCACCAGGCCACCGTCCGCAACAATTGGAACGTAGCGTCCGGTTTCTTGGTAATAGTCATCGCGGGCAGCCGCACAGTCGGCTACTGCAGTGGCTTGAGGAACGCCAACTCCCAGCACTCCGCGAGAGGTGCAGGCCGCACCGGGGCCAATACCCACCAGAACTCCTGCTGCGCCAGTTTTCATCAGGTTCAGGGCGACATCGTAGGTCACGCAATTACCCAAAATAACGGGCATAGGCATGTCGCTACAAAAGGCATGGAGGTCTAAAGGAGCTACTGTTTCTGGAGATAGATGGGCGGTAGAAACCACCGTGGCCTGCACAAAAACTAAATCAGCCCCTGCCGCAGCAACGGTTTCACCAAATCGACTGGCCCCAGCGGGAGTAAGGCTGACAGCCGCAACACCACCCCCAGCCTTAATATCCTGAATGCGTTGAGTAATCAAGGCGGGCTTAATCGGCTCGGCGTACAGGGTTTGCATCAATCCCACAAACTCGTCCTTACCGACCAAGGCAATCTTATCGAGGATGGGGTTAGGGTCGTCGTAGCGAGTGTGAATGCCTTCTAGATTCAGCACCCCCAACGCTCCAAGCTGAGAAAGACGAATCGCCATCGCAACATCCACAACGCCGTCCATCGCACTGGCGATAATAGGAATTTCGCGATCAATGCCGCCAATCTGCCAGTGGGTATCAGCCAAACTTGGATCCAGAGTGCGTGGGCCAGGCACCAGGGCAATCTCATCAATTCCGTAGGCTCTGCGGACGGTTTTGCCGCGACCAAGTTGCATAGTCATGTCCTTCAAAAGTCGTTAAGCTAGCCTAGCAAAAAAGAATTCCCGGCGGTAAGGAAATTCTGCTTTGGGCCTGACTACCCTTGGTGAATAATGGTATTGGAAGAGAGTATCATCACAACCCTTAATCTCAAGGAAGCAGGGGTCAAGCATGTGGTTGCTAAAGCTTCCTCGGAAATTCATGGCAAGCTGCTGAACCGGATTGGGGCCGACCACGTGGTTTTTCCAGAGCATGAAATGGGGGTGTGAGTTGGCGCGCTCACTCACTTCTCCCGGCATTCTCGACCGGTTTGAAATTGACCCCCACCACAGCATTGCCGAAATTATCGTGCCACAAGCCTTTGACCAAAAAAAACATTGTGGATTTAGACCTGCGGAACCGTTACAATTTGACCTTGTTAGCCGTCAGCCAAGACAACCAGCCGGATCAGTTTGAAATTAATCCCAGCCCAGTCACCCGGCTCGGGGCTGGGGAACTGATGGTGGTTATTGGCAGCAACCAGGGCTTAGAGCGTTTGCCCATGTAGATGGCCCTTAGAAAATCAACACAACAGTCTATGCGCGTGATTGGTTTAATCAGCGGTACTTCCGTCGATGGCATTGATGCCGCCCTGGTGGAGGTCGAGGGTAAAGGGTATGAGATCAAGGCTAAGTTGATAGCTGGGTTCACACAGCCCTACCCGGCTGACTTGAAACAGGCCATTCTCAAAGTCTGCGCCGGTGAGCCGATTACATTAGATCACCTGGCCGATTTGGACGATGCCATCGCTCACCAGTTTGCCTTAGCCGCCCAACAGTTGATTGCTCAAGCTGGCCCAGCAGAGTTAATTGCCTCCCACGGTCAAACCGTCTTTCATCGACCTGGCTCGGCGGCGGCTCAAGCGAGGCAATTGGCCTATAGCCTTCAGTTAGGGCGCGGGGCTGTGATCGCGCGTCAGGTGGGGCTACCCACCGTGAGTGATTTTCGCCGGGCCGACATTGAAGCAGGCGGCGAGGGTGCTCCTCTGGCACCCGTCGTAGACCTATGCCTGCTCAGTCATCCTCAGCAGCGGCGCTGTGTGCAAAACATTGGTGGTATTGGCAACGTCGCCTACCTACCTGCCTGGCCACGTCAGGCTCAACCCGACCCACCAGCCGTCCTGGGGTGGGATACCGGCCCTGGCAATTCCCTCATTGATATTGCTATGCATCGGCTCTCCGAAGGAACACTAGCTTACGATGTCAACGGGGACTGGGCGACCGTGGGGACTCCCTGCACCGAACTAATTCAAGCCTGGCTAGAGCATCCCTACTTCCACCAACCTCCACCTAAATCCACAGGGCGCGAGCTGTTTGGTTGGCACTACTTCGAGCCATGCTACAGTACCGCCCTTCAGCGGGGGCTAAGCCCAGTAGACCTGGTGGCCACTCTAACAGAGTTTACCGCCGCCTCCATTGCCCATGCTTATCAAACCTTCTTACCAGCGCTACCAGACACTATTCTGGTTTGCGGGGGTGGCAGTCACAACCCGGTGCTGATGGCTCGGCTACAGGCCCATTTCCCGTCTATTCCAGTGATGCCAACCGATGCCGTTGGGGTTTCAGCCGCTTTCAAGGAGGCGATCGCCTTTGCGGTGCTGGGCTTTTGGCGGTGGCATCAGTGGCCAGGTAATTTACCAGCGGTCACGGGTGCAGCCACAACTGTTGTACTTGGTCAGATGAACTTCCCTTAAGACTGACCAGTACTTTGCTAGGAGAAAAGCGCCAGGTACCCGATACCTGGCACCTAGAGCTAATCTGGTCGCAAGGTTGGCGCAGTCCCCACAATAGGGCTTATCCTGAATAGAGGTTGTCCTGTTAGCCGGGGCTCCTAAATCAAGCAAGAGCAGCTAGTCGTAGGTTAGGTTTGAGGAGCAACCTGTGGTTCACAGCTTTTTAGTGGAACCCGGACGCTGGACATTACAGGGCAGTTGGCTAGAGCGAGAGCGGTTACCCACACCTGTCAAGGGAAAAATCTTGGTAGCCTGGAGCCGAGATGACTGGTTTACTATGGTGATGAAACTTCTTATACCCGAAGCGCAGCCTCAGGAAATGGCGCTTCAGTACCGGGGCCGCCTTACCAACGGAGACTGTCAGTACACCTTCGTACTGCAACACAGCCAGTTAGGTCGAGTCGAAGGAGAGGGCTGGATTGCACCTGACTCAATCATTCAGCGGTATTGGGCGCTGGGAGATCGTCAGCGACGCACCGGGTTTGAAACGCTCTACCGTCTAGACAATGGACGATATCATCTCTCTAGCGGCATTATGACCGGCCACTACCTGACTAGTGCAATGGAGGCAACTCTGCAGTTGCAAAGCCCCGCACCGCTCGACTCCTAGCCCGCCCTTCTCTAATGGCAATAACGTCTACTTTGTGAAAATGGGCACATTAAGGTTGCATTATTTCCTTAAAGGGTTGGTAAAAATTTCGCTGGAAGCCAGGTATCGTGCTGACGACTTGTCATAGTTCTGGGAAAAGCCTATGGCAATGTTGAATTAACGCTTAAACCCTGAGCGCTTAAACCCTGAAGTAGTCAGCCAGGATAGGTAGCCTACCTCCATAGGGTTTGGGGTACCGGGAACCCCACTATTGGCAATAGATCGGAAGAATATGGTGGAAGTTAACCTAGGCTGTAAGCTCGCTAACCGCTATGAACTCATTGAACCCCTGGGCCAGGGTGCAATGGGACGAGTGTACTTAGCCGAAGATTTACTGCTTGGCAACATTAAGGTGGCTATTAAATTTTTGTCCCAGACCTTAATGAGCGATAGAATGCGAGACCGCTTTATGCGTGAGGCCATGACCTGTGCCCAGTTGGGGCAAAAAAGCATTCACGTGGTGCGCGTTACTGACTATGGGGTAAGCGATGAGGGGATGCCTTTCTACGTGATGGAATATCTCAAAGGGCAAAGCCTCAGCCATCTAATCAACCATCAGCCTTTACCGATTCCTCGCTTTTTGGGATTAATTCGGCAACTGTGCTTGGGCCTGCACACCGCCCACGAAGGAATCACCCTCAAAACTCAAACAGAGCCTATCCCCATCATTCATCGGGATATTAAGCCCAGCAACATTATGATCATCCAGGATCCAACCCTGGGTGAACTAGCCAAAATTTTAGATTTCGGCATCGCCAAGCTGATGCAGGCCGACAGTGACCAAACCAACTGCTTTATGGGCACCCTGGCTTACGCCTCACCAGAGCAAATGGATGGTCGTGAACTGGATGGTCGGTCAGATATCTACAGCCTGGGCATTATGATGTTTCAAATGCTGACAGGCCACCTGCCGCTTCGGGCCAGTAGTCACACCTTCGGCGGCTGGTACAAAGTTCACCAAACCGAAGCGCCCAAGCGCATGAGCGAAGTAGCCAGCCAGCTCAAAATTCCAAAGTTACTGGAGGATTTGATCTTGGCCTGCATGGCCAAGCGCCCTGAAGACCGGCCTCAGACGGTGCGGGAAATTCTTCAACAACTAGAGCCCTTAGAAGCTCGCTACGTCAATGGCTTTCGTATCAGCCAGCGGATTGGTACTACCCTCAACCGGGTGCCAGTTACTCGGCGGCCAACCCCTGGAGAAGGCGTAGCCGAAGACCAGGTTTGTCGTCTGGCCACCTGGCCGCAATCTAAGCCCGTAGCTGAGATTGTGTTTTCTCAACCACTGCCCACCAGCCAGGGTAATCTGGCCACCCTCTGGGCCATGATGCCAGAGGAAGACATCAACCGCCGCCTGGTTAGCACCCGCTACAACACCTTCATTTGCACCATGACGCCACACCCTATGATGCTATGGCTAACCGTCCTCTACAGCAGCCACTACGGGGCACGCTGGCTGCCCTGCTATCTTGATCTTAAAAGTGACTTGGGGCAAGATATGGCCGGGCTACTGGGGCAAACGGGTACCTATAAGTTGCTGTTGTTTGCGTTAGAAAATCCTCGGCGCTGTGCCCACGTATTAACCTGCTCCATTGCTCAACCTCAGTGCAGCATGCTGCAAGAATGGGCGCTGACTGCACGCACTCGGCCTAGCTTAGGTGCAATCAGCACCAGTCGCGAATTGTTGCGCAATGAGTTTAAGACCGCCCTAAAGGGAAAGGTGTTGCAGAAACTAGAGTCTATCTACATCGATACCGGAACCAACCTGTCTGACTAGGGCTTTACCCGATACCCAACACCTATTCCCTCTTGCTTCTGCCTCGCTTTTTAGTGCGCCCGATCGACTGGCGGAAAGAAAAGCACCGGGTACCAGCTCTGTCTCAAAATTTCACGGGTTAGACTGGGTACAGACCACTTCATAATGCCACCAATGCCACGGGAACAGGTGGCAATTGCGCTAATATCGTGGGCTTCGGCAGTGGCTATAATTTCCTGGATTGGGTCGCCTTCGCAGATCGTAGTATTGACGACCAAGCCCAGTTCTGCTAACTCCGTCTGCACCCGACTGAGTTCTTCCTCGGCCTGCTGAAGCGGATGGTCTCCCCGTAGCTCAGGGCGGACGCTTTCATCAATTACCCACAGTAGACGAACCCGCTCTAGAACTGAGTGAGGGTTATTCTGCACCTGGCGTTTAACGAACTCAACCAGGGTCTTACTGCCCTGAGTACCATCATAGGGTAACAGCAGATAGCGAAATAAATGGGCACAGCGAAGCTCTAGTTCTGCCGTTGTGTAGGTAGAAACTAACTGAGGCCGCAAAATCATCATGGGTATGGTGGTTTTTTCTGACAGCTTCATAGTTGTGCTGCCAAATAGCTTCTCTTCGAGCATGGTGCGGGTTGGGCTACCCAAAAAAATGATTTCAGACTGATGTTGCTTAGCTAGCTTGAGAATATTGTCACTGGGATTGCCCATCTGCACTTCGACCGTAACCTCAATGGTGTCTGGCACCTCTCGCAGTAAATCAAGCAGGCGCTGCTTAGGTTTGGCCAGCAGTTCTGGGTCTTGACTAGGAATTTCGCGCCCTGTTTCAATACCGACGTTGTAAAAAAAGGTCAGACTATTGAAACCCCCTGCGGTTAAGCTTGGCACGAATTGCGCCAGACGGTACATACCATCATTGAAGTCTGTGCAAATGAGAGCCCGTTGAAACATACTTGCCTCGTCTCAGTATTGCCCTATCCTCTACCATAACGCCTGGATAGGTGGTTTCAACGGTTAATCTGTTATCGAAAAACTTTGTTAGTTAGCCCTAGGAAGCCGATGTAGAGAGTAGCCACCTGGCACACAGTCAAAAGCAAAGCCAGAAACACAGTCACAAGTTGACAAAACCCGAGAAGCACCTAGTCTCGAAGTTGACGCCCCAGCAGCCCTGGCCTGATTCTTGAGAATCCGGTAAGAGAGGGAGGTCGTCGTCTTCAGGACGAACCACCAAGCCACAGGCAGGTTAGATTTGGGGGTTAGGCCCAATTCCCCACTCGTGCTTGAGGAAGTGCTTGTACATGGTTTCGCGCATCATCATTTGCTCATAAAGCTTGACCAGAAATTGCTGGGCCTGCTCACGGCTCATCTTGTTAACCTGAGTCTCAAAAGACCTGAGGCTAAATTGCTGCTCTAGAGAGAGTTGCATTGGCTCATTCATAACCTTTACTCCTGAGAGAGAACAACTGGCTAACTCCAACCCTGGACACCTATTGGAAAATCAAGGGGGTAGTAGCCGGTGGATTTACCCATCAATAGCCCCAGCCATGAGAGAAACTGGAACGGGTAAGGGTAAAAACACTGAGGGAACGAATCATCTCGAAATGTTTTACAAATTATAACAATCGTTTGACAAAGATCCGTTCGTCACCAGTTAAAGGGAATATAGCAGGTGATTTCGAAAACGTCATCTGGCAACCGGCAATTTAAATCTTTTAGCAATGACAATTGAGTAAAAATGCTCAGCACGAACTCTTCCAGACTGTTCTGCTGAGCTTATCTTCAGTGCGGCTGTTGTTAACCTTTGCTGACTTAGTGTAGGTGCTGACGCCTGGTCAACTGGGCGCGGCGCTCAGGACTTAGAGTTGTGTAGCAGTAGGGGCAGGCAATGCCTGGCTCGTAGTGAGGGGAAGCCTGTTCAACCACGCTGACCGGGTGGCCACAGCCTCCACAAAGCACATAGGGGGTGGGCTGAAGGGCATGGTCTATAGCGACGCGATCGTCAAATACAAAGCACTCTCCCTGCCAGAGGCTGTCTGTTGGAGGGATTTGAGTCAAATAGTTGAGAATGCCGCCTTTTAAGTGATAAACCTGCTCAAAGCCCTGCTTTAGCAGATAAGATGTCGCTTTTTCGCAGCGAATACCACCTGTACAAAACATCGCTATTTTTTTATGCTGAGCCGGGTTGAGATTGGCCTCAACATAGGCAGGCAGGTCACGAAAGGCCCGTGTATCAGGGTTAGTGGCACCTTTGAAGGTACCCATCTCAACTTCAAAGGCGTTGCGAGTATCGATCAGAAAAACTTCGGGATCGGTAATTAGTTGGTTCCAAGCGTGGGGGTCAACATAGGTGCCAACCTGCTGATTAGGGTCAACATCGGGCCTACCTAAGGTAACAATCTCGTCCTTAAGCTTGACTTTGAGACGCTCAAAGGGAATGGTACTGGCCGTAAATTCTTGATGGGCGAAGGGGCCAATGTCAGGGTGGTGGCGCAGCCATCTTAACAGATAGTTAATGTCTTGGGAAGAGCCTGCTACGGTGGCGTTAATTCCCTCTGAAGCCAGCAAAATCGTGCCTCGCAAATTCCACTGTTGACAATGGGCTAGCAGTTCCTCTTGCAGACTATCCAGTTCAGCCAGAGGCACAAACTTATAAAAGGTGGCTATTGTAAAAGTCATAGTGCTGACTATAACAAATTGCTACAACCGACGGAGTCGAAAGACCTCCATAGCCGCCCGATGCAATAGGGAATGGCGAAAGATTAGTTCCTCCATTGAATGGCCATAGCCGCCACCAATGACGCAGGCAACCGGATAACCGGCTCGCACACAGGTGTCTAGCACCCAGCGATCGCGCTCATAAAGGCCCGTGTTGGTCATCGCCAGCTTGCCTAGGCGATCATCCCGGTGGGGGTCTACTCCGGCATCGTAAAGCACCAGGTCGGGCTTAACCTGAGCCAGTAAATCGGGAACGTAGCGGGCCAGACAGCGGAGATAGTCTTCATCGGCCAGACCCACAGCAAGGGGTACATCTAAATCGCTCACCTGCTTGCGGGCCGGGAAATTATCAGCACAATGCATGGAAAAGGTAAACACGCTGGGATCGTCGCGGAAAATCCAGGCAGTACCGTCGCCCTGGTGCACGTCTAAGTCGAGAATCAGCACCCGCTGAACTCGCTGCTGGGCTTGCAGCACGCGAGTGGCAATGGCTAAATCGTTAAAAATACAAAACCCCGACCCATAACCAGGGAACGCATGATGGGTGCCGCCTGCCGTATTGCAGGCCAGCCCATGCTCTAGGGCCAGCTTAGCGGTCAGAATAGTGCCTCCTACTGCTGTGCAGGTACGCTTAACCAGGGCCGGACTCCAGGGCAAACCAATGCGGCGTTGGGCTTTTGAATCCAGGCTGCCCTGTCGATAAGCCTTGACATAGGCCGTATCATGCACAAGTTCTAGCCAGCCTGGAGGGGGTTCTCCTGGTTGATAAATTTGGTCAGGAGTAATTACGCTGTCTTTGAGTAGGCGATCGCGCAGCAAAGCAAATTTTGGCATCGGGAACCGATGTCCGGTTGGCAGCGGCGCCACATAATCAGGATGAAAAATAATCGGAAGCTGACTCAAAGCCCTAACAGCCGCGACCCTACTTCATGACTGTACCGCTAGGATGACCTTATAGCCAGGACGACAGCGAGTGTCGCTGTCGCAGGTCAAGGGTGTGGGCAATACTAGCCTCTGACCAGTCTAGGGGATGCGCTTCACCTTCAGGGACAACGATAGGCTGGTGAGGCTGCGAAACAGCAGGATTTAATGGATGCGGCGCTGGCCGCAATAACGGTGCCTGCGTACCTTTTGGCTGGTGATGTTGACTCTGGCCTGTGCCCACAGCACCCATCAGAGAGAATGGGCGAGATTCTGGTCTGGCCTGAGCTTGACTGTTCGGCGGCGCTACTGAGGATTGGCTTGGCACTTTGGAAGACAAATAGCTTTGAGGATCACCCATCTCAGCTAGCGTTCGACGGCCTTGTACAATCACACCATCGCGCTCGGGTTGGTAGGGTTCGAGACGCTTAGGCCCGACGGGTTTAGTGACGGGTGTACGCTTAACGCGCTTTTTCAAACGTCGTTTAGGGCGCTGTGTCTGACGCAGCATTGCCTTAGCCTGCTGGCTAATTACGAAACAGCCCAGGGCACACAAACCTACCAGACTCATCAACCCCCACAGGGTTACTGCTGGGCCTAAGCGAGAGGATGCTGAGAAGGGAGTCTGAGCACTAGCCTCTGGGAAAGATTCATTGCCGCCAACGGACGGTTGATCTATCCCTGCAGCAGAGACTGGATCAGTAGCTTGAAGCGGCATGACTTCAGCCTGGGACAGTGCTGGCTCAGTTGCTGGTGGCGGTTCGGTGAACATCAGTTGGTGGTAAGCCAGGGCCGAGGCACAGACCAAGGCCAACCACAGACTGCCCAGCAAAAACAAGGGCCGGTACGTCAACGCTTGAACCCTAAAAAGTTTTGGGGTTAAGGTTGGCTGCTGGGCTGCAGCAAAGAGATGAGAATCGTTGGCCGGGAAATGCTTCACAGCGCGCCGCATGATCATGAACGATCTGAGTCTAGACTCATAATACTAGTTCAAAAGCGCCATAGCCGGAATAAAGTCCTGGGGATCTTGCGCTACCCAGCCTGCTGAAGAGTTTAGCCTGACCTCAAAAAACAAGAAAGAAGAGCCATCTGCATCCCCAGCCGCGACCTGGCCAATGCGATCGCCCTGCCGCACCGTTTGCCCAACGGCAACATCCAGCGCTTCCAGGTTGGCGTAGCGAGTTTGCAAGCCCTGGGGATGGTTAATGACCACCAGGTTGCCATAGACCGCATCTACTCCTGCAAAGGCAACCGTGCCAGCTCCCACGGCCAAAGCCGGGGTCGTTTCTGTCGCCGCCAGCGCTACCCCTGTGTTGAACACCAGCTTGTCTTGGTTGGGGTCTGGCTGCCAGCCATAGTTCATAATCACATCGGCACGTTCAGGCAGGGGATAGCCCTGTAGAGGGCTGCGGCTGGATTCAGCACTAGCGCCAGGAGTTGCAGCAGTGCGTATACCC
>Ga0224723_1001142_pt1 | contig 16649 bp, 18 predicted proteins | sample Balambano_FR2_Me_FD_161647 | JGI IMG/M metagenome (GOLD analysis project Ga0224723, IMG submission 161647) | Freshwater sediment microbial communities from Lake Towuti, South Sulawesi, Indonesia - Balambano_FR2_MetaG | ecosystem: Environmental > Aquatic > Freshwater > Lake > Sediment | place...
GAGTGATTACACAGTAATCCCAGGGCAGCGGGTAGGCCAAGTAACCTCCACCACTAGCCGTCAGCAACTCGCAGCTATTTACGGTGAAGCCAACCTCAAAGACGACACAATTCCGATGGGAGAAGGGTTTACCGAGCCCGGCACCATTGTCAACCTTAACCCTGAGCAACGCTTTACCGTGATTTGGCTGGATGCTGAGCGTAGCCGTCCCTTACTGGCTAAGGATTTTGGCCCCGCCTGGCAGACTCCAGAAGGTCTGGGCGTTGGCGTCCCCTATGCCAAAGTGCAGGAGGTGTTGGGTTCCTTTAAGATCTATGGGTTTGCTTGGGACTACAGCGGTAGTCTGGCCCTAGAGGGCAGTAAGCTAGATCGCTACTACGGGAATTTGCTGCTGCGGGTGGAGCCCTCCGAGGCGGCAGTGGCTGAACATCCAGAGGCATTTCAGGCGGTCATTGGTGATCAGTTATTTCCTGGCGAAGACCCCAACCTTGCCCTGCTGGACATTTCGGTGTACGAAATGGTGGTGTACTTAAACGCTCCCGTCGAATAAGTTCCCCCCTTACCCGAAGGCATTTGTTTTCCCTATGGCCGCTGATAATGCAGCTCGCTTGCCCCTGCGCTTTTGGATTGCGGCCCTCGTCGCCTTTGTCAACGCTGTTGGGTTCACGATGATCATTCCGCTCATCTACCCCTATGCGGTTCAGTTTGGCCTGAGTGACTTCCAGGCCAGTTTATTGACCACGGCCTATGCAATTGCCCAGTTCATCGGTACACCGATTCTCGGTCGTCTATCTGACCGGGTGGGTCGCAAGCCGCTGTTAATTGTTAGCCTGCTGGGTACTGTCGCCGCCAACCTGATGGCTGGGCTGGCAACTGTCGCCTGGGTCTTATTTGCGGCTCGCCTGCTAGACGGCATTACCGGCGGCAATACCTCCATTGCCCAGGCTATCGTAGGCGACATCACTACCCCAGAGCAGCGGCCTAGAGCCTACGGCATTTTTGGGGCGGTATTTCGCTTAGGCTTTGTAGCCGGGCCGCCACTGAGTTATCTGGCTCAGTTGGTGCCTCCGCTGCCGGGGTTTACAAACCTGGGTATGGGCTTTTTGTTATCGGCGGCGATCGCGCTGCTGGCGACTCTCCTCTGCGTTTTCCTTCTGCCCGAAACTCTGGAAAACTGCTGCGAAAAATTTCAGCTCTCCTGGCAAGACTTCGGCCTTGGCCGCATGGCCAAATCTATCCGCGATCCGCGCTTTGGCCGCATCTTTTGGTTGACGTTCTTTAGCGGCTTTACGTTTACAATTTTCACCTTTGCCTTTCAACCGTTTTTTCTCAAGGTGTTAGGTCAAAATGCCCGCAATTTGGCCATCATGTTTGCAGTCTTTGGGGTAGTGGGCTTTACAACCCAGGTGTTTGCCCTAGAACCTCTGCGTCGTCGATTTAGGCTAGTCAGCATTTTGGCAACGGCCTTGGCCGCGCGCGGGCTGCTGTTCTTAATCCTGCCAATGTTTCCTAACATCGTGGCTTTTGGGGTCATTGCAATCGTCTTTAGTGCTGTCAACTCGTTCCCCATGCCGCTAATTGATGCACTCCTATCCCTTAAAAGTGGCCCTCGTGAACAGGGCGAGTTGCTGGGGCTGAATGCTTCCTATTTAAGTATCTCCAATGCTTTGGGGCCAGCTACGGCTGGGCTTTTAGTCAGTGTCAGCTATTCCTTCCCGTTTTGGATTGCCGGTGCCCTTACCCTGCTTACGGCCTGGTTTGCCCTGACCCTAGAAGAGCCTTACTAGCCCCTATCGCCAAAAAATTCTCTAGCCAGAGTAATAGGGAAGTACCCGCAGTTGCTCATGGGTCGGGTAGTTTCCAGCGTTTCTGAAGCTAGTGGGGCACCTGGATAGCCATAAAACCCTTGCCCGTAGGCGGTAGGCGGTACCTCACCACACAAGCAAATGCGGTAGAACGCTCAATCTGAAGCAGGTTTGACATTATCGATTACCAAAAAAGTTGGTTAAGGTTGGTAAAATAAACCTGAAGTTGGCCAGGCTGATTGCAGCCGCTAGCCTCATCGCTATCTATAGTCCGCCGACCGATACCATCTCCAAGACGCTATGAAACGAAGACGCACCCTTGCTTTTTTCGGTAGTTTACTCGCAACCCTGCTAGTGGTCATTGGCGTCAGGTTAATCACGCCTGCCCCTGCCTATTCCCAATCCACAACTTTGCTAATTGCAGTGGCGGCCAGTCTGCAAGATGCCCTGCAGGAACTTGACCCTATCTTTGAAGCCGCTAACCGAGGCGTTACCGTGAACTATAACTTTGCGGCATCTGGCCCACTGCAACAGCAAATTGAGCAGGGTGCTCCGGTGGATCTCTTCATTTCTGCGGCCTCGCGGCAGATGGATGCGCTCCAAGAAAAAAACCTGATTGTGGCCGACACTCGTCGCAATTTGTTAACCAATAGCCTGGTGTTAGTTGTACCCCGTAACTCTACGCTGGGGCTTACGGGCTTTCAGCAATTAACTGACCCCCGCGTCGAGAAAATTTCCATTGGTGAGCCTCGTAGTGTACCAGCTGGGCAGTACGCTGAGGAGGTCTTCAGATACCTTGGGATATGGGATGTTTTGCAGCCCAAATTTGTTCTCGGCAATACAGTGCGCAATGTTCTGAGCACCGTCGAAAGTGGTAATGCCGATGCTGGAGTTGTCTACAGAACAGACGCGAAAATTTCGGATCGGGTCACCCAGGTTGCTACAGCCCCTAGTAATATGCACTCGCCCATTGTTTACCCGATGGCTGTGGTAGCAGCCAGTCGGCATCAGTCTGCGGCTCGTACCTATGCCCAGTTCCTAAGCGGTTCCCAAGCCCAAGCGGTTTTTAGAGAGTATGGGTTTGGTCTAGCGTCCTAGTTGGGCAATGACGTTTCTCATACCTGCTTTGGCTACAACTCCGATGTAACTAGCGCGCTAGGCTTACGGTATTTCTCTATCGTGCTTCCTTACATCTATTGTCTTTCTCACTCCAATGACCGCTGACTTGTCTCCTCTGTGGATTTCTCTCAAAACCGCGGGATTGGCTACGCTGGTTACTTTCTTGACGGGCATTGCTGCGGCCTACTGGATGTTGGGCTACCGGGGACGGTGGAAATCCATCATTGAAGGGGTGTTTGTTTCACCTCTAATTTTGCCGCCTACGGTAGTGGGTTTTTTGCTGTTGATGCTTTTTGGCAAACAAGGTCCTCTGGGGCAACTGATGGCTCGGTTCGATTTCACGGTCATTTTCACCTGGTATGCGGCGGTCATTGCGGCCACAGTAGTGGCCTTTCCCTTAATGTACAGAACAGCCCTTGGAGCCTTTGAACAGGTAGACAGTAACTTACTGCACGTGGCCCAAACCTTGGGGGCTTCTAGGGGACGGATCTTTTGGCAGGTACTGCTGCCCCTCTCTATTCCGGGCATTTTGGCCGGTACCACCCTGGCCTTTGCTAGAGCCTTGGGTGAATTTGGGGCCACCCTGATGCTGGCCGGGAACATTCCTGGACAAACACAAACTATTCCCATGGCCATTTACTTCGCAGTTGAAGCGGGGGCCGCCTCAGAAGCCTGGCTCTGGGTGATAGTGATTATGGCTATTTCGCTGTCTGGCCTGATTGCAGTCAATCTCTGGCAAAAACGCTACGAGCAGCGAGTTAATCGCAAGCCACAACAGGTAGAAGCTGAAGAACTGGTGCCGGGCGGGGGGCAGCAGCTAGAGTCCCCCATAATGATGGCCAGAAAACCGTCTTTGCGGTCTCAAGAAAAGTCAGAATTAGTCGTTAATATCCACAAGCATCTTGCTAACTTTACTTTAGCTACCACCTTTGCCGTTAAACAGGAAACGCTAGGGGTTTTAGGAGGCTCTGGCTCTGGCAAAAGCATGACCCTGCGCTGCATTGCTGGCGTTGAAACCCCCACCAGCGGACGCATTGTCCTGAATGGCCGAACCTTGTTTGATTCCCAAGCCAGAATCAACCTGCCTAGCCACCAGCGAAAGGTGAGTCTGGTTTTTCAGGACTATGCGCTATTTCCGCATCTGACTGTGGCTCAAAACATTGCCTTTGGTTTGCAGAAACTACCTAAGCAGATGAGGTGGCAACGAGTTAACCAGCAGCTTGCTCTGGTGAAACTGCAGGGTATGGCAGAGCGCTACCCCCATCAACTCTCTGGTGGTCAGCAGCAGCGAGTAGCCCTGGCCAGAGCATTGGCTACCGAGCCAGAGGTTCTATTACTTGATGAACCTTTTTCTGCTCTCGATACCTATCTTCGGAGCCAAATGGAGCGCCAGTTAGTAGAAACCTTAGCTAATTATTCTGGAGTTACTTTATTTGTTACCCACAACTTAGAAGAAGCCTTTCGAGTTTGCGAAAACCTGATGGTTATGTCAGCCGGAAAACCCATTGCCTTTGACTCAAAACACCGCATTTTTGAGCGCCCTCAAACCGTCCGCGTGGCTCAACTCACGGGCTGCAAAAATTTTTCTCGGGCCGCAGTCATAACTAAAAACAGGCTAGATGCCTTGGATTGGGGAATCATCCTAAGCGTTGTTGATGCCATTCCTGAACAACTCTCACATGTCGGTATCCGCGCCCATCAACTCTATTTATTTCCTCAACCTGACCTACCGCAAGATAATACGTTTTCTTGTTGGTTAGCCGCCACCAGTGAAACTCCTCACCGCATGACGTTATTTCTAAAGTTGAATGCTAAATCAGAGGGTAATCAAGACTACCACCTACAAGCCGAAATCTCTAAGGAGAAGTGGCAAGCCATTAAAGAGCATCCGTTTCCCTGGTATGTAAAACTGGCCCCGTTGCGATTAATGATGATGGTTGACTAGCGTTTCGACCTACGACCTTATGCTGAAATCTTCCCCATCACCCAGTTCCAGGCTGACCCAGAACCCCCTGGATAAACTAACCGTTCAATCTACTAAAGTGGTGAATCAACCTAACCATCAAGGTTGCCATTTATCTTTTCCAAGGCCAACGCTTTGGTGGGCTATTGTAGGGGTATCACTAAGCTTACATGGGGTATTGTTAATGATGCCAATCCCTGCTCCATCGCTCACTGAAACTGAATCTGAGAAACTGCCGCAGGTCAAATCAGGAACTCCACTCCAAACTATTGCTCTGGCAGATTTGCTGACGTCGCCACCCAAACCATTACCCGCTAGCCCTCAATTGTCTGAATCTCCGGCTCCAATCACTGACATATCAGGTTTAGGTTCATCAGAAATCACCTCAACGCCATCACCCGCTTCTCCAGATTTGCCGGTACCGAGCCCGCCAGATCCGCCTCTCTCCCCGGCAATTCAGGAACTAGATGAGACAACTCAAACTTCTACTGTGACTGCTTCCAACCCGGACACAGTTCAACATTTTTTTGACCAATTAACAGAAACTACTGGCCTACCCACTACGAGACCTAATTACGATCTATTTCCAGAGCCGGAGCTCTACTTTGAAAATGGTGAAACTACTGAGCTACAACCAGCTCTGCATGTGGATATTCTTAATACTGTTTGGATAGCAGGAAAAACCCCTGAAGACGTTTATATTTCTGTGCTAAGTTCTCAATTGCAAAGCGAACATTTTCAGACCGTTCAGAAATCTAACTATGGTCAGGGTATTGTCTATGAAATTAGCCAAACTAACACAGTTTGGTATTTGAATTTAGTGCCAACCGTCAATGGCGAAGGAACTATTATTGTGGTCTGGAAGCAAGATCCAAGCAACAGCACAATAAGACGTTAAAACTTGACTGGCTTAGCCATGAGAATTGATTAAGGTAGAAGCCCATCTGCAAATGACTCCAATGAATCATTTACGACAATCATCACATTACTTGACTTAATCATAGCATAAACAACTTTACCAACCCTGAGCCCTAAGCGTTGAGCAGATGATGTTGTGATCACTGAAATCATCTCAATATCAGGGGCAATGCTGAGCGTAACTTCGGTGTTGACTCCATCTTTATAAAGCTTACTGATGCTACCTCTAAATAAATTACGAGCGCTAACTTGAAACTGGCTTAACGCTAATGGCTCCTTAGGAATATCCTGAGATAAAGAAATATTGGTACTCTTGTTTGCAGAAGGTGACGACGGCAAGCTACCTAGGTTTCTGACTAATTCTCGCAAAACCTCTGTTTTAGAACGATGGTTTTGCTGACAATAAGCTTCTAAAATCTCACGCTCTTCGGCAGAGGCTTGAAATGTGATCCAGCCTTGATCTTTTCTGGGCATTTGCTGACTAGGCCAACTGGGTCATTTAATTATCTAACAGGACTCTCATCCCCCCATACTGAGTTTACGCCTTGACTTTAGCCGCTTGTTTAGTTAGCTAAGCCGCTTTGTAACCGCCTCAACGAGCCGCATCACACCCCGAAAGACCAGCCTTGGGCGCTAAAGCGTAATGGCCTGCCCTGACCTCCCGCTTCTCCCTGGTTCTAGGTTCTAGCAGTGCTGAAACTGAGCCTGACAACATAGAAAGGCCACACTGAGGTAGGCCGTGCAACGCCAGTAAAGCAAAACGTTATAGTCTTTAACAACTTCTCTACTGTGGCGAAGAAAGGGCCTGTAGCAAGGCTCCCGCAGCCTGTCTTTAACCTCTCAGAGAATACTCTAGCTGTCGCATAAGTTTACGTTAACCCCCAGGACAATCGCCTCTCAGGTAACCTAGTAGCTTACTGGGATTCATCTAGGGTTTTAAACCTGCACTCCCTTGAGTTGCCGAGAATTCACTCATACCAACGAAATTTTGCTATTTGTAAACCAATATTACAAAAAAGCTGTCATGACGTTATGCTGTCTTGACAGCTCTAGAGCAGACCGTTAAGGTAACAACATACCTGGGTAATCCCTATTAGAAGTGCGTTATGGAAGAGCAAAAGTCGGCCAAAGTTACATTGTACCTGCCTCACGATTTGCATCGTCAGCTTAAGATTCGTTCTGCGGTTGAGGGTGAGGCAATGTCTTCCATAGCTAAGCGGGCTATCGATTTTTATCTGGCGAATCCCGGTGTTGTGGAGGATAGTTCTGCTTTTGGCCATACCCATGTCATCTACAATTGTCCCAGTTGCTCCACGTCAGTTGTGCTTCATCAAGGAGAGCTGGTTGAGGTGTCACGGGTGTCTTGCTCTGATGTTGACGATACTTTAGTCGGCACTGCAGAAATGGCTAGTATGACTGTGTCGTCGGGCCAGAAGGACGAAGGTGAATTGGTAGTTTGTAGCTAGCGATTCATTAGTGAATTGTATTTTCGACGATTCTTGATGGTACGGCTTTTCCGGTGGTGTTTGAGTTTTAGCTTCGCAAGTTCGCTTTTGAGTTAAGTCGCTTCGGTAAGCTGCCGCCAGCAATAAGTCGTTACATTTTGGTATCGGCTTTTAGTAACCTACTCAGCCTCAGAAGGTATTCGGTTATGAGAGAGGATTTAAATGTACTGGTACAGGCCCAATATCCTCTGATTTATCTGGTAACTTTCGAGGAGGAGCGGGCTGAGCAAACGATAGCTGCCGTTGCTCGTCATCTATCTAAGGAAGGCGAGGCGAGGTCATCTCTTCGAGTCTATACTTGGACAATGACTCGGGGCATGGCTGAATACGGTTCTTCGGGAGCCGGAGCCCAGCACAGCAATACGGTATCGCCTGAGGCGGCCGTGGAGTGGGTAATTCGCCAACGAGAGCCGGGTATATACATCTTTAAGGATTTGCATCCCTTCAAGGATTCTCCAGCCGTGACCCGCTGTCTGCGCGATGCGATCGCGGCTCTGAGAGGAACGTTAAAGACTATTGTGCTGATGTCTCCGGTTCAGGAAATTCCCGTGGAATTGGAGAAGGAAGTGGTGGTTCTTGACTTTCCTCTTCCAGATATGGCTGAACTAGATGAGGTTCTTTCTACGGAACTCAACCGAGCTAGGGGTACTTCTATTACCACCGAAGATCGAGAAAAGCTGCTGAAAGCGGCTCTGGGACTAACTCGTGATGAGGCTGAAAAGGTCTATCGTAAAGCCCGCGTCATATCTAAGCGCTTGACTTCTGAAGAAGTGGACATTGTTCTTTCTGAGAAAAAGCAGCTGATTCGACGTAATGGCATCCTGGAATTTATGGATGTGGATGAAACCATCGATGCTGTAGGTGGCTTAGAGGAGTTGAAACACTGGCTGTTTCAGCGTTCCGACGCTTTCACAGAGCGAGCTAGAGAATATGGCTTACCTCAGCCTAAAGGAATGTTGATTCTAGGGGTGCCAGGTTGCGGTAAGTCTTTAATTGCTAAGACTACTTCCCGCCTGTGGAGTTTGCCGCTGCTCCGACTTGATTTGGGGCGAGTCTACGATGGGTCTACCGTAGGTCGGTCTGAAGCAAATTTGAGAAATGCGCTCCGTACGGCAGAGTCTATTTCTCCCGCTATTCTATTTATTGATGAGATTGATAAGGCTTTTGCAGGTGGCGTAGGGTCTTCTGATTCAGATGGTGGCACCTCTAGCCGCATCTTTGGTACCTTTCTAACCTGGATGCAGGAGAAAACCTCACCTGTGTTTGTCATGGCTACGGCTAACCGAGTGGAGCGGTTGCCCAGCGAGTTTCTTCGTAAGGGCCGATTTGATGAAATTTTCTTCGTTGATTTGCCCAATTCCGAAGAGCGTAAAGATATTTTCCAAATTCATTTACGCAAGCGGCGTCGTGATATTGACCGCTTTGACCTAGAGCAACTCACTAAAGTATGTGATGGATTTTCAGGAGCAGAAATTGAGCAGGGCCTTATTTCTGCCATGTACGAAGCATTTGCCCAAGGACGTGAGTTCACTCAGCTCGACATTATTGCCGCGATTCGAGCTACGTTGCCTTTGTCAAAAACCATGAGTGAACAAGTGACAGCTCTGCGTGATTGGGCTCGTCAGCGGGCACGCCCGGCGGCAGCCTCCGTGGCTGAATATCAGCGCATGGAGTTTTAACAGGCTTTCCTCCCGGCGGTATCCGGGGGAAGGGCTAGCTTAAGCTAGCAGTTGGTATCCAGATAGCCCCTGTACGGTTAGCTGGTGTCGTTAACTCTCAAACCTCGTTGTCTCTCTCAATTTCCCTACAGGAGGAAACACTATGTCTCACTTCAGCACCCTTCGCACTAAAGTGACCGATGCTGAAATCCTCAAGCAGTCTCTGGCTGACCTAGGTATTGGCACAAAGACTGAAGCTGATGTTCGTGGTTACAATGGCCAGCGCGTTCGTGCTGACATTGTTGCCGTTTTGGATGGTGAGTATGACTTGGGCTGGTCTCGCAACGCCGATGGCTCCTTTGATCTGATTGCAGATCTATGGGGTGTGGCTAAGAAGCATAACCAAACCGAGCTCATCAATTCCATCAATCAGAAGTACGCTGTGAACAAGACTCTGGCTGAAGTTAAGCGTCCTGGTCTCCAGAACGCCAACGTTAAGCTGGTGCTTCAGTAAGCTTCTAACGCGTTCCCTAGAAATGGGTTGGTTAGTCTTGACTAGCCAGCCCATTTTTTGTTTGTGTTGGCACATCGTTTGATTGGGGTAACTTGCTAGCAGCGCCAGTTTCTCCGCCTTCTGGGTGGACGTTCGCTACCTGGCTGAACCCGAAGTCTTCTGAGGCTAAGGGATTTTTAGCTACTATAAGAGCGTAGTTTTTGGCCGCTTACTGTCTTCTCCCGTTTTGGATGCTTGCCTGCTATGCAGCCCCATACTTTTGCTGAGCTTTACCCTCTGTTTAGTATCGCTAGTCCAGAAACGCTTAATGAGTTGCTGTCTGTAGCTACTTATCATGACTATCCCGCCAACCGAGCAGTAGTTATGGAAGATGCATGGGGCAATGCTGTCTATTTCATTGAAGCTGGCTGGGTCAAGGTTCGCCGCCACATGGATGATAGCTTTCTTACCCTAGCTGTGCTGGGCAAAGGTGACTTCTTCGGCGAAATGGCCATCTTAGATGAGTCGCCTCGCTCTACTGATGTGGTTGCTATGACGGCTGTTAAATTAATCAGTATTTCAGCACAACGGTTTATCCAAACTCTGTTTAATGATCCACCGTTGCATCATCGTTTGCTGCAATTGATGGTGCAGCGGTTGAGGCAAACTAACCTACGCTTGCAGCTACGACATCAGCCCCCGGCTGTTAAGTTAGCTAATACTCTAACCACTTTGCAAGAAGCTTACGGCCAGCCCACAGAGGATGGTATAGAACTGTTTGATATTCCAGCTCAAGACCTGGCAGATCTATCAGACATTACTCCTGATGAGACAGACAAAATTATGATTAAGCTGGATGAAAAGGGATGGATTACCCGCGATTTAACTCGCTCTAGTCTGGTTCTAAAAAATACCAAACAACTGGCCTACTTGGCAGGACGGCTATAGGCTGAGGCTTCCCCAATTCACTAGTTTGGATAACTGGGTTCAGGGTGGTTTGTAGAGATTAATAACATTGTCTAAGCCCAACAAATCGCTGTGGTAATGTCACCGTTAATGGCACTTTCTTTTGACTCAGTGGAGACAGGTATGACTGTACAGCCCCCGCCACCCCCTTCTATTAGCCCGGCCCAAATGACGTTACTGAGAATTGTGGCTACTATGGCCTGGAGCGATGGTCATTTAGCTGACGAAGAAGTAGACGTCATGCTTGACCAATTTAGCCACCTATTTGCCACCGATGCTGGACAGCAAGCCGCTTTGCGGGTTGAACTGCGGGACTACATGATGCAGAACATTCCTCTCGATGAGTTGGTTCCTCTGCTAACCAGTGTTGAGGAGCGAGAGCTAGTGCTGAAGCTAGGCTATCAGGTTATTAGCGCCAGTGCCCGCACCCCCGCAGAAGCCTTAATTAATCAAGATGAAGCTGACGCTTACCAGCACCTGGTAAATCTCTTAGGCCTAGAAGATGATGTAGTTCAGCGAGTTGAGCAAGAAAATGCTCAGGCAGCTTTATCGTCTGATAACCTGATTACGCACATGGCCACTGAGTTACGCCGCTTCCTTAATCGCCATTAGGCAGGCTGCCTGGCAATGTCCCATGTGAGATCTTTGACAGTACTGCTGTGTGTTAGACCCAGCTTAAAACTTACTCAGCTCATCGCTAGCATCCGCTGAATTGGCCTTAACGCTGCTGTTTGGATAGAAGCTGGAATCTCAATTTCTGGTTGACGAGTTTTCATTGCCAGATAGAGCTTCTCCAAAGTGTTGAGGCGCATATAAGGGCACTCATTGCAGGCACAGGCGGCCGTAGGTGGGGCAGGAATAAACAACTTACCTGGAGATTGCTTCTGCATTTGATGGATAATGCCGGGTTCAGTGACCACAATAAACTGCTGATTAGGACTGCCCTGAACGTAGTTAAGTAACGCTGTGGTAGAACCAATGTAGTTCGCGTGGCGGAGGATAGACGCTTCGCATTCTGGATGCGCAATCACCTCGGCTTCAGGATAGGTTATTTGCAACTGCACCAGCTTTTTCTCAGAAAAGGTTTCATGCACGACGCAACTACCCTGCCAGAGCACCATCTGGCGACCTGTTTGTTCTATTACGTAGCGCCCTAGGTTTTGATCAGGAGCAAAAATAATTGGCTGGTCTTCAGGAATTTGTTGAATGATGCGCACTGCATTAGAGCTGGTGCAGATGATATCGCTCATCGCTTTGATTTCAGCGGTGCAATTGATATAAGAGACCACTACATGACCAGGGTGGGCGGCTTTAAACGCAGCAAAGGCGTCAGGAGGGCAGCTATCTGCTAAGGAACAGCCAGCCATCAGGTCTGGCAGCAGCACTTGCTTGTTGGGATTAAGAATTTTGGCCGTTTCTGCCATAAAGTGAACCCCAGCAAACACAATGACCTCAGCAGTAGTTGCGGCGGCCTGCTGAGACAGACCAAGAGAATCGCCAATATAGTCAGCTACATCCTGAATATCTGGATCCTGGTAGTAATGAGCCAGAATAACGGCATTTAGCTCTTGCTTAAGGGTTTCAATTTCCTTAAATAGGTCAATATGTGCTGTAACGGAGGCGTCAGGGGCCGAGAGGGTGGTAAACACAGTATCTAGCTTTTAGTGAAATCTAAGGATAGTACAAATTGAATTATAGTTTAATTTACCAAAATTGGCCATGCTTGCGCTTAGCCTCTCCGCCTGAGGTAAGCTTCAGAGCCTACCCCGCCTGAAGCTGGCTGAGGATAAGGTTAACCAATGACCACCGCCTCAAGACAGAGCTGATGAGGTTAGAGGTTGGCTGTCTAAACGGCCATGACCATTAGTATCAGCGATTACTCGTTCAATATTGAATCGATAGCCCACATTACGAACAGTTTGAATAATATTGGGCTGTCGCGGGTCAGCTTCGATTTTCTTGCGCAGCGAGAGAATATGAGTATCAACTGTTCTGGGATTATCAATAGCATCCGGCCAGGCACGACGGAGTAAATCTGTCCGACTTAGAGGAGCACCCGAAGCCTGGGTAAGAACGTACAGCAGACTAAACTCTTGGGGCGTGAGGTCGATATACTCACCTCGAAAGTGAACCCGACGCTGCACTAGATCAATATTCAACTCTCCATAGGTAAGCGATGCTGGAGCATTCATTGAGCGAACTCGACGGGTTAGAGCCTCTACCCTAGCCAAAAATTCCTGCATGCCAAAGGGTTTGGTTAGATAGTCGTCGGCCCCTGCTCTTAAGCCAGTAACAATATCGGCTTCAGTAGCACATGCTGACAAAATCATCACTAACGGCTGCCCGTGACTATAAAGCCAACGACACAGTTCCAACCCATCTCCATCGGGGAGTTGCGAGTCCAGAATGACTAAATCGGGCTGCCGCGACTGGAATACATCTCGAGCACGTACCACATCGGCAGACTGAAAAACCCTGTAGCCGACCTGCTGAAGGTGCCAGCCCAAGAGTGATCTCAGATGGGGATTGCCCTCAATAATTTGAATGGATACAGCAGCCACCAGTTTATCGATTAGCTTCCAAATTTTATCAGCCAACCATATCAAAGCCTGATGGGGTTTTTTGTAGCTAGAGTTACCCTCCTCTAGCTTACAACCTTTTATGAGAGGCTTCTACATCTAGATTCGAGCAGCTTTATTCATCCCTCCCAAACTATATGAATTTAAGATAATTGGAGTTTTATTGCGATAGTTCTCATGCTGCCGCTGCAAGCTAAGTTTCACACCCCAAAATTTTGACAATCGTTTATAGAGCCTAAAAAAATTGGAAGAATGAATCTCTAAAAGCCAGGCCAAATCGCCTTGAAACCCTTGATTCATGGCTAATAAAGCCATACATCGCCAAAATTAACGACCTATCTCATAGGTACTATATAGGATAGCTATGGTCTCATAAGATATGATTTCGACCCATGATGGCTACATCCTCGTGCTTGATCCAAAACATCAGGAAATTCGGAATATTCACTCCCTTGAAGCCGATTTGCAGTATCCGGTGTTTGTGGCTCATTCTACAGAGCAGGCTATTACTCGCCTTAGCCAAGGAATGCCATGCCTGGTAATTTTGGTTGGCAATACAGCTCAAGATTGGTCGCAGTCCCTAGTTCGACATTTGCGACAAATCACTCACTATGCTGATATGACCATTGTGGCTCTGACGGATTCAGCGAGTCCTCAATGGAATCATAGCGAGGACACCCCAGAACTAGATGGCTTTTTGGTAAAACCGCTTAGCCTAGATATCATCAAATCTCTTGTTGAGTCAGCTTATGCTAGACAAGCTTGGCACAACTTGCCACGTTAACAAGTGAGCTTAAGACTGCTCTGCTTAAGAAGCGCAAAGGTTGTTCTGGTTGAACTGGGTATGCTCTAGAAAGGTTAAGAGAGCCTTGCTATGCTACCTAGAGTCTTGCAAGAAAATCGCATTCAAGTATTCAAGTTTTGGTTTGGCGGGGCACTACAGGATGGCACCCACTACTACAACGAACTTTATTACAGAGCCCTAACCGTTGAAAGCAATCAGCGTACTCGGCTTTACCATTTGGCCTGCAAGTTTTCAGAGCGAGGAGCTATTGTTTTAATGTCCTTAAACGAAGCTCAGTGTAGTCTGTGGATTAGCCTACGTCATCAAGATATTGCCTCTCAGTTAATGGAAAACTCAGTAGTAGGACTGCCCTATCCGCACCTCTAATCTAAATCTTATAGGCTGTACGCTAACCTTTAGAGCCAATCCATTGCAATTGCCCTTGCTCAATTACACCTTGAACCGTAAAACTTTGAGGGTCAAACAGCACTACATCGGCCTGATACGCTGGAGCCAGTCGGCCTAGCTGCTGGTCTACATTGATAGCTCGAGCAGGATAGAGTGTGGCCATGCGAAGCGCTTCTGCAAGCGAAATTCCTACATGCTTCACACAGTTTTGCACGGCCTCAATCATGGTTAAGGCAGAACCACCCAAAGTGCCTGCTGCTGAAACACATTTGCCATCTTTATAAAAAACCTCCTGCCCGCCAATCATAAACGACTCTACTTCACCGCCTGCTGCCGGAGTGGCATCTGTAACCAGGAGTAACTTATCCTGCTTAAGGCGCTGGGCAAGCTGAACAGAGCCATAATGAACATGATGACCATCTACAATTACGCCTGTATAAATTTCGGATCGGCTCAGGGCGGCTCCTACTACCCCTGGAGTACGCCCTAACCAGGGCGACATGGCATTAAAGAGATGAGTCACCATACTGATGCCTGCTTCAAAGCCAGCCATAGCCGTTTCAAAACTAGCCTCAGTATGCCCCGCAGAAACAACTATACCAACTGCCACCAGGGTGTGTATTAGATCTACAGAAACTACTTCCGGCGCTAAGGTTACTAATTTAACTACCTCAGTTCCAGCCTTAACCCACTCCTCAACCATAGCCTGATCGGGCGAACGAATGAAGCTAGCATCGTGGATACCTCCTCGCTTTGGGTTCAAGTAAGGGCCTTCTAAATGAAGACCCAACACTCGGTTAGGGTGCTGATGGCGGTAATGCTTAACAACCATCATGGCCTGCCTCATTGCCTCATCCGAGGTTGTGATTAGGGTTGGCAAAAAACTGGTAGTGCCGCTTTTGAGATTGGTATGATGCATCGTATCCAGCGTAGCAACCGTGATGGCATCGTTAAACATTACCCCGCCGCAGCCATTTAACTGCAGATCAATAAACCCAGGAGCCGCTGCCCAACCTTGGCCATCAATCTGCGGGATTTCCTTAGTCAATTCCCTTTCTGGCACTAAGTCAAGGATTCTAGCGCTCTCTATAAGTAAGGCATAGTTTTGAAGGACTTGGTCGCCGGTATATAGCGTGCAATTAGTCAGGGCGTACATCAAGGGAAACCACGTCTAGGAACCCAACTTTCCATCCTTAGCGCCACCCCCGGCTCGATAACGAACACCCCGGTAGATCAACTCATCGCTTTGAGCGGCTGCCTGGGTAGCTGCCGCCTGAATGTCTGCCTGAGAGATTGGTTGAGATGGGACAGACACTTGGGATGATGAGGTTTCTTTAGATATCGGTCGTTCAGAGGAAGTAGTAACAGCCGGATCGCTTAAAAAGCCACCTGAACTAGCATCCATCGAGCGCTGAAGCCCATAAAGTACCGCCAGTAGACCAACTAATAGGAATGGCCAGGGCATTTCTATTAGACCTACTAGTACTAGTCCTAGGGCCGAAAGCACGCCTATCACAACTGCTAGCAAGGCAAAGAAGGTCATCGGTTAACCCTCAAACAGAAAAGTCCGCATCCTCCACAGTACTGGAAGCTAATGAGCTTGTCACCCACTCGCTTGAGAAATCCAGAAGTTCTTCACAACTTGGGAATAACACAGTGTGCAAAAAAGCAGGGCTAGCGAAATATCTAGCTCTAGTCAGAACCTTATAAACTATACCCCCAGGGGAATTCGAATCCCCGTCGCCTCCGTGAAAGGGAGGTGTCCTAGGCCTCTAGACGATGGGGGCCTGTTTTTCAACGATCCTTAGTATAGATAAGGAAAACACTCTTGTCAAACATTCACTCAAGCATTTCTAAGCCGATGGTAGATTTCGCAGGCGGATGAGTTGTCGACGCATGAGGGGAGATGCGTCCACTTCGGAAATGGCCGAGACTCTAACTTTAGACTCTAAAGCTTCCACAAACTCATCACTGCCGTAGGAGAAAGCATCGAGTAGTAGTTCTAGCAAGCGTTCACGCTGGCCCGCGTCCATGACGCGATGCTCTTCTAGCAAACGAAACTTGAGGGTTATCTCGCATTCATACACACCAACCTGCGATTCAACTGTGGACTGGGGTACTAAAGTAGCCATAACCAATGAATTGACTCCCTGGCAGAATTTTAGAAATGTCATCGCAAGAGGGGGAGCAATAGAAGAGAGCTTGTGCTATTACAAGCGAGACATGAAGTGTGGCAGCGGGGGAACGCAAGCCCACAATACGAGAAAGGTGATGCAGCCCTTGAGATGACTTAGGCGAACATTCGCCTCATTCTATAAAAGCAAATTACCCAAAAATGAAGGTAAAGCTCAGGTGTTTTTTACAGGATTCATACAGTTTTGTAATGCCTGGATTAACTTGCTTAAGTATCCGTACAAGGCTTGATATAGGCATTTCTTTTTATACCGGAAT
>Ga0224723_1001143_pt1 | contig 16638 bp, 6 predicted proteins | sample Balambano_FR2_Me_FD_161647 | JGI IMG/M metagenome (GOLD analysis project Ga0224723, IMG submission 161647) | Freshwater sediment microbial communities from Lake Towuti, South Sulawesi, Indonesia - Balambano_FR2_MetaG | ecosystem: Environmental > Aquatic > Freshwater > Lake > Sediment | place...
CCCCGACGCCGACGGTCACGCCCTCTCCCTCCTCATCACCGACCGCGACGGTTGATCAGCAGGCCACGCAGGACGCCCGCCTGACCGAGATCGTCGCCAACTTCACGCTGACAGCCCAGGCATTGGCCGCCCGCGCCACGCCCACCCCGTCGGCCAGTTCCACGCCCGATCTGCCGCCGACGCCGACCGCGCCTGTGCTGATCGATTGTCCTGGCGCGCCGCTTTCCCGCCTCTATGAGGGCGCGATCGGTTATGTGCTGGACGACGACCCGCGCGATCTCAATGTGCGCGCTGGCCCGGGACGGGAATTTGGCATCATCGATCGGATCGCGGTGCGGACGGTGTTCAGCGTGCTGCGCGGCCCGGTCTGCGAGGACAACTTAGCCTGGTATGAGATCGAGTATGACGAATTCGGCCAGGCCCGCACCGGCTGGATCGCGGAGGGCGATAACCAGTTCTACTTTGTCGGTGTGCTGCCGCCCGGCCAACCCCTGCCGCCGCCGGGTGGAGCCGCCGCGCCGCCGGGCAACCGCCGCCTGGCCCCGGACTGCCCGGTGGTGATGCTGGAAGATGAATTCGCCGGGGATGTGTCGATCCATGACTGGTTCCTCTCCAACACGCCGCAGTATGTGGTGACGATCGCCGACGACGCTTATCGCATCCAGATCAATGCCCTGGCGGAAAACGAAGCTGCGATCGAGGACGACGGTGAAGTGACGCTGTGGGGCAGCCTGCGCAGCTTTACCATGCGCGACGGCCAGGTCGAGGCGGTGGTGCGATCCGCCTACTTCGACCAGGACTCGACGCGCACCGGCCTGTGGATTCGCTACCAGAACGAGCGCAACTTTATCGCGGTGATGATCAGCAACGAGGGCGAATACCGTGTCGCCCGCTATCAGAACGGTTATGAGGACATCATCCCGTGGACGTTCAGCGCGGCGATCAACACCGGCGACAACGCCAGCAACACGATCCGCGTCGATTCGCGCGGCGATGACTTCACGCTGATCATCAACGGCCAACTGCTGGAACAGTTCAGCGATAACACCTGGCCGGAGGGACGGATCGCGTTCTGGGGTTCGACCGAAACGCTGCCAGCCGTCTTCTGGCTCGATTATCTGCGCGTGTGCCAGTGATGAGCGTGGTCTGAACCGGGCGCGATCCGCGAAGGGAAGACGCGAGGGGCCGTTACGCCTGCTGCGCGCCGCTCACCGCCCGCCAGTGTTCATATTCCATATAATCCGCCGTCCACTGCGCCTGTTCCGGGCCGAACAGCCGCCTGACAATGTGCAGCGACATGTCGATCCCGGCGGAGACCCCGGCGGAGGTTACCACCTTGCCGTTGTCCACCCAGCGCTCGCCGGGCTTCTGCGTGGTATTCGGCGCGGCGTCGGCCAGCTCGCCAAACGAGTCGTGATAGGTGGTGGCGGCCAGGCCATCGAGCAGACCGGCTCGCCCCAGCACCAGCGCCCCGGTGCAGACCGACAGCACCAGTTCAGACGCGGGGGCCTGCCGCTGAATCCATGCCAGGACGCTGGCGTTGTGCATCAGCTGGCGTGTGCCGCGCCCGCCGGGGACGATCAGAATATCCGGCGCGGGGCAATCCACAAATGAGTAACGCGGATTGACGCTCAGGCCGTTGCGCGCCAGGACCGGCCCGGCGGTTTCCGCCACCGTGAATACCTCAAACAGCGGTGTGCTACCATCGTGCCGGTCGCGGCTGACGGCGAACACCTCGAACGGCCCGGCGAAATCGAGCACTTCCACTTCGTCAAAGATCAGAATCGCCACGCGGCGCGGATCGGCCATCATGCGGTGTCCTTTTCTGGCAGATGCAAACTGCGCAGACTTTACCGCAGCGCGCCGCAACCGGAAATGACCGCTTTGCGTTTATGCTATAGACATATCGGGTAAAGGGCGGAACCATGACACTCCCCCCGCTGGTGATCGAATACGTGTTTGAGGGCCACAAGCGCGGGTACAACTTCACCTCGCCCACACGCGGCTACGATGACGATGCGCTCAGGGTGATCTGGCGCAGCGCGATGCCGCGCGGGCAGGGCTGGGGGCAGTATATTGGCGCGCGATCGATCAAGGCGTTCCCGCTGCCAGACGACCGGATCGCGCTGGCGGAAGCGGTCGTCACCGATCAGGCTGACGAAGGTGGACGGCGCGGGATTCGGCGCGTGACGATCGAGGCGCTGACGGCCCGGCAGTTCACCGGGGCGTTGCAGTCGCGGCTGGCGAGTTACCCGGCGGAGGCGCGGGGCATCGCCGATTTCCGCGTGAAGACCTGTGCGCGCGAGATCGACCGGGCGATCGGGCGCTTCCGGCGTGATCCCCAGGCGATCCTGATCCATCCCTATCGGGGCGGCGATGACTGGCAGGCGGTCGAAGCGATGATCCTGAGCCTGGCGCTCAACCCGACCGGCACGCTGAAACGGATTGGCTCGCCCCTCAGCTTTACGACCCTGGCGCTCGATTACCGCGACGAGAGCCGGATCGTGGCGCTGCCCGCCGAGAAATCAGACACGGTGGACGCGGCGTTTGTCCGCATGGTCTAATGTATAGTCTCGAAAGTAATTGACGAAAAATCCTCTGCTGTAGGGACGCACGGCGTGCGTCCGGCACAAAGACCTACGGAAACCCACATTTAGCCCAAGTGCCGAGTAACGAGTGATGAGTCTCAGAAAGCGCGGTTGGAACCCGTTCGGACTCAATGGGCTTGCTCTGCCGCACACCAGAGCGGCGCACTTCTGAAATTTTTCCTAAAAGACGGTCGGTAAGCGGCTTGAAAAGTTTGCAGGCCGGTACAAATGGACTATCCTGATGGAGCCGACTTTATGGGGAGGTGGTGGATGCTGCTCCGATCAAAAATGCTGAAACTGTTCATTTTCTGCATGGCTGTCCTGTTCGCGCTGGCGATCGCGCTGCCGCCATCGGGTGACGCGCAGGCCGCCCCGCCCGTTAACTTCACGCAGGAACTGGTCGCCAACGGATTGACCAACCCCACCGCGATGCAGTTCTCGCCCGACGGCCGCCTGTTTGTGGCGCTGGAAGGCGGGCAACTGCGCGTGATCAAAAATGGCGTGCTGCTGCCCACCCCTTTCCTGACGGTGACGACCACCACGGCTGGCGAGCGCGGTCTGCTGGGCATCGCCTTTGACCCGGATTTTCTGACCAACGGTTACGTGTATGTCTACTACACCGTCCCCACGCCGGTTCACAACCGCATCAGCCGCTTCACCGCCGCCTCCACCGATCTGAGCAATCCCTTGTCTGATGTGGCCGCAGCAGGCAGCGAAACCGTGATCCTGGAACTGAGCGATCTGGTGGCCGCTAACCAGAACCACAACGGCGGCGCGCTCAACTTCGGCCCTGATGGGATGCTGTACGCGGCGGTCGGGGAGAATCAGGTCGGCGCGAACGCCCAGTCGTTCGACAATATGCTCGGCAAAATCCTGCGCATCAACCCGGTTCCGGGCAGCGTCGTGCCGCCGGATAACCCGTTCCTGGCGCAGACCACGGGCAATAACGGCGTGATCTACGCGATCGGCCTCCGCAACCCCTATACGTTTGCCTTCCAACCGGGCACAGGCCGCCTGTTCGTCAATGACGTGGGGGAAGCCGCCTGGGAAGAGATCAACGAGGTGCTGCCAGGGCAGAATTTTGGCTGGCCTTATTTTGAAGCCGACGACCAACTCATCGCCCCGCCGCCTGGCTTTACGTATACCTCACCCCGTCTGGCCTACGATCACGGCACGTTCGGCTTTAGCTGCGCCGTGACTGGCGGGGTGTTCTACAACAATGTCAGTTATCAGTACCCGGCAGATTACGTCGGCGATTATTTCTACGGCGATTTTTGCAGCGGGTGGATCAGCCGCTACGACACGACCACCAGCACCTCGCAGTTATTTGCGGACAACCTCGGCAATTTCGGCCTGGTCGATCTCAAGGTGTCGCCCGATGGCGTGCTGCATTTTCTGACGCGCAACGGCAACGCGGTCTATCGCTTCACCTACAGCGGGCCGCCGGAAATCCTCCAGCATCCGGCCAGCGTCACCGCCAGCGAGGGCGCGACCGTCACCTTCACCTGCGCGGCGACCGGGACTGCGCCGATCGCCTATCAGTGGCAACGGAACAGCGTCGATGTCCCCGGCGCGACCGGCTTAAGCTACAGCCTGACCGCCACCCCTGCGGATAACGGCGCGGCCTTCCACTGTGTGGCGACCAACGGCGCGGGCAGCGTCGGCAGCAATCCCGCCGTGCTGACGGTGACAGCGGCGGGCGGCCCCGCGCAGCCGGTCAACAACGTGGGCGGCCCGGCGATCGGCGTGTTCGACCCTGGCCTGAGCAAGATCGGCCTGCTGCCAGCGGGCGGCATCGGTCTGCCCGGCGAACAAATCACCTGGGTAACGACCGTGAGCAACAACGGCGGCGCGGCGGGCAGCAATATCACCGTGGTCGATAATGTGCGGCCTGAACTGCGCATCGACGATGTATCGACCGATCGCGGGGCGATCACGGTCAGCGGGCAGCGTGTGACGGTCACGATCCCGGCGCTGGCTCCTGGCGAGCGGATCGATTTCCGCATTGTGACGACCGTCCTGAGCAGCCCGGCGGACGGCGTGATCGATAACACGGTGACGATCGACGGCACAGCGATCAGCGCGCGGGCCACCGTGCCGTTGATCACCGCGCTGCCCTCTACCGGCGAGACCCCGGCCTGGCGCGATCCGCTGATGAGCCTGATGATCGCTGCGGGCGCGCTGATCCTGGGCGGCCTGGCGCTGATCGGCGGCCTGTGGCTGCGCCGGACGCTCTTACCCACATACGCGACAAACATTTGAACCACAATCAGCGCAGGGGGGACGGCACGTGGGCACGTCAGGGGACGGCGCATGGGCACGTCCCCTACAGGCCCGCTCTCCCTGAGTCGGCCTCACGAATTTTACAGGTGTTACAATTCTGAAAATTTCCCCATCTTAATGGACATTAAGCCTCAATCCTTCGTAAACTATGAACAGGCGCGCGGCCTCTGACGAGAAGACTACAATCCGCGCAAGGCATAAGATTTCATCAGCGGTTATCGAGGGTTTAATCGATGGAGTCAGCATTTGTTGAAGCGATCGTCTTCGGCGGCATCGCCGGCGGCGCAGGTGTTCTGGTGGTCGTGATCGCGCGGCTGCTCGGTCTGGCGCGCAGTTCCCGCCCCGAACTGGCCGAACAGGATGACTACCGGGCCTGAATCTCTCCTAAATGAGCGGGACAGGTGACTACGGCCTGTCCCATTTTTGATACCGCTGTGACCGGCGCACGTTCACCCGCCCACGTCGATGACAAATGGCAGCGCGGCGTGATCTTCGCCGTTCTCAGTGCGGACGCGCTCAAAATTCCCCGCCGCGTCATAAAATCCCGCGATCAGCGTTGCCGGGCCGGTGTAATCAGCGATGTTCCAGCGCAGCAAGTGAACGTCAGTAATGTATTCCCCGGCGATCCAACCCGTGGTCGGTCGGGCGCTGGCGGCGGGTATGGCGTCACTCTGGGCCAGCAGCCGACCATCGGCGGCGATCAACTGCGCGAATACGGTATATGCCAGCGGCGGCGTGGCGGATGCCTCCCAGATCAGCGTGACCTCCACCGGCGCAGCGGGCGAGACGGCCAGCGCGGGCATATCAGCCCCGTAAAGCCGCCCCACACCGGGGAACGCCGCCCCGACCCGTGTCACCCCGACTGGCGGCACGAAAATCCGCTCAGGATCGATCACGGTGTAGCGCGCCACCTCGATCCCGTCCACCGTCAGCACGGCCTGGCCGCTGTTCCCCGGCTCGACCGTAAAGGTGTGCGCGCTTAAGACCGGCTCGCCAATGTACTGCCCCGTCTGCCGCAGCGACCAGCCCTCTCCGGCCAGGATCACATCGACCGCGAAATCGCTGATCCCCGGCAGCAGCAGCGTCACTTCCAGCGGTGCGCCGGTCTGGATCGTGCGCTCTGCGCCCGCGTTGTCTGATTGCAGCGACGGCACGGTGGGGGCCTCCGCTTCGACCGCAAGTTCCGGCCCGCGCGTGATCACCGCGCTCGGCAGCCTATAGACCACGCCCGCCGGGTTTCCGGCCTCGTCGAGCAGATCGATCCCGGATGGCCGTTCGCGCGAATAGACATTGAGCGCCAGGTCATAAGCGGCGGCGGGCGACCCTTCCGGCAGGGTCAGCGTGTGATAGGCCGCGCCGGTCTCACCCGCACCCCAGGCCGTTGTGCCCGCCTGATCGTCGCGCGCGATGATCGCATCCGTCCGCGCCACCTCCACTCCGGCGGCATCGATCAGCCAGGCGGCGGCGCTGAGATCATCGTCGCGTTCGGCACTCAGCGCCCATGCCGTGCGCAGGCACAGACCATAATCGGACGCCTGATAGCCAGCAGCGCGCAGTTCGACCCCGGCATAACGCGGCGCGGCCTCGACCGGCGTGAAGGTGAGCGATCCCTGGACATAAAACGAGTGCGTCATCAGCCCGGCGAAGGTCATCGGCTCCAGCGGCGGCTGAACAGACAGCGCGCGCAGCAGGCACGGATACATCCCGCGCGGATCGGCGGGCAGTTGGAACCACGTCAGCAGCTCGACATGAACCGGGCCGTCCGCCGCCAGATCGTTGAGCGCGGCCACCGCCTGCGACTCGTCCGCGTGGAGCGGCAGGTTGACGAACCGCGCGCGGATGCCAGCGCGATCCGCCAGATAAGCCTGGAGCGCTGGTTCATCCGGGAAAGGCAGCAGCAGGATCGAAGTCGGCGGCAGCGTGGCGTAATAGTCCGCCAGCGCCTCGAAATCATCATGCTGATACGCGCCCGTGGTCGTGATCTGATGCAGGCTGGCGGCGCTGATCCCCACGCCGATCAGCGTGGCGGCGGACGGAGGGATGCGGATCGACCCCAGGCCGGCGGCCAGCAGGATCAGCGTGCCGGGGACGGCGGCGATAAAATAACGCGGGTGAAAGTCGATGTTGGCGGCCAGCATCAGCGCGGTGCTGAAGGCCGGGACGAGCAGCGCGTGCGTGATCAGCAGCCAGGCCCGCACGACCCCCGCGCCGCCTCGTCGTCTGGCCTGCGCGATCAGGGCCAGCGCCGCGATCACCGTGAGCGCGCCCAGGATCGTGACGGCGATCATCAGCGGGCCGCCGTGCGTGATCAGCGTGCGCCACTGGGTCAGCGCGGGCAGATGATAGGCCGCCCAGATATCTGAGATCAGGCGCGGGCCGACCGGAGGCGGGGTGTTCAGCGGCGTGCCGGACGGCGATTGTGTCAGCAGCCAGGGGATATAGGCGGCCACCAGTGCGGCCTCGATCAGCGCCCAGCGGATCAGCGCGCCCCCATCGCGTCGCAGCAGCCAGATCGCGCCGAGCGCCGCGTTCAGCCACACCACCAGCGGCACGGTCAGGTTGTGCGTATACAAGCCGACCCACTGCATGGCGAAGATCAGCGCCCAGTCCTGCGCCGGAATAACGTGTCCGCGTTCGCGCCGCAGCAGCCGATCCGCCGCCCACAGCAGACCGAGCGCGATCAGCGGCACGGCCACATAAGCCCGCACCTCCTGGGCATATTCCCACAGCAGCGGGTTGACCGCCGCCAGCGCCCCGGCAGCGATCGCCACGTTCCGGCCATACCAGCGCTGCGCCAGCGCGAAGGCCGCCGCCACCGTCGCCACGCCGATCAGCACGGAGCCGTAGCGGAAGGCCAGCGGACTCTCGCCCACGCCGGAACGCCACAGCAGGTGCAGCGTGCCATAATAGACGAACGGCGTGTTGTCATCTGGCGTGGTAAACGGCCCCCGGATCGCGCGGATCGACCAGCCCTCATCGTGCCAGATCGATTCGCTGCCGAGCTGCCAGACGCGCAGCCCCATCGCCAGCAGCAGCACGATCAACGCGCCAGGAATCCACCCTGCGCCTGCCCAACGCCTGCCCTGCGCCTGATCAATGCTGGCCCGATCGTTCCCTTGAATTCGCATCATAAGTCGTTAATTTCCAGTTAAATGCACAGCGCGCCGCGCAATTCTGATATATAGTTTGGAAAGGGTGGTTACTCTGCGCCGATATATGAGCAGAATAACGTCTTCACGCAGTCAGCATGATGAACTGACAGCTCCAGCAGGTGGCGAAAGCAATTTCAGGTTTTGATCGTAGCGGCGTTCTGTGTGATCTCGCCACTGAATACACCCATGAAGCACAGCCCGATCACCCTGCGCGTTCTCTATGGATTTTTCCTGCCAGGACAGCGTTTCCCGGCAGTGAGATCATGACCGACAACCTGAAAGGCCTGGGATGAGAACTCGGACTACCTTAACCGTCATCGTGTTCATCTGCGCCGCATTCCTCACGCTGCTGCTGACCAGCACAGTGCCCTCCGGCACGCTCTCGGCGCAGATCGACCCGACCGACCAGCAAGCCACCCTCGACGCGATCATCAGCGGTTACTTCACCCAAACGGCGGAAGCCGCCGGGCAGATCGCCACCCCTGCCGCGACGCCGACCAGCGGCAGCGGCTCGATCTATGATGGCCTGCCGCAGAACGTCAGCGTCGAAGGGCTGCCGGTGCTGGGCGCTGTCAACGCGCCGGTGCAGGTCGAACTGTTCACCGGTTTCGGCTGCCCACCCTGCGCCAACTTCAACCGCGATGTGACGCCCACTGTCGTCGGGTTGATCGCCAGCGATCCGCGCGTCAGCTTCACCTACGTGCCGATGCTGACCGGGCACGTCTCCGACCCGGTGGCCGCTACCAGCGCCGCCTACTGCGCACTGGAACAGGGCCGCTTCTGGGAGATGCAGGATCTGCTGTTCGCCGCGCAGCGTGACCTGGGCGAAAGCGCCTTCTCGCCGGAAAATCTCACCAGCTTTGCCACCTCGCTCAACCTCGATCTGAACGCCTTCAACACCTGCCGCGCAGGGACTGGCCCGAACGAATGGCTCAACGCTGCGCAGGCTGTGGTAAACGCCCAGGGCGTCAACAGCACGCCGCAGGTTTACGTCAACGACGTGCAGGCCTCGACCAATGTCACCTCCGTCACCGACGCGATCGAGGCCGCGCTGGAACTGGCCCCCGAACAGGTGGTGACGCCTGTGCCCGGCTCCGGCAACCTGATCGTGTTCGTCTCCGAACGCGACGGCAACCCTGAAATTTACACCATGAACGCCGACGGTTCCAACGTCACACGGCTGACCGACAACGCCGCTACCGACACCACGCCGGCCTGGTCGCCGGACGGCACGCGCATCGCCTTCGTCAGCGATCGGGACGGCAACCGCGACATTTACGCCATGAACGCCGACGGCTCCGGCGTCACGCGCCTGACGGACACGCCCGGCATCGAAGCCAACCCGGCCTGGTCGCCCGACGGCGCGCGCATCGCCTTTGAGTCTGACCGGGACGGCAACCGCGAGTTATACATCATGGATGCCGACGGCGCGAACGTGACGCGCCTGACGGAAAATGCCGATTACGACGGCTATCCGGCCTGGTCGCCCGACGGCGCGCAGATCGCGTTTCAGAGCGATCGGGACGGCAGCAGCGATGTTTTCGTGATGGACGCCGACGGCTCCAACGTCACACGCCTGAGCGACAGTGAATTCTTCGACGGCGCGCCAGCCTGGTCGCCGGACGGTACGCGCATCGCCTTCCGCAGCGAGCGCGACGGCAGCAGCGAGATTTACGTGATGGACGCGGACGGTTCCAACCCCACGCGCCTGACGGTCAACGAGGTGTTCGACGGCGCGCCAGCCTGGTCGCCCGATGGCCGCCGGATCGTGTTTAATTCCCGCCAGGGCGAAACGTTCGACATCGTGGTGATCAACGCCGATGGCAGCAGCCCGGCGACGCTGACGGATGATCCCGCCGACGACGAATTCCCGCGCTGGCAGCCCGGTGACGTGACGACCGAACCGCAGCCGATTACGGTTGAAGGTGTGGGCAATGGCCTGATCGCTTTCCACAGCGACCGAAACGGCAGCGTCGATATCTGGGTGATGAACCCCGACGGCAGCGGCCAGATCGCGCTCACGGCAGACGACGACGCTTACGACGGCACACCCACCTGGTCGCCGGACGGCCAGACGATCGCGTTTAATTCCAACCGCGACGGCAACGATGAAATTTACGTGATGAATGCCGACGGCACGAATCAGCGCCGCCTGACGAATAGCGACGGGTCGGATTTTGGCCCGGTCTTCTCGCGCGATGGATCGCAGATCGCGTTTATCTCCGACCGCGACGGCAATTATGACGTGTTCGTGATGAATGCTGATGGGACGAATCAGCGCCGCGTGACCACCAACCCCGGCGGGGATTACTCGCCGGAATTCTCGCCGGATGGCACGCAGATCATTCACCAGTCGGATCGCGGCGGGCAGACCGATATTTACGTGGTCGATATTGCGACCGGCAGCGAGGTCGCGCGGCTGACGGACACCGGCAACAATTACATCCCGTCCTATTCGCCGGATGGATCGCTGATCCTGTTCCAGTCCGAACGCGACGGCGACAGCGACCTGTATCTGATGAATTCAGATGGGTCTAACGTCCGCCCGCTGACGGCCAACCTGGATGGCGATTTTGCCGCCAACTGGTCGCCGGATGGGGCGCAGATCACCTTCACATCTGACCGCGAAGGCGACTGGAATATCTACACCATCAACGTGGATGGCACGGGCGAGACACAGCTCACCAGCGATCCCGGCTCGGACGGGTTCCCGTCATGGCAGCCGCTGATCGATGGCGCGACCGTGATCACGCCGATCGAAACGCCGACCCCAACGCAGCCTATCACAGCGGGCGGGCAGATCGCCTATCATTCGGACGCGGCGGGCAACGAAGACATCTACCTCATGAACGCCGACGGCTCCAACGTGCGCCAGGTGACGAGCGGCCCGGCCAACGAGTCCTCGCCCGATCTCTCGCCGGATGGCTCGCAGATCGTCTACCACAGCGATCAGGACGGCAACCTGGAAATTTATGTCATCAACGCCGACGGCAGTAATCCACGCCGGCTGACGAATAACAGCGCCGAAGACGGCTGGGCCGACTGGTCGCCGGATGGCAGCCAGATCGCGTTCGAGACCAACCGCGACGGCCAGTGGGAAATCTACGTGATGAACGCCGATGGCTCCAACCCGCGCAACATCACCAATCATCCTGGCAATGATTTCGACCCGGACTGGTCGCCGGATGGTTCGACGCTGGCCTTCCAGAGCGAACGGGACGGCAACCGCGAGATTTACACCATCCGCGCCGATGGCACGAACCTCTACCGCGTCACCCGCAACGCCGCGCTCGATGGCTGGCCGGCTTGGTCGCCCGATGGCACCCGGATCGCTTTTGAAACTGACCGCGACGGCAACAACGAAATTTACGTGGCCGATGCATTCGGCGGCGGGCTGATCAACCTGACCAACAATGCGGCCTATGATGGGCTGCCAGCCTGGTCGCCGGACGGCAGCCAGATCGCGTTTATCAGCCAGCGCGACGGCAACCCGGAAATTTACGTGATGAACGCCGACGGCTCCAACCCGCAGCGGCTGACCGACAGCGCAGCGTTTGAGAGCTGGCCGTCGTGGGGCGGCGGTGGTTACACGACCTCCGGCGGCGGCACGATCATTCAGCCGCAGATCGGCGGTGTGCCGCACATCCTCTTCGCCAGTGAGCGCGAAGGCAACAGCGAGATTTACGTCATGGCGGCGAACGGATCGAACCCGCGCAACCTGACCAACCATCCCGACTTCGACAGCTTTCCCAGCGCCTCGCCAGATCACACGCAGATCGTGTTCAATTCTGACCGCGCTGGCAACCTCGATATCTGGGTGATGGACGCCGACGGGTCGAACCCGGTCAATCTGACTGCCGACAGCGCCGCCGCCGACCGCACGCCGGACTGGTCGCCCGATGGATCGCGCATCCTGTTCCGGTCGGATCGGGATGGCTCGGAAGAATTATACGTGATGAACCCGGACGGCTCGAACGTCACCCGGCTGACCAATAACTTCAGCTACGACGGCTCGCCCTACTGGTCGCACGACGGCAGCCAGATTCTGTACAGCAGCGACCGCGATGGCAATCTTGAGATCTACGTGATGAACGCCGACGGCACGAATCAGCGCCGCCTGACCAACGACCCCGGCGAAGACTCCGCCGCCGCCTGGTCGCCGGATGGCCGCTTCATCGCTTTTCATTCTGACCGGGGCGGCAACCGCGACATTTACATTATGAACCCCGACGGCAGCAATGTCCGTCAGTTGACGACCGCCCCGCAGAATGACTGGACGCCGGAATTTTCGCCGGACAGCGCGCAGATCGCGTTTCATTCAGAGCGCGACGGCAACAGCGAAATCTATGTGATGAATATCGACGGCGGCGGCCAGACCAACGTGACCAACACGCTGGCGGGCGATTTTAATGCCGCCTGGATTCTGCTGGAAGAATCCGCGTCCGCCTATCAGATCAGCCGCTACGGCGCGCCGGTCTCGGAGTAACGTGTACAGGCGAACCGATCGATCGGGCCTGGCCGTTTGCGATTAATCAGACCGGGTGAGGCTGTCTCTTCGTCACAGATGGCCTCATCAATATCACTTTACCCTGCCTTATCGTTCACTGAGGGGAGCCAAAAGATGCATCGAGGTACTCGCTACATGGCGCTGCTGGGTGTGCTGCTCGCGCTCGGCCTGGCGCTGATCACCCTGCTGCCGGTCGGCCAGACGGTCGCGCAGCTCGACGCCACCGCGCAGCAGGCCACCATCAACGCCGCCATCAACCAGTTCTTTACGCAAACGGCCCAGGCGGATACCAGCCGCTTTACCGCCACCGCGCAGGCCCAGGCCACGCTCGACGCCGGGGCGACGCGGACGGTCGAAGCCGCCTTCGGTCAGGTGCTGACCGCCACCGCCCAGGCGCAGAGCCAGCCGACACTCAATCCGCAGGCGCTGACCGCAACCGTGGAAGCCGCGTTCGCCCAGGTGCTGACCGCCACCGCACAGGCCCAGGGCGGGCAAACGACCGGCGGCGCAGGCGGGTTGATCGCCTTCCAGTCCAGCCGCGAAAGCTCGTTTGACATCTGGGTAATGGAAGCCGATGGCAGCAATCCGCGCAACGTGACCAACACCAGTGTGGGCGACGAACGCGCGCCGGACTGGTCGCCGGATGGGACGCAGCTCGTCTACAGCGGTAATCCTGACAGCAGCGACGGCGATGAAATTTACATCATCAACCTGGACGGGACCAACCGCCGCCGCCTGACCAACAACGCCTTTGGCGATTACTCGCCGGTGTGGTCGCCGGACGGCACGCAGATCGCCTTTACCTCTGGCCGGGACGGCAATGACGAGATTTACGTCATGAACGTCGATGGCAGCAATCAGCGCCGCCTGACCGACGATTTGGGCCGCGACGCCAACCCTACCTGGTCGCCGGATGGCACGCAGATCGCATTCCAGAGCGATCGGGATGGCGACGATGAAATCTTCGTGATGAACGCCGACGGCACGGGCCTGCGCCAAATCACGAACAACGAAACGGGCGACAGCTATCCGGCCTGGTCGCCGGACGGCACGCGCTTTGCCTTTATCAGCAATGAAGACGGTGACGGCGAAGTCTTTGTGATGAACGTCGACGGCACGGGCCGCACCCAGGTCACGTTTAACATCTACGGTGATTTTGACCCGGACTGGTCGCCCGATGGCACGCAGATCACGTTCGACGGTTACGCCGACAACGGCTTTGAAATCTTCACCATCAACGTCGATGGCACGAACCTGACACGCCTGACCAATAACGCCGTGGCCGATTATTCCGCAGCCTGGCAGCCGGGCGAGGGTGGGCCGACGGTAGTCATCGCGGAGGCGACCGAAGTAGGGGTCTCGACCCCGGCCCCGGTAGCGGCGGGCGCGCGCCTGGCCTTTATCTCTGACCGTGACGGCAACAACGAAGTGTACGTCATGAATCCTGACGGCACGGATCAGACGCGGCTGACCAACACCATTGACGGCAGCGAAGGCTTCCCGGCCTGGTCGCCGGACGGATCGCTGCTGGCTTATGACTCCGACGTGGGCGGCGATTATGACATCTATGTGATCGACCCCGACGGCGGCACACCCACCAATCTCACCAACCGCACCGGCGATGATCGCTCCCCGACCTTCTCGCCGGATGGCACACAGATCGCGTTCTCGTCATCGCGCGACGGCAATCAGGAACTGTATATCATGGACGCGGACGGCTCGAACGTCACGCGCCTGACCAACAACACGTCGTGGGACAGTCAGCCTGCATGGTCGCCCGATGGCAGCCGCCTGGCCTACATCTCCAACGCCGACGGCAACTTCGAGATCTACACGATCGCGATCAGCGGCGGCGCGCCGATCCGGCTGACCAACAGCAGCACACTCGACGAACTGCCGGCGTGGTCGCCCGACAGCAGCCAGATCGCGTTCGTCTCTAACCGCGACGGCAACCGCGAGATTTACCTGGTCAATGCCGATGGCAGCGGTCTGCGCCGCCTGACCAACACGCCCGATAACGAAAGCCGCCCGGCCTGGTCGGCGGATGGCACCCAGATCGCCTATAACAGCGATGCCGACGGCGATAACGAAATTTACATTATGAACGCCGATGGCACGAACCCACGGCAGATCACCGAAAACACGGACAGCGATTACTGGGTCGCGTGGCAGGGCGGTGAAGGCGGCACGACCACGACGACCACCACCACCAGCGGCGGCACGGACAGCGGCGATATCGTGTTCATCTCGCAGAGCAGCGGCGGCTATCAGGTGCATGTCATGGCGGCGGATGGAACCAATGTCCGCAATATCGGCAACAACCCCGACGGCTTTGATCGCGGCCCGCGCTGGTCGCCGGATGGCACACAGGTCGCCTTCTCATCGGACCGGGACGGCAACCAGGAAATCTACGTGATGAATGGGGACGGGACCAACGTCCGCCGCCTGACGAACAACACCGCCTACGACGACTCGCCCGCCTGGTCGCCGGATGGCACGTTGATCGCGTTCTCGTCCAACCGGGACGGCAACACCGAAATCTACGTGATGAACGCCGACGGCAGCGGTCAGCGCCGCCTGACCAATGACCCCGCCACGGATGATTACCCGGACTTCTCGCCAGACGGCACGCTGATCGCCTTCCATTCTGCCCGCGATGGCGAAAACGAAATCTACGTGATGAACGCCGACGGCTCCAACGTCCGCCAGCTGACGTTCAACACCTATCAGGACGATTATCCCACCTGGTCGCCGGACGGCACGCAGATCGTCTATAACGCTTACATCGACGGCGACAGCGAAGTGTTTGTGATGAACGCCGACGGCTCTGAACAGACGCAGCTCACGTTCAGCGACCGCTTCGACGGCTCGCCGGACTGGTCGCCGGATGGCACGCAGATCGTGTTCAACTCGTCGCGCAATGGCGACAGCGAAATCTACGTGATGAACGCCGACGGCTCTAATCAGAGACGCCTGACCACCCTGGCCGGCGACGACTTCGTGCCGGACTGGGGCACGCGCTCGTCTGGCAGCGGCGGAGGCGGCACGACGACCACGGCCAGCGCCACGCCAACGGCAACCCGCACACCGACCCGTACCGCCACCGCGACACCGTTCGCCACACAGTCCAGCGGCGGGACTGGCGCCTCGCGCACCGCAGTTCTGGGCCAGAACAGCGGCAACCTGACGCCGGGCACAGAAGATGTGTGGTTGTTCCAGGGCACGGCGGGGCAGGTGATCAGCATCGAGACGACCGCCACCTGGGACACGACGCTGGAACTGATCGGGCCGACCGGCCTGTCCCTGGAATATGACGACGATAGCGGCGTCGGCCTCAACTCGCTGATCCAGGGCTACAGCCTGCCCAGCACCGGCACGTATCAGATCATCGTGCGCGCCTTCAGCAGCAGCGGCGGCGGGCCTTACACGCTGACGATCAGCACGGGCAGCGCCAGCCTGTCGCCGACCAGCACCCCCCTCGCATCCAGCACGCCGTTTTCTTCGACCGGGGCATCACGCCCGGCGGTGATCGGCTCTAACCGGGGCAACCTGGTCGTCGGCACGCGCGATACCTGGACGTATCAGGGCACGGCGGGAGAGACGATCACGATCTACACGCAGGCGACCTGGGATACGACGCTGACGGTGTATAACCCCAGCGGCGTTCAAATCGCCTATGACGACGACGGCGGCGGTTATCCGGTCTCGCGGATCGAGGCGCTGGAACTGCCGACTTCCGGGACTTATGAGATCGTGGTGCGCGGCTTTGCGGATACCAGCGGCGGGCCATACACTTTAGTGATCGAAGCTGGCACAGCCAGTCTGCCGGGGGCGACCGAGGTGGTCGCCTCCACCCTTCCTGTCATATCGCCCGAAAACGCGGGCGAGCTGGTTCAACGCGACAGCGACACCGCTCACACCTCCCGCCTGATCAGCCTGGCGTTCAGCCCGGATGGGCGCACCCTGGCTTCCGGCGCGGACGATGGCCTCGTCGTGCTGTGGGACATCAGCGGGGCCAGCATGACCGAACGCGCGTCGATGCAGAGCGATGCCAGCTACACACAGAGCCTGGCCTTCAACGCCGACGGATCGATGCTGGCTTCCGGCC
>Ga0224723_1001144_pt1 | contig 16627 bp, 11 predicted proteins | sample Balambano_FR2_Me_FD_161647 | JGI IMG/M metagenome (GOLD analysis project Ga0224723, IMG submission 161647) | Freshwater sediment microbial communities from Lake Towuti, South Sulawesi, Indonesia - Balambano_FR2_MetaG | ecosystem: Environmental > Aquatic > Freshwater > Lake > Sediment | place...
GTGAGGGGGAGAGGGGTGATGGGGGTGATGGAGGAGAAGAGAATATAAATGTACGGGCGGGTTTTGTGACTATACCATACATGAACGCGAAATCTTAATTCAAACCCGCCCTCACCGATATGGCAACTACTAACTAATAACTATGACAGAAAATTATTTACCCCTAGCGTACCTTAACGCTTGGGAATATTGTCCACGTCGATTTTACCTTGAATATGTACTGGGAGAAATGGAAGACAATGAACATATTATTCTCGGTCGCCATTTACACCGTAATATTAATGAAGAATTGGTGATAACTGAAGGTGAGACGGTGATTCGTCAACAACAGTGGGTGTGGAGCGATCGCCTCCAAATCGTAGGTATCATTGATGCTGTGGAAGAGTCGGAAGGTCAACTTGTCCCAGTTGAATACAAAAAAGGGAAAATGGCACAGCACCTCAATGACCATTTTCAACTCTGCGGTGCTGCTTTATGTCTAGAAGAACGCACCGGACGTACTATTGCTTGCGGGGAAATTTTCTACCATGCAAACCGCAGACGGCAAACTGTAGCTTTTACCCCAGAATTACGACAAGCAACAGAAAATGCGATCGCTCTTGCCCAACTCGCTGCAAATAGGGAAATGCCAGCCCCTATTAACCATACCAAAAAATGTCAATCATGTAGTCTGCAAAGAATTTGCTTACCTTTTGAAGTCAAAGCACTCCGCACACAAGCACACAATAACAACTAACAACTACCATGACTGTTATCTACGTTACCCAACCCGAAGCCGTTTTAAGCAAAGTTTACGAAGCATTTACTGTTTCTCTCAAGCAAGAAGATGGTACTTGGAAGAAAAAAAGTATACCAGCGCAAACAGTAGAACAAGTCGTTCTTATGGGTAATCCTCAAGTTACGGGGGATGCTTTAGTCTATGCTTTAGAATTGGGGATGCCCGTTCATTATCTTTCTTTCTTCGGAAAATACTTAGGCTCTGCACTTCCTGGACACTCGCGTAATGGTCAACTACGATTGGCACAATATCAAGTTTACAACGATGCTGCACGTCGTTTGGAGTTGGTCAAAGCAATAGTTACGACCAAAATTCACAACCAATACAATGTACTTTATCGCCACAGTGAACGTGATAATCCTCTCAAACAACGTAAAAGTCTAGTCAAAAGTCAACAAACTATAGACCAAGTGCGAGGAATTGAAGGATTAGCAGCACGGGAATATTTTGCTTGTTGGCAGAGAATGGTAGGTAAACAGTGGACTTTTAATGGTCGAAACCGCAACCCACCTACTGACCCAGTGAATGCATTATTAAGTTTTTCCTATGCTTTGCTCAAAACCCAGGTGACAACTGCGGTTCATCTTGCGGGACTTGACCCTTATATCGGCTATTTACACGAAGTTCATCATGGACAACCTGCAATGGTGTTGGATTTGATGGAGGAATTTCGCGCTTTGGTTGCTGATAATGTGGTGTTGGGAGTGCTGAGTAAGCGGGAAATTCAACCCCAAGATTTTACCGAAAGTTTGGGTGCTTATCGGCTTTCTGAGTCCGGAAGAAAATGTTTTCTAGAAGCTTTTGAGCGTAAGATGAACGATGAATTTACGCACCCAGTGTTTGATTATCGTTGCACCTATAGACGTGCGATCGAATTGCAAGCACGTTTGCTAGGTCGGTATTTACAAGAAGAAGTTCCTTACAAACCTCTTGCTTTGCGGTAAGTGGTTTTAAATAAAGACGGTGCGTTACTAGGCTGTTGATTCTGTAATATAATTGCCTGTGAGACTTCATGCAAAAAATGTGTTGGTAGGGTGCGTTTAAGCGTCAGCGTAACGCACCGCTTTCTGATTAACGGTGCGTTACGGCAAATAATTTCTGCTTTTGGTTTTAATATTGTCGTGCCGTAACACACCCTACTAATTTAAACATCAAAATTGTATGATTGCTCTTGGACAGAATTCTAACAAAATCAACAGCCTAGTGCGTTACGGTTAAAAATGGATTTTCATTACTCCAAATATCTACTGTGCTGTAATACACCCTACATCTCTCAACGCTAAAATTTTTTGATTTTATGACTAAATTGTTTTATCTCATTATTTACGATCTACCAGATAACAAAGGTGGGAATAAACGGCGTACTAGGTTACATAAGATGCTTACTGGCTACGGAACATGGACGCAATATAGTGTGTTTGAATGTTTTTTAACTACGGTAAAATTTACTGAACTGCAAATTAAGGTTGAAAAATTAATCAAACCAGAGGAAGATTCAGTACGGGTTTATGTATTGGATGCGGGTTCGGTTAAGCGAACAATTACTTATGGTTCAGAAAAACCTCGACAAGAGCAGGTTATTGTTTTATAATTTGGTTATTAGCTTGATGTTTGGCAGATCGAAGCGAGAGCTAAAACCTGGGGGGTTCTGCCAAAATCGCCAGAACCAAGACAAGTTAATAGTTACAGCGTTTAATTAGTTGGAGTAAATGAGAGTCTATTTCAATAAGGAAGGCTGCAATGAAGCCTTTTTTGAGGTCTGCCAAAACCTGTTGTGGAATCCTTACTCTATAAGGGTTTCAGAGGGCGGACTTGAAACTTTACTAATCCCGGAAACGGGACTGAAACGGTTTATTTATTTGTGCGATCGCTCAAAATGATACCTTGAAACTTTACTAATCCCGGAAACGGGACTGAAACCGTATAAACTACCAACTACTATCAATATTACCTACTTAGCTTGAAACTTTACTAATCCCGGAAACGGGACTGAAACTACGTGTGGATCTAAATACACTACACAATATATTTTTCTTGAAACTTTACTAATCCCGGAAACGGGACTGAAACGGCAAGCTTACCTACATCGACTGACATTTCTGCCAGTCTTGAAACTTTACTAATCCCGGAAACGGGACTGAAACTGTTTTATTGGGTATGTTTATGTCTGCACTTAAAACCTTGAAACTTTACTAATCCCGGAAACGGGACTGAAACATCAAATCGACGAACCAGAAAACCTTCAAGAAGACAACTTGAAACTTTACTAATCCCGGAAACGGGACTGAAACGGGCAGAATTAATTGGCATCCGAGACCGACAAGTCAAAGCTTGAAACTTTACTAATCCCGGAAACGGGACTGAAACAACTATCTTTCTTCATCTGCACCAAATCTACCCCAACACTTGAAACTTTACTAATCCCGGAAACGGGACTGAAACCTGCAAGGCAAAGAGCTTCTAATTTCTCGGCTCAGCTTGAAACTTTACTAATCCCGGAAACGGGACTGAAACGTGGTTTTCACCGCACTTGCAGGCGGTGTTGATTTTGCCTTGAAACTTTACTAATCCCGGAAACGGGACTGAAACCGCTCTGTTGTTGTCAGAAGTTCTACCAGTTTTTCCTTGAAACTTTACTAATCCCGGAAACGGGACTGAAACACTTCGTGAACATTTACGACAATGCGGGTACACGTACTTGAAACTTTACTAATCCCGGAAACGGGACTGAAACCTTAAATGTTGTGCGATCGCAACAGCCAAAAGCACAACTTGAAACTTTACTAATCCCGGAAACGGGACTGAAACTTTAAATATGTCTGACCACGCATTGCAATCTGACTTGAAACTTTACTAATCCCGGAAACGGGACTGAAACAATATAACTGGCATTGATAGTCCCAAAACCCCACCTACTTGAAACTTTACTAATCCCGGAAACGGGACTGAAACATATATTTCATGCTCATTTTCCAACTCTATAAGAATTCCTTGAAACTTTACTAATCCCGGAAACGGGACTGAAACTATGCTCTTCATACTCTGTTTCATACTTGGCAATTAGCTTGAAACTTTACTAATCCCGGAAACGGGACTGAAACTACAATACTTAAGACTTTTGGATCTATCAAAAGGAAACTTGAAACTTTACTAATCCCGGAAACGGGACTGAAACACCCAAATGCCTAATTTAGAGAGATTGGCTTGGAGGTAACTTGAAACTTTACTAATCCCGGAAACGGGACTGAAACATCTCTATCAAGACATAATTTATTTCCTAAAGGAATGAACTTGAAACTTTACTAATCCCGGAAACGGGACTGAAACTTTCCAAAAGAAATTTCTTTTGAAATTCTTTCGTATTTCTTGAAACTTTACTAATCCCGGAAACGGGACTGAAACATTTCGGACATAGTACTAAGGGGGAGGGGGGGTAAACTTGAAACTTTACTAATCCCGGAAACGGGACTGAAACAATACAATATCCATTTGATTTATATCCAGTATCAATGCTTGAAACTTTACTAATCCCGGAAACGGGACTGAAACACGAAAGATTAAAGCTTGAAATAATAGCTTTATCTCAGCTTGAAACTTTACTAATCCCGGAAACGGGACTGAAACAATACAATTACTTCTTTTTTATATCTTTATATCAACCTTGAAACTTTACTAATCCCGGAAACGGGACTGAAACATGTATTTCAATTTCAATCTTATTCATTTATTTCTCCTTGAAACTTTACTAATCCCGGAAACGGGACTGAAACGCATGATTTCAGCAACCCTGCATAATGCATCCTGTCACTTTACCCAGGCGATGGCACTAAAGTGGAAGCAGTTGATGGCACTAAAAAAGCTTGAAATACTGATTATCAGGTTGTACTAAAGAGGCGATTCTAAAAAATGTGGAAGCAGTCGATGGCACAAAGTATAAAAATAGAGCAACTTTAATGGCACAAAGTATGTAAGAAATTTATAAACAGATGAAACCTTTATATAACAATGGTTTTAAAGTTTTACGTTTCATTCGTATTTGGGCGATTCTAGTTGGTTAGATTCTAAAAACGAAGTGAAAATAACAGATTAACTAGTATATAAATACTAATTAACTAATTTTGATAGTACAATAGCTTTAGGGATTATAAAGTGTAATTAGAAAAATGTATAAATTCATACTAACTGTCAAAGCTCTGGATGGTAGTCCAGGCAATAGTTTGAGCGATTTAAGGCAATTTTGATGGAAGCACTTTGTGGCACTAAGTAGAATATAATTTATATTTCTTAAATTTTGAAGCAAAAATATTCGATTGAATAGAAGTATGCAATTAAGTAAAAATTGCGTACCGGGGTAGCAATGTTGACAGAATCTGAGTTGAAAGAGTGGTCTGCATCACTCGATTTATCAACAGCACAGTATACAATGATTCAGGCGATACGTAGTTCTCCACCTTCAAGACGGGTGAGAGGAAATGTTGGAAATGTTGTTGGGCGATACCCAAGTAAAAAAATGGGTGTGGTGATTCAATTTGAAAGCCACCGTAACGAACTGGCACTAATATATGAGATGGAGTATGACCCAGATGTATTTGAATATTACGACCAGCCACCAAAAATCAAGTTACAATACACCTGTTTAAATGGAAGATCAATCGGAGTACTGCATACACCAGACTTTTTTGTAATTAGGAATAAAAGTGCAGGTTGGGAAGAATGTAAAACAGCAACTGAGCTATCTGTTTTAGCATCAAAAATGCCTAATCGTTACCAATTAGATAGTAATGGGAAATGGCGATGCCCTCCAGGAGAAGAGTTTGCGAAAAACTTAGGGTTATATTATATTGTTCGCTCCGACAAAGAAATAAATTGGAAAAAGCAAAGAAATACCTATTTTTTATCAGATTATTTATCGATCAATTTAGAAGTACCAACACAAAATATAGTAGAAGTAATTAAAATAATTTCAATAACTCCAGGAATAAAACTATCAGAGTTACTAGAAAAAGGTATTAATCCGGACTATATATATAAATTAATAGCAGACCAGACAGTATATGCTGATTTAGAGTCATTTACTTTGAGTACAGAACCGGAAAAAATAGGTATATATATAAACAAAGAAACAGCCAACGCACTCTTATTACCTAAGAATGAGATATCTTGGAATCCAAGAAAAGTTCTGGATTTAAGTTATGTTGGGGCAAGTGGTACATGGGATGGACAGACATGGCATATAATAAATGTAGGAGAAAATAATATCTCACTGCTGTCAGAATCATCACAAATAATCTCATTACCAAATCAAGAATGGATAAAGCTAATTGAACAAGATAAATTTCATGCATTCAGCGATAATCAAACTTCAAAAAAAATATATGATTTTTTAAAATATGCATCAGTTGATGATTGTATAGAAGCGTCAAGACGCTATTTAATTATATCTGGTTATTTACAAGGGGGAAAAGCCGATTTTACAGAAGTGCCAAAAAGGACATTCTACCGATGGGTAAAAAATTGGCATGAAGCAGATAAACAATATGGATATGGGTATTTAGGTTTATTACCGAAGCGGAAAAATCAAACTGCCAATCAAGGTAAATTAACATCCCAAACGCAACAAGTAATTGATGAATTTATCCAAAATGATTATTTGAATGTCAAACAGAAAAGTAAATATGCAACATATTGTAGCTTGCGCCAAGCTTGTATTGATAAAGGATTAATTCCTCCAAGTTATAAAACTTTTTTGAAAAACTTGAAAAAAATACCGCAATACGAAACAAAATTACACAGACAAGGAAAACGTATTGCTTATAAAAATGAATGTTTTTATTGGGAATTAGAACTAACAACGCCGAAACATGGTGATAGACCATTTGAAATTTGCCATATAGACCATACAGAAGTGGATATAGAACTAGTGAGTTCTTACTCAAACGTAAATTTAGGTCGTCCTTGGTTAACATTTCTTATAGACGCTTATTCAAGAAGAATATTAGCAATTTATTTGACATTTGACCCACCTTCTTATCGTAGTTGCATGATGGTGATGAGAGAATGTGTTCGTCGATATGGGCGTTTTCCATCAACTTTAGTAGTAGATGGTGGAAAAGAATTTGAAAGTGTTTATTTTGAAACCTTGCTAGCTGCTTATACTTGTACCAAAAAAACTCGTCCACAAGCAAAGCCAAGATTTGGTAGTGTGTGTGAGAGAATTTTTGGTTCAGCAAATACAATGTTGATTCATAATCTTCAAGGAAATACACAAATTACTCGTAATCCTAGAGGTATAACTAAAAGTGTAAACCCGAAAAACTTAGCAATTTGGACACTAGGTAGTCTATATCAAAACTTATGTGATTGGGCTTACGAGTTTTACGATAATAAAGAGCATCCAGCACTAAATCAAAGTCCTCGTTCAATGTTTGAGGACGGATTATTAAGAACGGGATTACGTAGCCATAAAATAATTCAGTATGATGATAACTTTAAAATATTTACTTTACCAACAACGCAAAAAGGAACTGCAAAAGTAGTACCCAATAATGGAATAAAAATTAATAATATTTATTATTGGCACAATAGTTTTCGCCATCCAGAAATAGAAAAAACTCAAGTACCTGTGCGGTATGATCCATACGATATGGGAGTTGCTTATGCTTATATTGAAAATCAATGGGTGACTTGTATTTCACAGCATTACAGCAGTTTAGTTGGTCATTCAGAAAGAGAAATTAGAATAGCATCTGAAGAATTGCGTCAACGTCATAGTTGTGCAAATCAGCAATTTGTAGTTACAGCATCTAGTTTAGCTGATTTGTTAAATAAGTCAGAACAGCAAGAAGTAATTTTACTGCAAAGAATGCAGGATATAGAAGCAAAGGGAATATATAGCACGAGTCAAAGTAATCATAGTTTAGTTCCACCAAAACAAGAAAGTGAGGTACTTCTATTACCAATAAAAGAGCCAGAAGTTACAGAAGTTATTACAGAAGAAATCAAACCATATGAGGAGTTTTGGTAATGTATTCTAGCGACTATTTATCTCAAGAACTACTCACAGCATCGGATACTGAAAAAATTAACTATTTTATCAATTTTACTGTTGTGCATAGACTGCTAAAACAAGCATATGAAAATTTCTTAGATGCGGTGAACAATCCTGGAGGTGCATCATTAATTTTTCTATTTGGTCCAACCGGAGTTGGTAAAACAACTCTAATGGCTCAAGTAATGAAAATTATCTTTGAGCAAAATCAAGCTTTAATGATGCAGGATTTATCATTTCTTCCAATTGCTGGTGTAGAAGCACGTTCTCCAGATACAGGTTCTTTTGATTGGAAAGTTTACTATAAAAGTGTTTTACTTGCTTTAAGTGAACCATTTGCTGATTATAAAGCCAGAACGGGCAGTAGTCGAGTATATGGTAAGGGTAGTGAGCAAAAAACAGTAAAGGTAAAGCCAAATCTTACAGATTTAAGAGCAGATGTAGAGCATATTTTTAAGCTCTTACGATTAAAAGTTTTTTTAGTTGATGAAGCACAGCGTTTCGCCAAAATTGTATCTGGACGTAAACAACAAGACCAAATGGATGCAATTCAATCAATGGCGAGCTTTACTGAAACAAGACATGGGCTATTTGGCACATATGAGTTATTGCGGCTAAGAAATTTAAGTGGTCAGCTTAGTCGCAGAAGTATAGATATACATTTTCCTCGCTACAAAAGTGAGAATCCAGAAGATATAAAAGATTTTCAAAGGGTGTTAAAAAGTTTTTCTGTTGCAATGCCTTTAGCAGAAACTCCTGATTTAGAAAAACGCTGGGATTACTTTTATGAGCGTAGTATTGGCTGTGTAGGTATAGTTAAAGATTGGTTAACACAATCTTTAAGAAAAGCATTATCTGAATCGTCAAAATCTTTAAGTGAAAAGCATTTACAAGCCTATGCACCTGCTGTTTCTAAATCTGTGCGAATGTTAGCTGAAGCAATTGAAGGTGAGAATGTTTTATTATCTGGAGAAAATCAAGTAGAAAAACTTCGTTCATCTTTGGGTTTAACGATTAGTACTAACCAAAATATAACTAATCAAGAACAATCAAGTCATAACAATTTATCTACAAGTGCAGAAGTAAAAAATAATCAAAATAAACGCCGCCCTGGTGAGCGAAAAATAAATCGGGATATTGTGGGAGGTGGTGGAAATGCTTTCTAATAAATTAAATTTGCACTTTTCTGAGTTTACTCAACAATTAAATATACTACAACGTAGTCATTTATATCCATTACAACCATTATTATTAGGCACACTACTAACTGAAAGTTTTACCAGTTACATAACACGTTTAGCTGCTGTACATCAAGTGACGACAGGAACCTTACTTGCTCAAGAATTAGCTCCTACAATTAGCCGTTATAAGGAACCAAATCCTAATCGCCTATCAAACATATTTTTTCACAATTTTTTTAGCCAGACAGGTGCATGGAACGGAACTGGAACTATGGCACTTGAACCTTTATTATTATTACAAAAATTAACTCAACAAGCAAACTTGAAGTATTTAACGCTTATTTATTGGGAAAATGTATTATCAACTAGAAGTTTATTACGTAGATATAAAGCTTGGTGTCCAATCTGTTATTCAGAATCTAACCAGCAAGGACTTCCACTTTATGAACCATTAATTTGGTGTGTATCCGCAGTTAAAATTTGTCCAATACATAAGTATCCTTTGATGAATTATTGTCCAAATTGCGGTCAGCATGTTTATCTACTAGCTTGGAACACTAAAAATGGCTTTTGCTGTAGATGCCATTCTTGGTTAGGCATAAGTTGTTCAACGATTGAATCGCACATTTTGAATAGCCAGGATATAGAATGGCAAAATTTTGTTACACAACAGGTTGGTTTATTAATTGCAAATGCTCCTTATTTGATTGAAACACCAAAACGAGAATTTGTAGCTCTTTCTATAAGTAAGTGTATTCAAGTTGCAACTAAAGGAAATTCTAAAGCTTTTGCACAAGAAATGTTTTTAAGTTCAACTGTTCCAAGAGATTGGCGTGTTGGTAATGCACTACCTCAACTAGATAAATTATTACGTGTTTGCTACCGACTATCTATCTCTTTAACTGACATTTATTTAGGTCAACTAAAAATAGATAATTCTATAGTTTTAAAAGAATTACCATTATCCGAACAATACTTTAAAACTAATCGCCCCTTTGAAACAGAAAAAGTACGAAAATTTTTAGAGTCACACAAAGAAGCAAATCCACCTCTACCTTTAAAAGAGCTTGCTGCTAAAATCGGCTATGACTCAAAAGATTTATACAGATATTTACCTGATTTGTGTCATGAGATATCTGCTCGTTACAAATTATACAATAAAACAGCTTTTAAACGTCGTGTATAATATTTATAACCTTCGGTGCTTTTATACTTTGCCTCCTTTATGGAAGCACATTATGACACTGCCCTTATGGAAGCACTTTGTGGCACTAACTGCCAACATGTGGTTCAAGTGACAATCTTTCAATTGCTTCCTTGAAACTTTACTAATCCCGGAAACGGGACTGAAACTTTTTTTGAAAATAATCAAAATTTTCCATCAACGGCTTGAAACTTTACTAATCCCGGAAACGGGACTGAAACTTGTTAGCTTTACTTTATATTCTTGTAATTCTTTTAACTTGAAACTTTACTAATCCCGGAAACGGGACTGAAACAATAGATAATAGATGCTCTATCTAATTCAATGTTTTGAACTTGAAACTTTACTAATCCCGGAAACGGGACTGAAACAGGACGTTCTTACAAATGGCAAAACATCGGGCGAAACTTGAAACTTTACTAATCCCGGAAACGGGACTGAAACTTGCAAAAATACAGTCTTCCGCGAAGCAGCTTAGCTTGAAACTTTACTAATCCCGGAAACGGGACTGAAACGCTGTTTCTTCTGCCCAAACAGGGCAGCCCTTAACTTGAAACTTTACTAATCCCGGAAACGGGACTGAAACCGCGAGTTACCCATATCTGAACCTACTCTACTCTTGCTTGAAACTTTACTAATCCCGGAAACGGGACTGAAACAACAAAACCCTTCTGCTTATTCTGAACATTATGCAATCTTGAAACTTTACTAATCCCGGAAACGGGACTGAAACTACAGTCTAAACAAGAACCCGTAGGAGATTCTAATATTCTTGAAACTTTACTAATCCCGGAAACGGGACTGAAACTTCATTAGTATGATCAACGATAGTGTAGTAAGTACCTTGAAACTTTACTAATCCCGGAAACGGGACTGAAACCGATCGCGCAAAATGATACTGCTGAAAATTTGGGATTGACTTGAAACTTTACTAATCCCGGAAACGGGACTGAAACTCAATGATTATCTTAAAGAGATTAATCATCCTGCTTGAAACTTTACTAATCCCGGAAACGGGACTGAAACTCAATTAAACCCGATATGATCGGGTTGACTACTGAGACTTGAAACTTTACTAATCCCGGAAACGGGACTGAAACCTTTCTAAAAATCTTTGAAGTTTTCCGGCTTCTCTAGCTTGAAACTTTACTAATCCCGGAAACGGGACTGAAACTTTACTTCTAGAACCACAAATTAAATCATCTTCCGCTTGAAACTTTACTAATCCCGGAAACGGGACTGAAACCGCGAGTTACCCGTATCTGAACCTTCTCTACTCTTGCCTTGAAACTTTACTAATCCCGGAAACGGGACTGAAACATGTAATTTTTCAATTTGAATTTTTGATCAATATATTCTTGAAACTTTACTAATCCCGGAAACGGGACTGAAACCCAAGTAGTAAACCATCTCGCAAAAACTTGTATCTTCTTCTTGAAACTTTACTAATCCCGGAAACGGGACTGAAACTGTAAAAACAAACTAGTAGCGGTAGCACCAATAACCTTGAAACTTTACTAATCCCGGAAATGGGACTGAAACGTTCAAGCGTGATCGCCTTGATCTCTCTTTGCAAACTTGAAACTTTACTAATCCTACAAACGAGACCGACACAACGGTTGAATCTTCCGTAACCTTTGTGTAAGTCGTATATTTAATTTGTAGACTACCAGATTATGTAAAATAAAAGTGCGTAAATCTCGCTTGTAATTGAATAAGGGGCAGTAACCGTAATTCTTAAATACTTTTTAGTATTATTTATCGCTTTAATCATTACGTGAATGTACTAAAAGTCCGTAAAAGCACGGAAGACGTTACTTTGACTACTTTGTTAAATTAGTTTAGTTTGTTTCAAAAAATACAGGGTATGAAAGTAAGCGCTCGGAACACTTTTAAAGGTACTGTCAGAAAAATAATTCCTGGAGCGATTAATGCAGAGGTTCTTTTAGAAATCGTACCTGGAGTAGAAGTTAATGCAATAATTACAAAAACATCAGTAGAGAACCTTAATCTGACAATCGGTCAACCTGCTTACGTAATGATTAAATCCTCTGATGTAATACTTGCTGTAGATTAGAAATAAGTCGATATATTGAGCTTGAATAAGCAGCTTATAATAAAAAATAAGCTGCTTATTTTTGTCAAATAAACTATCTTCACGAATGAAGAGGGTTAATCAAGTGGAAGCAACTACTTAAAATCTGAATGTAGATCTAATAACTCCCGTATAAATTGTATCATTATTGCTATTATGTTCGGGGTTAAAGATAACAATCAAACCTGGTGTAATTGATAGGTTAGGGTTAAGCTGATAGCGGTACAACGCTTCTAAATGGAAAGACGTATCGCTATCTTCACGGCGATTAGTAGTAGGAGTTAGGACAGTCGGGCCATAGTCATTACTCGTTACCTTAGGTGGTTGACCCAAAATGATACCGCCCAAGTTACCCTTTTTACCTAAGTCAGGAAAAGCTAAAGTTACAGCCCAATTCCAAATATCTGCTTTATCGTCTTTGTTGACTAAATTTGTTGTGGAATTACTACCAGAGCTAGTTTCAGCTTTGGCTTGAGTATACCCAACCCAACCTGAAAGAGCAAATTTAGGGCTAAAGCGATAACTGCTTTGTAAGCCATACTGATTGCTAGAAGTTGCAATATTTGAACCGAAGGGAGTGTTAGCAAAGGCGCTACCATAACTTCCCGAAACTGTCACATCAGCAGCAGCACCACTTAAATATGAGCGTCCGTAGGTGAAAGCTAAAGTCGCATCTTTGTTTGGCTGGAATGTCAACTGAGCCAAAGCACCGTAACTACCATCGAATAGTCCTCTACCAGCAATGGGGTCGTTACCTCTTCTAGCAAGATAACCTCCAGACAAAGTAACTGTATCGCTTAATTTGAAGTTAGCGCTTACACCTGAACCAATATTCTGAGCGGAACCAGTATTGCTGACGCGATATATAGGGGAGAAACGACCAAAGCGGGAAAGTGAACCAAGGGGAACAGATGATAGTAAAGGGTTGACGGTATTGAAGTTGTCGTAGAATTCTCCACCAATGGCATCGATAATCACATTAAGTTTATCTCCCACAGGGAAGCGGTAATATAACTTGCCCATTACAACTTGATTATCGTTATTTCCATCCCAGGATGTACGAGTCATGTTTGTACCTGTAACTGCTCCACTAAAAGCAGTGGTGTTATTCGCTTCCAAACGAGTAAATAACTGGTCTTTCCCGGTGAAACTACTAACCAAGTTGAGACGGATGCGATCGCTCAAAATCGTATTATCTTGCAATCTGGAACCATCAGCTCCAAAAGCAGCAGCTTTCCTTGCTTCTCTAACTGTCGCATTTGGTGCAGCGTCTATATTTCGCCATTGGTCAGAATTTAGCGCTCTGTCTCCACCAAAGACACCTCCAAGGCTAACAATCACTTCAGCGTTTAACTTGGTAGTGGCGGAAAATTGTTGACTTTCTAAAACTGCTATCCGTGCTTCTATCGGATCTATCCGTCCCCGTAGTTCTTTGAGTCCGTCAGCAAATTCCTCTGATAGTTTTTGCAATTCTAGTAAATCTTCTTGCTTAACTAAATCAGCCGTACCTGTGGCAATAAGTTCGTTTACTCGATTTAAGCAAGCATTTACACCTGCTGCAAATTCATAGCGAGTCAATGCTCGATTGCCTTTGAAAGTACCATTTGGATATCCAGCAATACACCCGTACCGTTCAACCAATGATTGTAGCGCTTGAAATGCCCAGTCTGTTGGCTGCACGTCCGATAACTGCGATACTGATGTCACCTGTCCAATTAATGATTTTGAGTCTTTTGTATTGTTGTCGCTACTAAGTTGCAAGATGGGGATTACCTGACTAACTGTTGGTTTTTTGCTGTCACCGCTATACTTTCTAATTTGTTGAAGTCGTTCAGATACGCTGACAGGTATATTTCCCTGTATTTGAATGCCAACATTTTCATCTAACTGTACCTGTGACAGCTGAGTGCTTGTTTCAGGAATCGGATTTGCAAACACAGCACCAGTAGAAATTAAACTTGGTGCAAACAGTATCGGTGAAATCAACAAGCAATTCCAAAGATTATTAGACATTAGCCTCACACCTCAACTCTATATTAATACACTACCAATTTTACTGGTAATAAATTCTACTACCAAATAAGTTGGTATGAAGGTATCAATAATTACCCTTTAGCAGATTTCTAATCTTTGTCTTGTTCAAGTGCTTAAAATATAAACATTTAGGTATTAGTAAACTGTCTCCAGCGTTACCTTGTGATTAATGCGTATCAGAATAATTTATAACGCTGAGACTATTGTTATTTTCTTAGCAGAAATGTTACCAATTAAATTGGTAAGTTGGGTAAAAGCTGGTAATATGATACAAGCGTTAATTTGACGAGAAAATTCTCTAAGTACCAGGCAATGATGAACAGAAGAAAATTTTTTGCTTTCGTTGGTGTGGCGATCGCTGGTTTTTTGTTGACAATCGGCTTACCATTGTTGACTCCCTCCACCTCAACTGTAGTAGCACAGTCAAATACTAGTTTACTAGTATCTACCGCCGCCAGCTTAAAAGAAGCGATGGAGGAAATTAAAACCAACTACCAACGAACTAGGTCTGGAGTCACCATCAATTATAACTTCGGTGCTTCCGGTGCTTTACTACAACAGATCCAACAGGGTGCCCCAGCCGACATATTTATCTCTGCTGCTAAAAGGCAAATAGATACTTTAGAACAGTCAGGGGAACTAGTTGCAGGTACTCGCAGTATTTTAGCAAAGAACCGTCTAGTGTTAATTGTTCCTAAGAGTAGCACTGGTGTCACTAGTTTCTTGAACTTGACAAGAGACAATATCAGAAAAATTGCGATTGGTGAACCTAGAAGCGTACCAGCGGGACAATATGCCGAACAAGTTCTTAAGCAGTTAAAGATTTACGATAAGGTGAAGTCAAAATTTGTCTATGCTAACAATGTGCGTCAAGTTTTAGCTGCGGTAGAAGCTGGTAACGCTGATGCGGGTTTAGTTTATCGAACCGATGCAGCAATTTCTCAAAGAGTAAAAACTGTAGTTGCTGCGGATGAAAAATTTCATTCACCAATCACTTATCCAATGGGAGTGCTGAAAAAGAGTAAAAATGTTGCTGCTGCAACAGAGTTTATTAATTATTTATCTAGCGAACAGGCTAGAAGTGTTTTAAAGAAATACAAGTTTATTTTGCCATAGCTAAGATTTGATACCAGGTTGCATCTATATAGAAAACTTTAGTTGGTTGTGATTAGCTAATAGCCAATGTCAATAAAATTAGCTGAAATTCAATTTCGGCATTAATCCCCTAAATTTAACTAGGGGATATACAGCATATTCCAGGTTTATGAGGTACAGTTATATTACCTCGTAAGGGCACGGCACTAGTAGGATTTTTTATTCACCCGCAGTATTTCGGTTGTTCCCTACATTATATTGTTTGCTGGTTTCATCATTGTGGTTACTGTACCTCATCAATTTAAAAACCGCTGTATTCAAGTACTCTCTAGTAATTCTTACGGTTTTTAAGCTTCATATAAAGTCAACTTCTCGCTAGCATTGGCTGGGTTGGTCTAGCTAAAGCGCAGTTGATTGGACTCGCGGATGCAGATTTCTAAGTTGGTATAATGAAGTGAAAATAATATTTTAAAAACAGATCACATTAACTGCAAAATAATCAAATTTATTCCTAAAATAAACTATGCCTCAAGATTTATCTCCCCTGTGGTTATCGATAAAAACTTCATTGCTCGCAACAGTAATTACTTTTTTTATAGGTATTGCTGCTGCTTATTGGATGCTGGGATATCGAGGTAAAGGCAAATCATTGATTGAGGGAATATTTGTTTCTCCGTTGATTTTGCCTCCTACTGTTGTCGGCTTTTTGTTACTAATGTTTTTTGGTAAATACGGTCCTGCTGGGCAATTTCTGGATAAATTTGGAGGATTTAGTGTCGTTTTTAACTGGTACGGAGCGGCGATCGCTGCGACTGTGGTTTCTTTTCCACTGATGTACCGCACAGCATTGGGGGCTTTTGAACAAATCGATGAAAATCTCCTACTAGTAGCAAAAACTCTTGGTGCTTCCCAATCGACAATATTTTGGCGCATTATGTTACCTTTATCCATACCTGGGGTTTTAGCGGGGACAACATTGGCTTTTGCTCGTGCATTAGGGGAGTTTGGCGCAACATTAATGTTAGCAGGTAATATTCCCGGACAAACCCAGACTATGCCTATAGCAATTTATTTTGCTGTGGAAGGGGGAGCAAATAACGAAGCTTGGTTTTGGTCACTGGTAATTATGGGTACATCTTTATCAGGGATTATTGGGGTGAATGCTTGGCAGGAATCGCGGGGGAAGGGGAGA
>Ga0224723_1001145_pt1 | contig 16626 bp, 11 predicted proteins | sample Balambano_FR2_Me_FD_161647 | JGI IMG/M metagenome (GOLD analysis project Ga0224723, IMG submission 161647) | Freshwater sediment microbial communities from Lake Towuti, South Sulawesi, Indonesia - Balambano_FR2_MetaG | ecosystem: Environmental > Aquatic > Freshwater > Lake > Sediment | place...
GTGAACCCGTAAAGCGTCATCACACCGAACAACACTGCTGTGGAGCCGAAAGCGGAGGTCAGCGCATTGGGTTCATTCTGCACGAAGTAGAGAAACACGGCGGAAAGTGTGAATCCGGTCAGCGCAGCATAGGCGAAAAACATGAACGCGGCGATGTTGGGTGTGATCCGGCGGCTGTTAATGCCAAAGCTCAACGCGATCACCAGGCCGAACTGCGCAATGATCGAGATCAGCCAGACACCCGGTTGACGCGAAAAGGTCAGCAGCGAGTCGTTGGTGGCGGTAAACCACGCGACGACAGCCGTCGTCAGCAGGCCAAGCCCCATCCAGGTATAGACCAGGCGCAGCACCTGATTGACTTCCACACGCGGCACCGATGGAGAGACGAAAGCTGGTGAATTCTGGTTTATAGTCGTCATGAACGTCGTTTCCCTCAACAACTATCCTTGATCAGGATAACCCTGATCCATCAAAAGCGTGTTAGAACCGGATGCGGAGAATATAATAAACGGAGCAGGTGGGCAGCCCCCAAAATTCGGGGGTTCGGTGCAGCAGCCACCCATCATGGGATGAGCCTGGCAGATGAAAAGGAGTGATTGCAACCCTATGGAAAGAGGCACACTCGTCCTAGCGCTGTTTGCGGTGATCGTCGTCGCGGTGATCGGGGTCAGCTTGCTGCTGCAAAGCCAGCCGCCGATCGAGTTTACGATCGCTGTCGATCCGCTGGCGGAGGACTGGCTGCGGCAACTGGTTGACGACTTCAATGTCAGCAATCCCACGATTCCTGAAGAACGCCGTGTCCGCGCGCGGGTGATCGGCGTGTCCGACCTCAACGTATGGTACAGCGAGCGCGCCAACTGGACTCAGCGTGATCACCCGGAAGCGTGGATCCCCGCATCAACCTTCTCGATCACATACAGCGAGCATCCGTTTGAGATCATCGTGCCGTCAGTGGCTCGCACACCGCTGATCTGGGCAGCTTATGCCGATCGCGCCGAGGCCCTCTTGCAAAACGGTGGTCAAGCGCTCGATTGGTCGGCACTGGCGGAGGTCATTGCGGCCAACGGCGATCGCTGGGAAGACCTGGGCGGCCAGGCGAGTTGGGGTTTTGTCAAAATGGCTTTTCCCCTGCCGACCAACACCATGTCCGGGTTCGGTGTGATCCTGTCTGCGGCTGCAAGCCACGCAGATAGCGCCACCCTGACTAACCGCATGGGCAGGCCCCTTTACGATTGGCTCAACCCGCTGCTGAACACCGTGCCGAACACAGCCGAGGTCGGTGACGATGTCGCGTCGATTATGGCGCGCGGACCTTCGACGCTCGATCTGGCGATCGGGCCAGAAAGCCAGTTCCTCCTAGCGCTCGACGCGCTGGTCAGCCGTGGTGATATTGTCTTGGCGTATCCTGAGTATCAATTCGTGTTTGATTTTCCGCTGGCGATCTGGAGCGACAGCGCCACAACGACCCACCAGCGGCGCGCAGTCGAAGTCTTCGCAGACTGGTTAACCGCTGAAGAACAGCAGGCCAGCACTGCCCGGTTCGGTCTGCGCCCGGCCGAAGGCCCGCCCACCGCCGAGGTTGATCTGTTCACGTTCGCGGTCGATTATGGCGCGGTCCTGAACCCGACCTTCGTGCCTCTGGTCGAGCCGCCAACGCTGGTCGAAGCGCGCGCGCTGCTCCAGTGGTACACGCAGCGACCCTGAAAACTTCGTGCGAAATCAAGAGGGCGCTGAGAACCTCTCCAGCGCCCTCTTTCACATCGGCTGGTCAACCCATCACCCAGCGGGGGACGGCGGCGCGGTCTTGTCATTTCGGCCAAAGGTCAGGAATTTCTCCGCCTCCACGGCCAGCAGCACAACACTGCTGATCACCACGCAGAAAACCAGTTCGCCAAGACTCAGCGGAACCGTGCCGAATACGCTCTGCATCAGGGGGGTGTAGATCACGATCAGTTGCAGCACAAACGTTGACAGAATCGCGTACAGCAGGAGGCGATTATGCCTGAAGCCGGTACGGAAGAAGTAGCTGCGGTCGCCACCATGAATACCGGTGACATGGAACATCTGGGTAAAGGCCAGCACGGAGAACGCCAGCGTTCGCGGCAGTTGTTCCGCTTCGCCCAGAATCCCTTCACTTTCTTCTTCCAGACCTTCCGCGTCAGACTCCATCAGTTCGACACGCTGTTCGACCGACAGTTCATCCCAGGTCAGATTCGCAGCCTCTTCACCGAGGGTCTCGCCGATCACAACCGGTGACGTGTGTTCGTTAAACACATCCTCACCCACAATCTCCATCACTTCTGCCGCGCTCTTTTGCGCAAGGCCGAGCGTGGGGCTGAAGGGGTCCATGCCGTTGGAGGTAAAACCATAAATAAAGCCTCCCAGCGTCAGCACCGCGATCAGCGCGCCCACCCACAGAATGTGACGCCCCATACGCCCGGCGAAAATGCTCTCGTTGACCCGGCGCGGTTTGCGCTTCATCACGTTAGATTCGCCCCCTTCAAAGCCGAGAGCGATAGCGGGCAGCCCATCCGTCACCAGGTTGATCCACAAAATTTGAATCGCCAGCAGCGGAATCTTGAGGCCGATCATCAGCGCGGTGAACATCACCATGATCTCGCCGACATTGGAACTCAACAGATATTTGACGAACTTGCGGATGTTGTCGTAGATCGTGCGGCCTTCTTCGACAGCGGCCACGATCGACGCGAAGTTGTCGTCCGTCAGCACCATGTCCGCAGCGCCCTTGCTGACATCCGTGCCGGTGATGCCCATCGCCACGCCGATATCGGCCTGCTTGAGCGCGGGCGCATCGTTGACGCCATCGCCGGTCATGGCGACGACTTCATTCTCCGCTTTCAGCACCCGCACGATCCGCAGCTTATGTTCCGGCGAGACACGCGCGAAGGCTGATGTGGTTCTGAGTGCCTCCACAAGCTGGCTGTCTGAAAACGTGTCTAGCTGCGAGCCGGTAATCGCTTTCTGGCCGGGTTCGATGATGCCCAGATTGCTGGCGATCGCCTCGGCGGTGAGGGCATGATCGCCGGTGATCATGATGCTGCGAATCCCCGCTTCTCTGGCGATCCGCACCGCATCTTTGGCTTCTGGCCGGGCGGGATCGACGATGCCCACCAGCCCAAGCAGAGTAAGCTGGCGTTCAACCTCCGGCGTGAGGTTGTCGGGAACCTGCTCCATCGGGCGGTAGGCCACACCCAGCACGCGCAGACCCTTTGCCGCCAGGCTGTTGATCTCGTCTGCCCATTTTTGGCGGCGTTCGTCGCTCAGTTCACGCGGGCCAGAGGGCACATGCTCGTGCGTCGCCCACTCCAGCAGACGATCCGGCGCGCCTTTAGTGATGGCAATGTATGAATTTTCCGGGAACAACACACGCGGATCGTCACCGTCCAGCCGGTGGATGGTCGTCATCGCCTTGCGCTCGCTGCTGAAGGGCAGTTCCGCCACACGCGGCATTTCCTGTTCCAGCAGGGTGCGCGTCCATCCTACTTTTTCCGCCGCAACAATCATCGCGCCTTCGGTGGTGTCACCGATCACGTGGACGCCGCGCCCGTTAGAGCCACCTTTATCCAGCGTCGCATTGGTGGAAAGTGTCATGGCCTTGAGGAAGCGCCGGACTGTCTTATCCTGGGTCGGGTCAAGCTTCTCACCGTTCATGAAGAACTCACCGCTCGGCATGTAGCCAATTCCGGTGATGCTCACATCATGGCCGGGCAGCGCCAGTTGTGTGGCCGTCATCTCATTTTTCGTCAGCGTGCCTGTCTTATCAGAGCAGATGATCGTCACGGAACCGAGTGTTTCCACGGCGGGCAGGCGGCGGATCAGCGCGTTGCGGCGCACCATGCGGGCCGCGCCCAGCGACAGGCCGATCGTGATCACAGCGGGCAAACCTTCCGGCACGGCGGCCACCGCCAGGCTGATCGCCGTCAGGAACATCGTTTCCGGCTCGATCCCGCGCAGCAAGCCAGCCACGAACACAAGCGCCACCAGCGCGAAGGCGGCGGTCGCCAGCGTCTGACCGAGCCTGTTGAGACGGCGCTGAAGCGGTGTCGTGCCAGCTTCGACCTGCATCAGCATGGCTGCGATATTGCCCAACTGCGTTTGCAGCCCGATGTCGGTGACAACCATCGAACCACGACCATAGTTGATGGCGGTTCCCATAAAGACTGAGTTGGTGCGATCGCCGATCGGGATGTCTTTGTCGGCGGGCAAGGGCTGAATGCTTTTCTCTACCGGGGCAGACTCGCCGGTGAGGGCGGCCTCTTCCACCTGCATATTGACGCTTTCCAGCAGACGACCATCCGCCGGAATGCGATCGCCCTCTTCCAGCAGCACAATATCGCCGGGGACGAGTTCCTCAGCGTTGATCTGGTGAATCTCGCGGTCGCGCCGCACACGAACCACGGGAACCTGAAGCCGGCTCAGCGCGGCAAGGGACTGCTCCGCACGATATTCCTGGTACGTCCCCAGGGCAGCATTCAGCACGACAATGATCAGGATCACAATCGAGTCGGTCGTTTCGCCAAGAAACAACGAGATCAACGCCGCGCCGATCAGGATCAGCACCATGATGTCGGTAAACTGGCCGAGGAATATGCGCAGCAGGCTCGCGCCTTCCTCTGTGGGAAGCGCGTTTTTACCGTAGGTTTCCCGACGCTTCTGAACTTCCGCCTCGTTAAGGCCGGTATCCAGCCGGGTTTGCAGCGTATCGAGCGTTTCCTGAACACTCATCCGATAAAAATCAGGCATAGGGTCTCCTAACGTGTGGTTAGACATGATTATCGGATATTTGCACCCGATGATCGCAAAAGCGGCTGCTGCGCGGATGAGCGAAGTAGCTGATGATGTGCAGCCATTATAAAATTCTGAGCAACGATAGCATGATGATATGAATAGAGCCTGACCCTACCCCCCCATTTTCTGGGGGGAGTTGATGAGAAGCTACAAACGTTTTACTCAGCAAATGTTCATTAAAGAAAAAGGCGCGCCTTCGCACGCCTTCCTGAATAATTCGGGGGCAGGTGTCCTATCAGGACGTTTCCACTGGTTTTGGGGAAGGCGCGAGCAGCATCGCGGCGAACGGAACCAGCGTGACCATCAGCACACCGACCAGCGCAAACCAGAACCCACTGCCCAACAGCGATTGCGTCGGATCGTAGTTCATGACCGGTATGGCCGTGCCGGTATCCATCGCCGAGGACGTGTCCAGCGTGGCATTCCAGTCTACTGCGGTGCGCAGATATTCTTCACCTTCCAGATAATAATAGCCGAGCGGAACCAGCGCGATCAGCCCCACCACTACGCACACCAGCCACAGAGCGACCGACGAGCGCCACAAAAGCACTCCTGCCAGAACAGCGGCCAGAACGGCCAGAGCAGGGATCAAAAACAGGGTGTAGCTCAAAGGCTGAGGTTCGATCGCTGTACCGGCGCGTTCCAATTCCTGATTCAGGTCATCGCCCAGATCAGCGAACATCTGCCCGGCCACAGCATCAATCAGCGTCTGAATATCGCCCTGACCCATCGCAGTCAGCGGACTGATCGCGCCCACAGAGAGCGAGGTGGTCGTAAGGCCGGAAAATTCAAACGTCATATTGTCAAAAAACTCAAACATCGTGTCAAAAAGGCTGTCTACCTGCCGCCGGGTTTCTGAGTCGGCCATCGCCAGCATTTCTTCAAACTGGATGACCTGCGCTTCAAAATCATCACGCAGGCTCTGCCAGGCTGCCGATACCGTCGTTACCTCACCATTCGGCATCACGGTCTCGATCCCGCTCATATCAAACCACGGGAAAAACAGATACCCGATCAGTATCAGGATGCTGCCGATCAGCACCACGTAGGCCGTCAGCAGTTGCAGCGGCGATGCCTTGTTCGCCTCTCGCTGCCGCACGATTTCTTCCCGGTTCGGGGTCAGACGACGCATCGCCTCCTGACCGTCCATCCCCATGATCGTGCCAGCCAGGGTAATCGTGTAGGGATCGATCGCCAGGCGCGGATTAGCCACTAACGCCTGACGCACGCTGCGGGCGGCGCGTTCGTTGTCGTCTCGCATATGCCAGTCCAGCGCCTGCTTGACCAACCCCTTCGCGCGGTCTTCATCAGCGCGTGTGATTTCCACGTCTGCTACCGAAGCCGCCGGTCGATCATCCTGATACAACTGGCCGGACGCCCCCGGCTTGCGGTAGTCTGCCGCCAGAATTTCGGACTCTTCCAACGCCTTCCTGATGTAGACGCCGCCTTTGCGCGCCAGTTCACGCACCTCGTCGTCGGCATCTTCCTTGTAGACGACGGCCAGATAGCGCAGCGCCTCACGCTCTTTAGTCTGCGCTAAGGCTTTGACCGCACGCTTACGTTTTTCCACATCGGGGCTGTCCAGCATTTCGATCCAGCGGTCGTCAATCATCGTCGTCATCTCCTGCCAGGCGAAACGGCCTGCCTGCGCTTGTCTGCATGTTGATCATTCAGCAGCGCCCCGGGTCGTGGGTCGAATCGTCGTCTTGTTTTCCGCACATGAAAGGCTGATGCGAGCGCATCACACGCCACCCCTTTTATTGTACGAAGGATTCTTTTATTCATCCCTTAAGTTCGGGCAGACATTTCGAGCCTCATACGGAAGGCGAACGAAGATTTAACACGGTGATTTCCGGGCGGCAGTTGAACCGCACTGGCGCCGTGACCATGCCCACACCCCGGTTGACATAAAGCCGCATTCCGTCAACGTCATGCCATCCCTGGCGATAGCGGAAGCCGTAGATTGGCGCATAGGGAGAGCCGATCACAGGCAGGTGAATCTGCCCGCCATGCGTATGACCCGAAAGCTGCAAATCGAATCGGCGGGTAGGCGCCGCAATATCGACAAAATCCGGTTCATGAGCCAGCAGCACCGCCGCGCCGGCGTCTGGAAGCTGCGCCAGGACCCGATCGAGCCGTGCCCGCCGAAAGATCAGGTCATCAACACCGCAGATAAACAGGCTGCCGCCGCCGCGCGCAACTTCATAGATGGCATTGCTCAAATCACGAATCCCTGCCGCGCGCATCACCCGGCGCACCCGACCGATCTCTCCGGCACGATAATCATGGTTGCCGGGTACAGCCACCACACCGTCCACCGCTTTAAGCCGGGACAACGCGCCGACAAGTTCATCGACCACAAAGCGAACCCGATCGGTAATAAAATCACCAGTAATTGCCACCAGATCGGGCGACTGAGCGTTGACGAGATCAACTATTTTTTGCAACCTGGCGTAAGTCATCCAGCTATCGATATGAATATCGCTGATCTGCATGATGCGGTAGCCATCAAACGGCGCGGCCAGGCGTGGCAGTGTCACATCATGGCGCGTGATCTCCAGGCGTTCCGGCTCGATCCGGTGCGCATAGAACAACCCGGCAGCGGCAGCGGCTCCCAGCGCAACGATTATTTTCCGCACAGATTTCTATCCTTACGTTGCATCCGCTTACGGTTATGTCCGTCCACAACCCTGTCGTCAGGCGCTGCCCGCAGCCTTCCGCTCACGGATCAGCGCGCGCGCCTGATCAAGCGTGTCTGCGGTGAACACCTGTTCACCGAGCGCGACGTTCATGCTGCGGAAGATCACCACCAGGGTTTGCAAATAGGCGCTGCGGCCCACAATCACGACCCGATCGCGGCCTTCCGGGTTCAGATTCAATGCGTTGCGGGTATGCGTCAGCGCGCCCGTTTGCAGAGGCGCGGCCTGTTCCATATTGAGGATCACGGACACCTCGGCACCGCTGGCGGAAGATCGGCGCATCAGAATCGACTGCTGCGTGGCGGTGTAAACCATATCCCAGTCCCACGCGCCTTCAAAATCCCAGCGAAGTATCGTTTCCGCATCGTCGTCCCACGCAATTCTGATTGGCATGAATACTGAACCCTCCCCTCTCTTCTAACGGCGGTTATATTGTAGCGGGTCGGGCGGCATTGCGCCGGTGTGCCGTTGACCCGTTCGCCGGTGCGCCTAATTGCGTTACAATCGAACAGTTATTTAGTTTTGGATAAAGGACACCGGCAGTGATGCGTGAGGAGCCTGGAAAACCGATCAGGGGTTCTGATTTTATCTTCGGCGACAAACCCGGCGGCTTTGGCGCCCGCTTCTTCGTGGATGAGTCCGGGCGGATTGTGGGCAAGGTCAGCCTGGACGCCAGCAAACAGGGGCCGCCGGATCATGCCCACGGCGGCGCGCTGATCGCGCTGATCGATGAGGCGATGGGCGCGTGCGCCTGGTATCACGGCCATCGCGTGGTGGCCGCCGGTTTGCAGTTCAACCTGCGCCGGCCTGTTCCATTGAACCTGGAAGTCTCCGTGATCGCGCAGGTGGATCGCGTGGACGGGCGCAAGGTCTATACCAGCGGCACAATCCTCCTGCCGGATGAAGCGGTTGCGGTGGAAGGGACGGGTCTGTTTATCGAAGCGCCGCAGTATTTCGGCTTTGAAGGGTTCAATCCGTTCCGGCCGACTGAAGACAGACCCAAACCGCATTGAGTTGACCGGTGAAGACGACACGCTGCTTTACGCATGATGGACTTCTGAAGGGGAATAGCGATTGATGAGGGAACGCAGGATACCACGATGCGCATTCGACTGATTAGTTTTTGGGAAGAACTCAAAGCAAATTTCTGGTTCATTCCGGCGCTGATGGCGGTCACGGCGTTTTTCGCTGCGATGCTCACCGTTCAACTCGATCATCGCATCGGCGCTGATCTCGCGCAGTTCCTCGGCTGGCGCTATGCAGACAGCCCCGACAGCGCGCGAGTCATGCTGTCAACAATCGCCAGTTCGATGATCACCGTCGCCGGGGTGGTCTTCTCGCTGATGATGGTCGTCCTGGCGCTGGCATCTCAACAGTATGGCCCCATGATCGTGCGAAATTTCATCCGCGATCGCAGCAGTCAGGCGGTGCTGGGGGCGTTTACTTCCACATTCCTGTACTGCCTGCTGGTGTTAAGGACTATTCGCGGCAGCGATCAGTTGTTTGTGCCACAAATTTCCGGCTTGATCGGGATTTCGCTGGCGGTCATCAACGTCGCCGTGCTGATTTACTTCATCCATCACATGGCCGCATCGATCCAGCCGACCCGGATCATTGGACGAATCGGCGACCGCCTGATCGATGCGATCGAAACTCAGTTTTCCAGGGTCGGCGATGAGGAACAGGACGCTCTGGTGCGGATCGAAGGCCATCTGCCAGAAGCATTTGCCAGCCACCTGGCCGCGATCCCCAGCGATCAGAGCGGTTATCTCCGGCTCATCGATCACGAGCAACTGCTCGACCTCGCGGAGAGAAGCAACACGATCATTGTCGTCAAAGCGGATGTGGGGCAGTACATCTTCCACAGCAGCCCGATCGCCTCAGTCTGGCCGTCGGAAAAAGTAAATCCAGGCCTGATCCGTCAGATCAACGATGCACTGGTGGTCGGTGAGTACCGCATTCACACCCAGGATATTAACCTGCTGATCGATCAGCTGGTCTCGATCGCGGTGCGCGCGCTTTCGCCAGCGCTCAATGACCCCTTCACCGCTGGTCTGTGTATTGATCGTCTTGGTGAGGCGCTGTGCGCCATTGGCTGCCGCCAGATGCCGCCCACCCATTACTTCTCCAAAAATGGCGAACTTCATCTGATCACCCCGGTGACGAGCTTTGCCAATGTCGTAAGCCAGTGCTTTGACGAGATCGTCAATTATGGTGGCGGCGATCTGCGCATCGCCATGCATCTGCTGCGCACCATTCACATGATCGATAGCTGCCTTTCAGACCAGACGCATGAAGAGACCCTGCGGTTGTATGCCAGCATTATCTGGCAGAAAAGCCGCGACCGACTGTCCGAAGTCTGGGATCAAAGCCAGATCGACACCTATTTTGAAACGGTGATCCGGGCGCTGGTCGAATAGTTGACGCCTCTGCGACCTCACCGATCAACCCGACGGAGTATATGATGACCCTGACCACTCGTCACGACCTCGACACCCCCAGCGTGCTGATCGATCTGGACCGCATGGAGCGCAATATTCGCGCGATGCAGGTTCGCTGCGATACCCTGGGGATCGCCTTCCGCCCGCACACCAAAACCCACAAAATTCCTGACATTGCTAAAAAACAACTGGCTGCCGGAGCGGTTGGGATCGCTTGCCAGAAAGTTACCGAGGCTCAGGTGTTCGCGGATGTGGGCATCAACGATATTCAGATTCCCTACAATATCGTCGGGCCGCAGAAGACGGCTCGCCTGGTCGATCTGGCGCTCTACAACCGTGTCACCGTCTCGGTCGATCACCCGCTGGTGGTGGCTGGCCTGGCCGATGCATCCGCGCCGGAAGATATCACCATCCGCGTGCTGGTCGATCTGGCAACCCATATCCGTCGCACCGGGGCGGAACCGCACGAACTGGTGACCCTGGCGCAGCGCATTGAAGCCGAGGAACGGCTGCACTTCGCCGGTGTGCTGGTTTATCCCAGTGATCCAGAGATTCGACCGGCGCTTCAGGAGACCCTGAGCCTGCTCGATGCGGCAGGCATTGGCGTGGATGTCGTCAGCGGGGGCGGCAGCGGAGCAGCCCATCACGCCCACGAAATGCCGGAACTGACCGAACTGCGCGTGGGAACCTATGTGTTCAACGATTATTCGTGTGTGGTCAAGGGATGGGCAGCGCTGGAAGACTGCGCGATGACGGTGGCGGCCACTGTAGTCAGCCGCCCGACGCCCGATCGTGTCATTCTGGATGCAGGCAGCAAAACGCTTTCGTCTGATCGGGTGCGTTACGGCTCCCGCTATGAAGGGGAAAGCGCCCGAGAAGGGTTCGGTTACATTCTGGAATATCCCGAAGCGCTCATTTATCAACTGAGCGAGGAACACGGCCACTGCGACTTCAGCGCGTGCGCCGAACGCCCGGTGATCGGCGAACGGGTTCACATCATCCCCGTTCATGCCTGCGTAGTGACAAACCTGCACAACACCATCTTTGGCGTGCGCGGTGATCAGATCGAGGTCGAATGGCCGGTTGCGGCGCGAGGCCGGGTATGGTAGCAGGTCGCATGTCCGCACAGCGATCGGCGTTACGCTTCCAGCGAAAGCCTGCGTGGGTAGCTGGTAAGCACTTCAACGCCGTTGTCCGTCACGACCACATTGTCCTCGATACGGACGCCGCCCAGCCCCGGCACATAAATTCCCGGTTCAATGGTGAAGACCATGCCCGGTTCGAGAACGGCCTCGACGCCGGACGCGATCTGCGGCAGTTCATGACCTTCCAACCCCAGCCCGTGCCCTGTGCGGTGGATGAAATATTGGCCGAAGCCGGCTTTCTCGATCACCTCACGTGCGGCGCGATCGACATCGCCGCAGGCCACACCGGGCGCCGCCACAGCAGCGGCCGCCTGATTCGCTTCCAGCACGGCGTTGAAGATGGCCTGCATCTGCTCGGTCGGCGTGCCGATGCAGAACGTCCGCGTGATGTCTGCCGGGTAGCCTCGCATCTTGCCGCCAAAATCGATCAGCAGGAATTCGTCGCGCTCCAGCGGACGATCGCCTGCAAAGCCGTGCGGCAGGGCACTGTTGGGGCCGGTCTGCACCAGCGCGGTGAAGGCTTCATCCTGGCTGCCTCCTTCCGCCAGCAGACGAGACAGCGCAGCGGCGATCTCGCGCTCCGTCATGCCCGGCGTGACGCGGCCTATCAGTGTGCGCAGCGCCTGTTCGCTGATCTGGATCGCCTCACGGATCGCCTCGATCTCACGCGGGGTCTTGATGGCGCGGATGTCCAGCAGAGCGCGCCCGATATTTTGGAAGCGCGTTACCCCCGCAGACTGAAACGCCATCTGCTCGAAGACGCGCATGGTCTGGCCGTCTACACCCACGACGCCGCTGTCCAGCTTCAACTCGCGCACCGCAGCCTCAAACGCGCTGGCAAATCCGGTCGTATCCGACCATGCGAACACGCGCGCCTCCAGCTCAGGATGCTGCGCCAGTTTGGGAATCTCCAGTTCCGGGATAATGAACGAAAGCTGTCCGTCCGCCCAGATCGCCAGCGTGGGACGTTCTGACAGATGAAAGTGCAGCCCGGTAAAGTAGACCATATTCGCGCCGGGGACGAGCACAACGGCATCGACATCCTTAATCCCGATCAGTTTGGCCTGGCGCGCCACCGTATCGAACAGCATAGTTGGCCTGCTTTCTTATTCCAGTGCAAAAGTATCGACGATCACAAACCGGCACTCGGAGTCATGACTGCAATCAGAGGCCGGCAGATTTTCAAACGTGGTGTAAGTGCTATCTGTAAAATAATAGACTGACACACCGACTTCCACTGCTCCCGGCGCGAACCCGGCCAGATCAACAGCGCGGCTGTCGAAGTAAAGATTTCCCGGCTGCCAGCCCAGCGTGGACGACAAGCCGTTCAGCGGCAAGCTATCGGCATTGCGGAATGTGCCATCAGCGCCGCGCACAAAGACGGACACGACATAATCCTGCTGTGGAGCGGCGGACGGTCGCCACAGCAGATTGACCACGACTGTACCCTCTACAGCCGTCGCCTCGGCCCGTGCCAGGGTCATCAGATCGCCATAAATCACCAGCGGCTCATCCTCTGCCGGTCGATCCAGACGCCAGAGCCAGAGCGGGCGTCCATCACTGTAGACATAAGGGGTATTGGCGACGAATCCCGCTTCTGAGTAGCTGATCGGCGGCGCGGTCTGCACTAGGCCGCGCGCGGACAGATCAGGGCGAATATCCTTGTCCGCCTCCCAATCCAACTGCGCCACCCATACGCCAGCGCGCCCATTCAGCGCCTCATCCAGAAACGCGCCGTAGATTTCCGGCTCGCGTTCACGGATGCGCTCGGAATGAACGGATAACGCCGCTGCACCCGCCTGATCCAGATAATACGTCATCGGGTCGGAGTCGCTGTCCAGTTCCAGCAGGATCACATCGCTGGCTGTGCTGTGATCGCGCAGATAGGCGGCGACCTCCGGCCACGGAAAGCGCGGCAGGGCATCGGCGCTGGTCTTGGAGAGGCTGTAAAGCAGGATGAACCCCACGATCGCGGTTTGCTCTGGCTGGCGAAAGCGCGACAGCCCGTGGGCCGCCATCACGATCAAGGCGGGCACGATCACGGCCAGCGACCGGAACGACAGGATCGGGTAAACCGTGTTGAGCGCGATCGAAACTGCCGGGGCAAGGAGGATCGCGGGCAGCGGGAACCAGTTGGCGGGCTGCGGCCACCACCGGCGCGGGACAAGAGCGAACGCACCTATCAGACCGCACACGGCCAGGATCACCCACAGCAGTTCCGGCACGCCCACCAGTTGATAAATCAGCACGGCATAGACGAACCAGTGATTGTCGAGCGCGTGCGGGAGACCGCCGGGGCGCTCCATCGTGATCTGGCTGATCAGCACCGGCAGCCACGGCAGGAACAGCAGCGCGATCGCGGCGAATGCCAGCGCATAAGGACGCAGCCGATCGCGCCGGGTGGCGGCGACATGGATCAGCAGGCCGATCAACACAAAACCGCCCCAGTAATGCGTGTAGATCAGCGCCGCGCCGGACAGGACAAAAGCGACCCCGCGCGAGCGTGTCGGCTGCTTCCAGAAGCGCCAGTACATCCACAGGGTGAGCGTCGACAGGAGCATCTGCTGAGGATAATGGCGGACTTCCTGCGTCAGCACCTTGATCAGATCATGCAGCGCGTAAAACAGTGCCGCCAGCAGACCGGCTCGCGTCGAATAGGCAGAGCGCCCCAGCCGGTAGGCGACCGCGACGCCGATCATGGTCAGCAGCAGCGAGAAATAGCGCAGTTCAAAGATCGTGTCGCCGGTAAAAGCGCGCCATACGTTAAGTTCGAGAAAAAACAGCGGCGGATGGACATCGATCGCCACCCAATCGCGCACGGTGATCACCGGGTTCAGTTCGTCTGTCGCCGCGATCGTCCATCCCTCATCGGCCCACAGCGGGGTATGATCCAGACGGTAGATCAGCACCAGAAATCCGAGCAGGAAGATGCAAACCAGCGCCACCAGCGGCGCGCGGGGGTTCAACTGCATGGGACGCGCAATCCTGTTGTCTGGCAGAATGCCAGGATGACCCGATGATCAGCGCCCGCCACAATAACCGAGATCGCCGCGCGATGCAATAGCGCCGTTCCCACCCAGGCTCGATCAGCAATTGCCGCCGCGCTCCGATACAGCCCTCACATCGACAGACCGAGTCCGGCCACACAGGTCGAGAGGTAGCACCCGACCCAGCGGCGCGTGACCCCGGCGAAGTGTCCGCGCCTCAAAGTGAAAGAGATGGCTGGGGAGACTGACAGCGCGGGTGGGCAGCCGCCAAAATATCAGTTCACGTGGCATCAGGGACACATCCAGAACCTTTCACCGGATACACATCAGGACTGGAGAATATTGCCCGTGGCGTTGAACGGTTACTCAACGACTGATCTACGTTTGACCTGCCTCAACACTCAAGGCCCTTTGGGATCGGTACAATTTATATACAGTCGATGAGATGTCTGGCGAGAATGCGTTCTCCCTCGCTATCATCAGTACCCATGATCTCCAATCAGCAGAAAGCGAGCGTGAGTCCTTTTGAAATCAACAATACGTCATTCGGCATCTTTTGCAACTCGAATCGGCCATGCGGCCCGCGTCCTGCCTCTTGTGGGTCTGGCCGTTTTACTGGCAGCGTGCGGCGGCTCAGACGGCACGCCGGAGGGCCAGATCAGCGGCCCAACCCCTGAACCGACCATCGATCTGGCGGCGCGCGGATCGAACATCTCTGGCGAGGAAGTCGGCATCGGCGGCGATGACCGCGTCCTGGTATGGATCGGCGAAGGCTCCGCCCCTGGTACGCAGACCAACACCAACCCTGGGCGTTTGGCGACCATTAATGCGCGCGGCAGCATCGAGATTATCCTCGAACTGTTTGCCGGGACCTTCCGTGTGCTGCCGTGCGGCGACCAGGCCACTTCGTCTGATGGGCGCTACTTCGCGTTCTTCGTCGGCGGCGATGATGGATCGCTCTATCTGATGGATGGCATACGCACTCCAACCGCCGTCACGCAGATGGGCGCGATGGGTTGCAGCGGCGGCGGATGGTTCCGCTTTTCGCCGGATGCTGAACGCTTCGCCTACATCGACTTTCCGCCGGAAGCGGTCAGCGCTGCGCTGCCAACCGGGGTTCTGTACGTTCATGAAACGGGCAGCCGCGACTCGATCGCGCAGTTTGAAAACGCGGCGGCTTTTGATCTCTCGGCCGGTCTGCTTGGCTTCGTCAGTCTGTTTACCGATAGCCAGGCACGCGCCACCGAGGCGGCGGTTTTCTTATGGGAGCGCGGCGATGCGGTCGAAGTCGCCACGCTGTACGCAGAGGATGGCTGCACCTTTACCAGCGCGCAGATCGCTATCCTCACGGAGAACAGGTTGGCCGCTGTCATGGGCCGCCGCTGCAATTCGACCGGCTCTGGCTGGATGCTGTACACCATCGATGTGGCTGAGGGTCGTGCCACGCTCACCCTCGCTGACCGCACCACCGGCGCATTTTATACCGAAGCCCGCACCAACACCCTGTTTACCTCACCCGACGGCGGCGTGCTGTACTATTCCCTGCCAGACGGTCTGGCAAGAAGCACCGCGCAGTTCCGCCAGACCGCGATCGACGACATTCAGCCGGGCGAAAATATTCTGACCAACGCCGTGATGCCGCGCTTCAGCAACCGTCCATACGGCATCAGCGAAAACGCCGCGCTCAAAGTCTCGCCAGATGATCGCTGGCTGGCCGTCGTTACCAATACGGCTAACAACGTCGCCGCCATCAACGTGGTTGACCTGGCCGCGCCCGACCTGCCTCCGATCACGATCCCGGCGGGCAGCCCAGGCGATGTGATTTCCTCAATGGCATTCACGGCAGACAGTCAGCGGCTGCTGTACGTGGCTGGCGGTCACAGCGCGGCAGATAACTCGCTCTTTTCCCTGGCGCTGGACGCCGAAAGTGGCGACGCCGTGCGCGTCAGCCGGGGACGTTACTGGCATGTGGTGGCTTCACCGGATGGCGGCGCGGCAGCCCTCAGCGAATGGCAGGTGCCCGAAGACCGTAACGAACCCGATTACCTGAATCTGGTCGTGGTGAGTATCGCAAACAATCAGTCTGCCACTCTGTTTACAGGCGCGGAACTGATCGAAGGGGAGGTGGAGAATCAGTTATTTGTCTATCCACTGGCATGGAGACGCGGCTGATCGTCGCCGAACGCCTGCAAAGATAATCACAGCGGGCGGTGATCTTTCCGGCTACAATAGAAGCAGCGAACATTGAAAGTGGGGGATTTACGATGTCATTTCGCACCTATCTGTTCGTCGGCGTGATCATCGGCCTGCTGATTTACCTCTCCAGCCTGATTTTGGGTGAAGAAGTCGTCAATTGGGCGGCGGATACTGAATTCAACGCCCGCGCGCGCGGTCTGTCCGGACTGGCAACCCTCATTTTAGACCCCATCGTCTTCGTGATGAACGACAACCCGCCGGTGGGCGCAGTCCTGTGCGCAGTCCTGTGGCCGGTCGCGGTGGCCTGGCTGTTTCTCGCCATGCTGCTGCTGATCATCATTGTCGGTTC
>Ga0224723_1001146_pt1 | contig 16620 bp, 13 predicted proteins | sample Balambano_FR2_Me_FD_161647 | JGI IMG/M metagenome (GOLD analysis project Ga0224723, IMG submission 161647) | Freshwater sediment microbial communities from Lake Towuti, South Sulawesi, Indonesia - Balambano_FR2_MetaG | ecosystem: Environmental > Aquatic > Freshwater > Lake > Sediment | place...
ATTTCCGCCCGCACCCACCCCCCCGCCGGATGTTTTCACGCTGCGCCGCCGTGTGACGTGGGAGGAGATTGATGCCGCCGGTCATGTCAATAACGCGGTTTATCTGAACTACATTACCGACTGTGGGATGCAGGCCTCACGCGCTTATGGCTGGCCGGTGAACCGGCTGCGTGATGAAGAGATCGGCATCGTGGCGCGCCAGCACCAGATCGAATATAAAGCGACCGCCACGCTGGATGACGAACTGGAAATTGTCACCTGGCTTTCTGACGTCAAGCGGGCCACCGGTGTGCGGCATTACAAAATCATCCGCCTGAGTGATCAAAAGCTGCTGGCGCGGGTGCGGTCGCTGTGCGTATGGATCGATCTCCGCAGTGGGGAACCGCGCCGAATTCCACAGCCCTTTCTGGATGACCTGGCGCCAAACATCACCTCCGCCAGCCTCCCTCTTCGATAAACATCATCTCCTCAATTTTGAAGCGATCATCCGAACACCCCAGAAGCTTAACAGAGCGGTGAGTCTTGTTAGGCACTGTGCCACGTTATAATCGTTACAGCGTACCTCGATGCGGTTGTAACAAAACTTTTCCTGGGCCATTTATCGTGGTGGCACGCGCACTGCCTGATGCTCTTAACATAAATGAAGGTCTTTTCCAGCAATGACCATAATTTATTTGGCGTCAAATCCGAAAATGGGCCTAAAAGTTCAACGGTGCTATTGACTTGAATTGTAAAATGCCATTTAATGATATTAAGGATAGTTTAAGAACGCTGTCCTCAATCGTTATATTCCCGATCACGGTTGGGAACGATGTAGGTGAAGGAGACATCATGGACACCTCGGTTGCCAGATCAATGCTGATCGAAGCTGCCCAACTGATGGAGCTGGCCTCTACCTACCAGGTTCGCTATGGCCGCCAGACTCGGCTGAAACCTGGAAGCTCAGACGATGCGTGGACGTTGTATCAGGCCGCGCTGGACAGCCAGTGCGAGATCGCGCGTCTCATTGACCCCGCCGTGCTGGAAGCGCCCAACCGCCGCCGCATGAGCTGGTGGGAGCGCCAGGATGTGGTGGATACCGGCGTGGTGCGCGAGATCATCGACGATATCGGACACTTAATTGCCTGCTGCGCTTACGCTCAGGCAGAAGCAGAAAACGGACACACGGAGTGGTCGTATGCGGTTGAAAGCGCGCAGAGCGTTATTGCCGGGCTGCTGCACCCCACCAGCCTTCAGGTGGCGCTGGACACAGCCTCGCGGCGGGCAGGCTGAACATTCCAGATGTTCATAAAGGGCAGGTCACGATACCTCAGATCGACCTGCCCAGCCCTTCCTTTTACTCGGTTCAATTTTCCACATTTCCCTGCACAATATCGAGCGCCAGACGGAGCGCCGCGTCCGCGCTGAGCTGTTTATTCTGCGATCGATCGCCAGCCCATACGAAGCGTCTGACGATCAGCAGGCCATCAGGCCCAGCCGCGCCGATATAGGTGAGTCCCACCGGCTTAGACACTGTGCCACCGCCCGGCCCGGCGATCCCGGTCACACTCACGGCCAGATCAACATCCAGCACCCGCCGCGCGCCCTGCGCCATCGCCGCTGCGACCGGCTCACTCACCGCGCCATGATCCATCAGCGTCTGCCCGCTGACACCGAGGATGGCCTGTTTAATTTCATTCGAGTAGGCAATGATCCCGCCGCGCACATAAGCCGAACTGCCGGAAATCTCCGTCAGCCGGTGGCCGATTAACCCCCCGGTACAGCTTTCCGCCGTGCCGATCATCCAGCCGCGCCTCAGCAGCGCTGCGCCTAATTCCACTTCCAGCGGCTGCATCTCGTGCATTTTGAACACCCTTGACTACCTGTAAAGTATGGATTCACGCTATAATGCTGGATAATCCAGCAATGTGGGATAATGAGGGATAATCCCTTGCGACTGGGGTACTGGGGCCTGCGCCCGCTGTTCCTCCTGTGGATGATCAGCGTTTGGGTAACTGCCTGCTCAAACACCGACCCCCTTCCGCCCACAGCGTCCCCCACTACGATTGCTGCTTCAACGCTGATCATTCGCCACGCTGCGACCTTAACGCCGTCACCTACGCCGGGCCTTCCACTCCGCTCCACTACACGCCTTTCCCCATCCCCGGCCAGCAGCCCCACGCCCCTGATCTATACCGTTCAACCCGGCGACACGCTGAACACGATCGCGGCCCGGTTTGGCATCGCGCTGTCTGTGCTTCAGACCGCCAATCCCTATCTGGCTGAAACGCCGCTCTCCCCGCGCCAGCGGATCATTATTCCAGATGCCGTCAATGATCGGGACGGGTTGCCGTTTCAGCGCACACCGACTCCAATCGCGCTTACCCTTAGCACACCGGATTGTTACGAGACCCCCGACCAGGCCATTTTATGTCTGGGACAGATCAATAACCAGTCCGCTCGTAACTTGCAGCGAGTCATCGTGCAGATTCAACTTTTGCAGACTGACGGGCATGTCCTCCGCACACAGGACGCCGTCGTCGAACAGCGCCTGATCCCGGTCGGCGGTTCAGCGCCTTATCACGCCCTCTTCCCGGCAGAAGCGTATCCACTGGCGGAGCGGATCAGCGCCGTCGCCAGCGTGCTGCTGCGGGCGGAAGATCACCAGCCTGCGGGGCTGCCACGCGCGATCCAGACCTTGCCTGTCGAAGGGGATCTAGTTGCGGCGGACGATCAGCGTTATCTGATCCGCGCTCAGGTGCGTAATCCAGGGCCGGAGCCGGTGGAGGATGTGCGCGTGGTGGCAACCCTGCGAGACTCCGCCGGGCGCATCGCTGGCTATCGCGTTCTGGAAGCAGGCAGCCTGGAAGCGGGCGCGGCCATTGCTCTCGATGTCCTGATCAGTTCGCAGGTACACAGTGAAGGGTTAACGCACAGCATCTACGCGGAAGCGCTGCGCGTGTGGGAGGGCGAAGGAAACGCGCAGGGGCCGCCCGAATGATCGAGCCGCCCCTGTACTCGCTGATCCGATCTCGATCACAGGATCACTACAAAAGTGTGCCTTCCGGGCTGATCAGCGTGCCGACTTCGGTCCGACCCAGCACCGCCTGGCGCAGATCATCGTCCGCCCAGAAGTTGACCACCAGGATCGGCATATTATTTTCCTGGCAGAGCGTAAAAGCGGTCAGGTCCATCACCTCAAAGCGGCTTTCCAGCACCTGCTGATAGCTGAGGCGGGTAAAACGCACCGCAGCGGGATCCTTGTGCGGGTCTGCGGAGTAAATGCCATCGACTTTGGTCGCTTTGATCACGATCTGCGCGCCAATCTCCATCGCTCGCAGCGCGGCGGCGGTATCGGTCGTAAAGTAGGGGTTGCCCGTGCCGCCGGCGATGACCACCACACGACCCTTTTCCAGATGGCGGATCGCCCGCAGCCGGATATAAGGTTCGGCCACTTTATTCATCTCAATCGCGGTCTGCACACGGGTATGCACGCCCAGCCGCTCCAATGCGTCCTGAAGCGCCAGCCCGTTCATCACAGTGGCGATCATCCCCATGTAGTCGGCGGTCGATTGCGACATGCCGCGCTTGATGCCGCTGGCCCCGCGCCACAGATTGCCCGCGCCGATTACCACGCCGATTTCCACACCCAGATCATGCACTGTCTTGATCTTCTGCGCGATCCCAGCGGCGAGATCAGGATTGATGCCATAGCCACCTTTTTCGGCCAGCGCCTCCCCGCTCAGTTTCAGGAGGATACGCTTATAAGCCACATTGCCGTTCAGTGAAGACATAAAGACTCCCTTCATATTTTTGCCGCGCAGAGGGTGGATCAGCAAGCGGGGCGCTGCGATGGATGAGTTCAGACACAAACAGCGCCGGGAGTGCTGCTAACCCCCGGCGCTGATGGATGCCATGTGCTTATTCTTGCTCCGGCTCTTCGCCGCCGCGCTCACCCAGCACATAGCGGGCAAAGCGGCTGATCTGAATGCTTTCGCCGACTTCGACGACCACTGCCTGAAGCAGGTCATTGATCGTCTTCGAGTCGTCCTTTAGGAAAGGCTGTTCCATCAGGACGATCTCGCTGAAGAACTTTTCCATCCGGCCTTCAGCGACTTTCTGCGCGATGTTTTCCGGCTTGCCTTCTTCCACGGCGCGGCGCTTCTGAAGCTCCATCTCCGCCTGAAGTACGGCTTCTGGCACATCTTCACGGCGAACATATTCGGGGGCCATCGTGGCAATATGCATCGCCACATCCCGCGCGAAGGTCTTGAAGGCATCGGTGGCGGCCACAAAGTCGGTCTCGCAGTTCACTTCAACCATCACGCCCAGGCGCTTGTTGAAGTGCATGTACATCTCGATCAGACCTTCCTTCATTTCGCGGCCCGCGCCGAGCTTTTTGGCGGCCTTCGCCAGCCCTTTTTCACGCAGGAAATCGATCGCCTTCTGCATATCGCCGCCGCTGGTCTCCAGCGCCGTCTTGCAGTCCTTGGGGCCTGCGCCGGTAGCTTCGCGCAGTTCCTTCACCATCTGAGCCGTGATTTCAGCCATGTGAGGGGAATTACTCCTGTGTCTCGTCTTCGTCAAACAGGCTCGCATCGCGCAGCTTTGCCAGGGTCGATTCGCCCAGGTAAGCCTCATCGCCCTGATCTTCTTCTTCGTAGGCGCTGTAGTCGATGTCGCGCACGTCGCCGCCCGCGCCGTCATCCACGCCGCCCTTACGCATCTGATAGCCTTCGATGATCGCGTCGGCAAACGCGGCCACCACCAGCTTGATCGCGCGCATGGCGTCGTCATTGGCAGGGACGACATAATCGATCTCGTCAGGATCGCAGTTGGTATCGACCAGCGCCAGCACCGGAATACCGAGGATGTTGGCTTCCTTGACGGCGGTCATCTCGCGCCGGGTATCGACCACCAGCAGCATTTCCGGCAGGCGCTTCATAGTGCGGATGCCGCCCAGCCGAATCTGGAGCTTTTCGATCTTGCGCGACAGCACCAGGCCCTCGCGCTTGGTCAGCAGGCTGAACTCGCCCTTCTCGCGGCGATTTTCCAGCTTTTTGAGCGTGTCGATCCGGTCCTTGATCGTGCGCCAGTTGGTCAGCGTGCCGCCCAGCCAGCGCTCATTGACGTAGGGCATGTTGCAGCGCTCGGCCTCGCGGGCGATCGTCTCCTGAGCCTGGCGCTTGGTTCCCACGAACAGCACCGTGCCGCCGTTGGCCGCGATGTCGCGTACCATGTCGTAATAGGTGTTGATGTTGGCGAGCGTCTGCTGCAAATCAATAATGTGAATACCGTTGCGCTGCGTGAAGATGAACGGAGCCATCTTCGGGTTCCACTTCTGCGTGCGATGCCCGAAGTGGACGCCCGTTTCCAGCAGCGCCTTCAACGTGACGTTAGAAGGCATGAGTCGGATCTCCTGTGGACTGTGTTTAAGCGATCACGCCCTTCGTCCCCGCGCACAAAAACCCGCGTTAGGGTTCAACACGGGCGCGAGTCCGGGCGTGTGAAATTGTGCGTTGGGGTTTTGGGTAGTCCCTGGCACGGTGAGGCATTCTATCACAGCCCCATCCACGCCTCAAGGATAAATTTATGATCAGGCGCTACCCGATCACCTGGCGCGCCAGGAAGATCAGCACCAGGCCGACGGCCCAGGCCGCGTAACCCGCTGCCAGCGCGGGCACGAGACCGCCGCCGGTGCGTATCATCCACCACGCCACCAGCATGAAGCCGATGGTCGGCACGATATTGATCAGCACCGCCTGGCTGAAGTCCTTCAGCGCGGCCTGCGGATCATCCGCCCCGGCGTAGACGATCCACATCCCCAGCGGGATATTGATCGGCATGGTGGCGGCGATGGCGGCCAGCGTGCGCGAATACTGCCGCAGGATCGCCACCGCGATGATGATCCCGATCGAGACAAAGACAGGGAGCAGCTTGTCCCAGTGGATGGTCATATTGATCTGGTTTCGCTGTTCGATCAGTGAGGAATATGCTCCCCACTGATCAGTAAAATCGACTACACCCGCTCGGTGGCCTTCTGGCGGGCCTTGATCGCCTTCATGCGCAGTTCGTTATCGAGGATACGTTTGCGCAGGCGCAGGTTTTTGGGCGTCACCTCCAGCAGTTCGTCCTCCGCCAGGAACTCGATGCAGTCGTCCAGGCTCATCTGGCGCGCCGGGGACAACCCGTCCGATGTTTCGCTGGGCTTGGCGCGGTGATTGGTCAGATGCTTGGCCTTCGCCACATTCACAGCCAGGTCTTCGCTGCGGATATGCTCGCCGACGACCATGCCCTCATAAACATCCGTGCCTGGATCGATGAAGAACGCGCCGCGCGCCTGCAAATGCACCATCGCGTAGGCCGTCGCCGTGCCAGATTGATCCGCGACCAGGCTGCCGAACTGACGTCCAGGGACTTCCCCCGCAACCGGTTCATAGCCGTGATACAGGCTGTGCATCTGACCCATGCCGCTGGTGGCGCGCATAAACTGGCTGTGGAAGCCGATCAGGAAGCGGGTCGGCACGAGATACTTGAGGAAGGTCGTGCCGTTTTCGCTGCGCATATCCAGCATCTGGCCGCGCCGCGCCCCCATCAGTTCAAAGATGATGCCCGCGGCCTCATCCGCCACTTCGACATGCACCTCCTCGATCGGCTCCAGCAGTTCGCCGGCATCTGGGTCTTCGCGGAAGATCACTTCCGGGCGGCTGACGTCAAATTCATAACCTTCGCGCCGCATGGTCTCGATCAGAATGCCGAGGTGCAGTTCGCCGCGCCCGCTGACGATGAAGCGATCGGCCTGATCGCTGTCCGCCACCCGCAGCGCGACGTTGCTGCGCGTCTCATTTTCCAGCCGTTCACGCAGCTTGCGCGATGTCCCCAGGCCGGTCTTACCCTCGCGGCCCGCAAACGGCGAGGTATTGACGCCGAACGTCATGCGCACCGTCGGCTCCTGCACACTGATCGGCGGCAGGCCGACCTGCACGCTGGGATCGGCGATCGTGTCGCTGATGGTGATCTCGTTGAGGCCGGAAAACGCCACAATATCGCCAGCGCTGGCCTCATTGACCTCATCGCGGCCCAGGTTATGGAACGTATACAGATACTCGATCGCCCCGGTCTGGCGACGGCCATCCGGCAGCAGGCGGACGATCGGCATCCCCTTGCGGAACGCGCCGGAATGAATGCGCCCAATGCCAATCTGCCCCTTGTAGTTGTCGTAATCAAGGGTCGTCACCAGCAGTTTGGCGGGCGAGGCCATATCAACGATCGGGCCGGGCACTTCCTTGATGATCGTCTCGAACAACGGGGCCAGATCGTCGCGCAGTTCCGCCGCTGAATAGCCCGCGCGCCCGGTCAGGCCAATGGCGTAAACCACCGGGAACTCGGCCTGTTCGTCGCTGGCACCCAGTTCGATGAACAGATCAAACGTCTCGTTGAGCGCATCTTCAATGCGGGCATTGGTGCGGTCGATCTTGTTGATCACCACAATCACGCGCAGGCCCAGGCCGAGGGCCTTACGCAGCACGAAGCGCGTCTGAGGCATGGGGCCTTCCACCGCGTCGATCAGCAGCAGCGCCCCATCGACCATGTTCAGCACGCGCTCCACCTCGCCGCCAAAATCGGCGTGGCCGGGCGTATCGACGATATTGATCTTCACACCGCCCCAGTTGATAGCGGTGTTCTTCGCCAGAATGGTGATGCCGCGCTCACGTTCCAGGGCGTTTGAATCGAGGATGCGCTCGCCGACGTTAGCGGAATCACGAAATACTTTCGCCTGTTTCAGCATCCCATCGACCAGGGTCGTCTTGCCGTGATCGACATGGGCGATGATGGCGACATTGCGGATGTCATCGCGTCTTTGGGTCACAAACCCTTCCTTTGTTCACTCGTGTGGTGTGTCTTGACGGACGATTGCAATAAGTGAGGTATAAGTTCAGGGGGAGGCTATTCGCCGCCCGGCTGCCACATCGCCAGTTGGTAGGCGCTGTCCGGCGTGTCCGTCCTCAGACGCACGCCACCTTCAGGATTATACCAGCCAATAATTAACCGGTAAGGTACATTTTCCTCAAGGTCGCCGGTTGGAGTCAGGATATGGGTGGTGGCATAGCGTTCACCGGGCAGCCAGAAGCTGGTGGGCAGCATGGGCGGGGCATCACCCTGCGCGGCGATCGTATCTGACGAGTCCAACGCCTGAACAAATACGGTGTAGTCAGCGTTGAGCCGGCCCTGCGCTTCCCACACCAGCGTCAGCGTCTCGCCTTCCAGGGTATAACCCAGCAGACGGATCGGGCCGAAGCGCAGCGACCTGACCTCATGCGCCGCCGTGAGCGTCTCAATCGGCAGCGATTCGCCGACAAATCCGCCTGCGTCCAGCACCACACTCTCGATCGGCGCGTCTACCGCGTCATAGGCTCCGATCACACGGCCTGACGCAAAATGCCACCAGCCGACTTGGAGCCGCAGCCGGTAGCGGCCTCTCGCTTCATCATCCAGGGGAATACCGTAATGATCGGCGTAGATCGCGCCCGGCTGCCAGGTCGAGGTGCGCAGTAAACCCGCGCCGGGGTAGCTATCGACCTTGCCGATCTCCGCGCCCAATATATCGAGCGCATGGACGTAGAGACTGTAATCCTCCTGCGAGCGTTCGACCACGTGCCAGTAGAGCGTCACCGGCACGATGTCGCCCGGTGCGTAGCGACGGCTCGGCGTGTGATAGCCGATCAGGATAGCGTCGTCGAAACGGGCATAGACCGGGATCGCCTCATCTGGCAGCGCGGCGATCGGTTGCGGCGGCAGATATTCTGGCGCGATCGTCGCTATCGGCTGCAAGAACACGAAGAGAGCCAACCCCGCCAGCGCATAACGCAGCCGCAGCCCGGCATGAGTCTTCAGCAGCGGCGCGGCCATCGTCCATATGCCCAGCGCCAGCAGTGGACTGGTCGCCGCCATATAGGGGAACAGCAAACGTCCCTGGGAAGCGTAGGTCTGCGCAGTCCAGTTCACCACCGCGACCGCGCCGGTCGTGATGATCAGCGCCAGCAGCGCGGCGGGCACCAGGTGATCGGGCAACCCACGCGCCCGCCACAGAAAGGCAGTCACGCCGATGAGCGCGATCAGCGTCACCCCGTCCATGATCCGGTAAAACAGCGGCACTGTCAGGATATTGACCAGCCCGAACAACCCCCAGTACGTGATGCGGAAACCTTCAAATTCCGCCAGCATCGTCGCCAGCGTGAATGGCTCCGGGCGCGGCCCGGCGATGGCGACCATCGTTTCCGTGCCGAACAACTCGCCGTACAGGTCAAGGTTGCGCCAGTACCACCACCCAGCCACCGCCAGCCATATGACCAGCATCAGACTGCCGAGGACGAATACCCCGCGCAGATTGCGGCGGCGATACCCCGTCCACAGACCAGCCAGCACCACCGCTGGGACGATTACCAGGCCGCTGAGTTTGGTCAGCGCGGCCAGCGCCACCAGCAGCGCGATCCCCACGCTGCGGCGCCAATCAAAGCCATCGCGCACCGTGATCAGCATCAGCACGATCACGGCGCTGTTGAGGGTCGTCACCAGATTGTCGTTATTGACCGACGCTGCGATGAAGATGAACATCGGGTTGAAGGCGGTGATGCCCGCCGCGATCACCGCGATCACAGGCTGATCCGGGTTCAGCGCCCGCGCCGCCTGGTAGACCAGCGCGATCGTCGCCACACCCAGTGCGATGCTGAAGCCGCGCAGAAGATAAACGGCCAGCACGGTGTTGCGCAGCGGCGGATGGGGCGTGTCGTGCAGCACGTGATTCTTGTTGCCCACCGCGTGCGGCAGACCGATGCGTGCGTGGGGATTCTGCTGGCGCATCTGCTCGAAATCAGAGCGATCGATCGGGCGCACCAGCGCGGCGCTGATCAGGTAGTAAAGCGGCGGCTGGCTGCCCTCCTGCGCCCAGATCGTTTCTTCATCCAGATCAGGCCGCTGTACCGGGAGCTGACCGGTCTCCGCGATGTGCTGGATCACGCCGAAATGCTCGCGTTCGTCGGATGCCTCAAAGATTGGGGTCGCCCAGGCGTAAGCCGCCGCGCAGATCACGAACGCGGCGCAGATCAGCGCCAGGGGTGAACGAGGTAAACGAACCAAATCAGGTCGGCGCATAGGGATCATGCCAGAGTGCGAATACGGCCAATCGTCTGGAGCAGGTGTTGAATTTGCAGCGTCATAACCCACATGATTACGGATACTTGCGAGTCAGCGGCAGCAAATGCGCAACTAAAAACAGCGTATTCTGTTGATGAGAGTCGATTACCTATGAATCATGACACGGGATCGAGGTTTCGGCAAGCGAGCTGCCGCGTGGGGGGTTCGGGTTTAGGGGGCAAGGCTCATACTCAAAACCGGTGATTTTCCGCAGGGGTTTGCGCGACCAAGCGCCACGACCTTGCCTCTTCCTCCATTTTGTCTGCGGTCATGAACGCCGCGTCAGCATCCCGGTGATGCCCATTTTCAGAAGCAGTCAGAGATTGGGCAGCACTTCCGTCCACAGGCCAAACAGACCGATCGCTATCAGCAGCAGGCCGGAAACGCGCGTAAGGATCACGTGCCGGGACGCCAGCCACGACGTGATCCGCCGCTGTGCCGGTAAAGCCACCAGCGGCAGCGCGACCAGCGGCCAGCCGAACCCCAATCCAAAGAATAGAAAGTACGACAGCCCTTCGGCCAGGCGAGATGTGCTGGCGCTCCCGGCCAGAAACGCTCCGGTGATGATCGGCCCGGTGCAGGGTAGCGTCATCGGGCCGAGCAGCATCCCGTAAAGAAAGGCCGTGGCATAGGGGCTGCGCACAATCGGCGCTTGTAGGGTCGCCATGCGCGCGAACGGGTTGTAGCCCGCCAGCATCAGCACACCCAGCGCGATCACGAGCGCGTACAGGATCGGCAGCAGCACCGGCAGCAGGTCACCCAGGCCAGCGCGGAGCAGGTGCAGTGCCAGGCCGATCACCAGCATCATGGAGAGGATGCCCGCCAGCACCAGCACGCCCAGCAGCCACGGCGCGCGGCGATTGGTGTGCTGCTGCGCATTCCCGGCCAGAAATGCGATCAACCCTGGATAAAGCGGCAGCAGACACACATTGGTCAGGATCGCGCTGTTGCCGAGCGCAAAGGCCTCGGCGGACTCCGTCCACATGGCTCAGGCCCCCATGGCAGCTTGAATCTGATCGACAATCTGATCCGCTGTTTCGATGACGCCTGCATCCAGATCCGTGTGCGTTCCGTCTGCCCGGATGATGAAATGCGGTGTCGAGGGTGGGTTATTGATCGAGAAACCGAACTCATCGATCAGTGCGTTGAATATCGCTTCCGTCATCACGGCGAACGTCCAGTCATAGCCATAATCCTGGACATATGCTGCCATATCTTCGGTCGTCACATCGTTAACTTCGACACTGAGGCCGATGAAAACCACCGGCTCCCCGGCCAACCGTTCCCGCGCCACGATCAACTGATTGAACTGCTGGCGGCAGGTGGTACACCAGGTCGCCATCGGCTCCACAAATACCGTCTGCCCACTAAAATCCGCCAGCGTAAAGGTTTCGCCCGTCACGGCATCGACCAGCGGCATCGTCATCCAGGCTGGGCGCTCGTTCATGGCTTCCGGCTGAATCGCGCTGGCGGTGGTCTCAGATTCGATCGGCGATTCGTTGGTGGCTTCGGTTAGCGCGTTCTGGCTATCGATCGCATTCGGCACAGGGGTGGCCTCGGCCTCACTAACCTGCACATCATTCGCCTCCCCGCCCTCATCACCGGAACAGGCCGCCAGCGTTACGGCCAGGATCGTCAGCACAATAAACCTCAGGATCGAAAATTTCACGTGATCAGTTCTCCTCATGACCTAACTTTAACACCTCATCGCCGTGAGGATAACGTCAAAATCTAACGGAGAGGTAACAAACTGATCAGCGGACAATAAAGCGTTCAGGGGTGCGATCATGACTGCACCCCTGAGCAGCATTATGATACTAATTTGTCGGGCAGCGTGCGATCAGCACTCGCTGTAACCGCATTCCCCGCACGAGACACAGCCTTCACGGTAGATCAGCGTGGCCGCGCCGCAGCTTGGGCAGATATCGCCGATCCTGTGCGTGACGGGGGGCACTTCCAGCGGGACATAGGCCGCGCCGTCGAGCAGCGTGGCAGGCGCGGCAGGATCCTCATCCGCTGTTACCTCTTCGTCCTGGTCTACTTCCGTCATGCCGAGGTAATCCTTCAGCACCTGAGCAATCGCATCCGGCAGGCTGGTGACGCGGTTGGGGCCGAAGCCCATCTGGCGGCTGCCGCCGATGTATTCCAACTGGCTGACGATCTCCGCCGTGCGTTCGCGCGGGCTGATCGGCGAGTTCTGGCGCAGGATCAGGGAGATCAACCGCCCGATCGCATCCGAGATCGCCGCGATCTCAGAACCGGCCTTCGATGTGGTGATGAACACTTCAAAGGGCTGGCCGCTGCCGTCGCCATTTTCGTTGATGGTGACATAAGCGGTGCCGACCGGCGTCGCTTTGCGATAGGTACGGCCGGGAAGCACCCCCGGACGCGGCTTCTTGGTCTGCGTGTGGTTCTGCGCCGACAGAGTTGACGCTGCCGTAGGCGCTGTGGGATGCACACTGCTGCCATTCAGCGCAGCTTTCGGCGCTTCGGCGATCGCAGGCGCTTCGACCGATGTTTCCACCTTCGGCGCGGCGGCCTCTGTCTTGATTTCGCCCTGGCGCGCCTCTTTGGTCGCTTTGGTCTCCAGCACCACGACCTCGCGGCTGCCGGTGACGTACACGGTCAGGCCCTTGCAGCCCAGTTCCCACGCCAGTTCATAGGCGCGCTTCACGTCATCGACGGTGGCGGTCGAAGGCATGTTGATCGTTTTGCTGATGCTGTTGTCGATAAAAGCCTGAATGCTGGCCTGCATCCACACGTGTTCTTCTGGTGTGATGTCACCGCTCACGACCAGCGCGTTGCGCACATGGGCGGGAATTTCGTCCACATTCTGGCATGTCCCTTCAATGCTGACCTGATCGACGGCGCGCTTGATCTGATCATCCGTCATCCCGGCGCGCTTCAGCGACCATTCCAGCAGCGGGCTGGCATAATTCAGTTCGATCTTGCGTTCGCCATCAACCATATAGCGGGTATAGGCCAGCGCGAAGACCGGTTCGCAGCCATAGCCCTCGCACCCGGAGACGGTGGCGATCGTACCGGTCGGGGCGATGGTGGTCTGCGCAGCGTTACGGATGCCGTGCGTCTTGATCCCCTCAACGATGCCTTCCCAATCGAGCGGCGGGCGGCCAAAGTCATGCGTATAGGGACGCACCGGCTGCGGCGGCGTCCAGCGGAAATTGCCCGCGTCGTAAATGCTGCCGATGATCGCCAGGAACGGGCCGCGCTCCTTCGCCAGCTCAATGCTGACGCGCATAGCGTGATAGCGCATAAACTCGCTGATCTGCCCGGCGAATTCCTGGCCTTCCGGTGAGCCATAACGCAGCCCGACCTTGATCATCATGTCCGCCAGGCCCATGAAACCCAGGCCGATGCGGCGGGAGGCCAGCGCGGCGGCCTTCAACTGCGGCACAGCATCCACGTAGCGGTTGGCGGTGATCACATCATCCAGAAAGCGCACCGACTCCTCGATCGTCTTCTGGTAATTGTCCCAGTCTACCTGCCCGTCAGCCGTCACCAGCCGCGCCAGATTGATACTGCCGAGGTTACAACTCTCATACGGTAACAGAAACTGCTCACCACATTGGTGAACTACTAATCCATTAGTAATCATAGAATTTGTTAATGGCTCCGTGATGTCGAATACATCTTCGATGCCATCGGGAGTGATTGCCTTTATCTTGGCATGATACCCCTCTAAGCGTGGCGAGCCATTTGGGTACATTGCCAGCCGCTTGCGAAGCGATTGGTTCTTATATTCCATCAGGAACCCAATATTGTTGGCAAAATTGACAACACTGGATTTACTAATCGCCAGCTCATGTTGAGCTTTAGTGAGATACTCTTTTTTCCCACCTTTGCCATCTGGCAGCAGTCGCATCTGCTCGCGGCGGCGGTTGCGATAAATGCGGGAGGCGATACCGAAATTCATCAGCAAGACCTGTACCTCTTCCAGCAAACTTTCGTGGCTAGAAGCAAGACGAACGACAGTTGCACCAGAGGTTGTGCGCTGAGCGCTCCCATCCGCCGTGAACAGAGCCTGCAAAAAGCCGCGCTGCATTTCCTCTGTGCCACGGAATACCGCTTCAGGAACCTGATGCTTTTTCTCCGTCAGGCCATATGGCGCGACCAGTGTGCGCAGCCGTTCGGAGTAAACCCGCGCCTCATCCCGGCCTTTGACGTCGATCACGCCGACCGGATACGATTTGCGATAGGCAGTGGCCGAAGTCAGCGGCTCGACCAGTTCGGTCACATACTCGGCGAACACGGGGGCCAGTTCGCGCTTTTCATCGCCAAAGAAGGACAAAACGGCAGCGTTTTCCTTGATCGTACCGTCACCGATCAGCCAGCCCAGCACGCGGCCCAGTTCCAGCGAGCCTTCCTGTCCAAATGCGCCGCCTCGGTTCACGATGTGGATGCGGTCGCCAGGTTGGAGATCGCCCAGTTCCACCCAGCCGCGCGGCGTCATGATGCGGTGATCGGCGGTCGCGCGCAGGCTGTAGCCTTCGACCGTTTCCAGCCTGAAGACGGGCTTGGTGCCGGTCATGAACACGCGCGTGGAAGGAGTCAGCGCGTGATCAAGGCCGAAGCGGCTGTCCGTCAGCACCCTGATCTCAGTTTCATCATCGAACAGATCGCGTGCCTGCACCAGCCCGTGATCGGTAAAGATGCGCGTGTCGCCGGTGACACACGGATTGGTCGCTTCGTAATTACCAATATGAGGAATGGGGTTGCTGCGGTTGGCCGCGTCGATGAACAGCGCGCCGGGTTCGCCGTTGTGGTGCGCCTGGCGGGTGATCAGGTCGAATAAATCGCGCGCGCGCACCGTTTCTCTCACCCGCCCGGTCGAAGGCTCGACCAGATCAAAAGTGCCGTCGCTCCTGACCGCTTCCATAAATTCGTCGGTGATGGCGACCGAAATATTGAAGTTTGTGACCGCTGTCTCATCCGTTTTACAGGTAATGAATTCACGAATGTCAGGATGGCTGACCAGCAGCACACCCATATTCGCGCCGCGCCGCGCGCCACCCTGGTTGATGATCCCGAACGCCTGATCATAAGCCTTGAGGAAACCGATCGGGCCGGAGGCCTGGCCGTTGGAAGACCGCACCAGCGCGCCCTTGGCCCGCAGTCGGCTGAAAGCGAAGCCATTGCCGCCGCCAGTCTGCTGGATCAAGGCCGCGTCGCGCAGCGTCTGGAAGATGCCCGCTGAACTGCCGCCCATATCATCCTCAATCGGCAGCACAAAACACGCGGACAGATTCCCAAGCGGTGTGCCCGCGCCGGTAAACGTGGGCGAATTGGGCATAAAACGCAGGTCGGTCAGCAGGTTATAAAACACATCGGCCCAGTATTTACTGTCGTCGCCGTGTTCTTCTTCAGAGATGGCTACGTTGCTCGCCACGCGCCAGAACATTTCGTGGATGCTTTCGGCGGGCTTGCCGTCTTCCTGGCGACGCACATAACGCTTGGTCAGCACCACCTTGCTGTTTTCGCTGAGGTCGATATCACGCAGCGGCTGGGGCGGCCCCATCGCGGTGATGTCGTTTTCTACGGTCAGGTCTGCGGTCATGGTTGATCCTTTCTCTCCGGTTACAGGCAATATGAAACCATCGTCACTGCGCGCGGACGGATAAGAGCGAAAATGAACTCTAGCTGCATCGTGAACAATGCGGCCAGCGCGCAGATAACTTACAGAGTTGATTCAGTTGTCGTTCCGTTGTTGGCCGCCGCGTGATGATGAGGCGCGCAGCGGTTTACCCCATGATAGGGTGGGCCGTGGTGGGTTTTCCGGGCGCGGTCAAGGGCTGGTGACGAGGTTCTGTTCCTCGATCAGCTTGTCGATCTCTTCCCGGATGCTGGCGAGATTATCCAGCTTCAGATATACGATCGCGTAACGGATGTAGGCGATGATGTCCAGCGACTTCAGCCCCTCGATGACCATATCTCCCACCACATGCGAGGGCACTTCCATCAGGCCGATGCGCCGCAGCCGGTCTTCTACCCGATCAACCAGGCTTTCCAGGTCTTCGGCGGAGACGGGGCGCTTGACGCAGGCCGTCTTCAGCCCGCGCAGCACCTTGTCCCGATCGAACTCCTCGCGGTAGCCCCCGGCCTTGATGATCATCGGCGTGGAGAGGATGGGCCGCTCATAGGTGCTGAACCGGCTGCCGCAGTGCTTACACTCCCGGCGGCGGCGGATTCCACCGGATGCCGCATCCGGCACGGTGTCGATCACCGAAGTCTGGTTGCTGTTACCGCAGTAGGGACACTGCATCGGTTATTTTTAACACCATTTTGAGTAAATAATCTGTTACGCGCCCCCCAGATGTACGGGTTGCCGGGTGGCAAAACGCCATATATCCGGTTGGTCTCCATAAGTTATCACGGTTGCCGAGGAGTGTCAACCAAGTGCCCCGCTTACACAGGTTTGAATTATTTAAC
>Ga0224723_1001147_pt1 | contig 16613 bp, 14 predicted proteins | sample Balambano_FR2_Me_FD_161647 | JGI IMG/M metagenome (GOLD analysis project Ga0224723, IMG submission 161647) | Freshwater sediment microbial communities from Lake Towuti, South Sulawesi, Indonesia - Balambano_FR2_MetaG | ecosystem: Environmental > Aquatic > Freshwater > Lake > Sediment | place...
CCCCTACATCACTCCACACTCAATCTCCCGTCTCCAAAAACACTTCAGCAAGACGACTAGATGTTACCAACTGCTTAAACGCAAGCCAAACAAAAGGGGGAATAGTTGTAGCATAACGACGCCAAAGTCTACGTGGTTCTTGAACCCAACGATAAAACCATTCCAAGCCTAAGTCTCGCATAATACGGGGCGCCCGTTTATGGATACCTGCATAAACAGGAAAAACTCCCCCTAACCCAATCATGACTCCTTGAACTTTACCCTTGTGTTGAGCCATCCAATTTTCTTGTTTTGGACACCCTAAAGATACTAAAACTAAACCAGCACCGCTGCTGTTAATCTTTTGAATAAGCGCTTCGTCTTCAGCTTCAGTTAGAGGACGGAAAGGTAGCGGTTCCATCGCAGCAATTTTTAGGTACGGGAATTCATACTCTAACCTTTTTCGCATCCGAGATAAGATTTCTGTCTGCGAACCTACACAAAAAATACTGATATTTAACGATTGAGCAAGCTGACATAATCCTAATAAAACATCCATACCCGCTACACGGTCTTGGTAACGCGCTCCCATTTGTCTCATCATCCAAACTAGAGGCATACCATCTGGTGTAACTACATCTGAGTTCTTTAATACATTAGCAAAATCTGGATTCCAATAAGCCTCCATTAACATATGTACATTGGCGACACATACAGTCTTACTCTCTCGGGCTTTTGCCCACTTAAGGATTGTTTGTATCTGATCGTCAAAGCGTAAGGCAGTAATGGGAAAATCAATCACTCGTTTAGTAGGTAGAAAAACTCTAGCCACTTAAAAATCCTCCTTGTGTCACATACTACAGCAACAAACTGCCAAAACTCTCTCTAAGCCAAAGAATCTTAAGTGATATCACGGCTGACTTATTTCTTTACTTAAAGATAAGGGGCAGTTAACACATGGAGATGCAATAGCTTTTTATAGTAAATTTTTAGGCTTCCCTGGTAATAATTTAATCTTTAGTCACTGTATATTACTTTACTGTAAATTTAATTACTTGTAGAGATGTTTTTTCAAACTTTACATTTCTTTCATAATTACTTTTTACTAATTTCATATAAGTCTTATAACCATAGTAAATATTCGGTGAAGGTAATATTTCCTTAGTAAAAACAATTAAGTGTAAAAAATTACAATTGAAGCTACGCTCTGTTAAATGATGAAGCAAATACAAAGAAGGACAAGAATATTACTAATATTTCTATATTGAAATTAAAATATGCTTGATATATACCTAGGTTACTCGTAAACCTTTACTGGCAAAGATTCCAGATTTTCTTGTAAAATAAATAAAGTTATTTTCTATCTTTCAACTAATTCTAAAAAAAAGGGAGAAGATTTTTCTTCTCCCTTTTTTTTATTTTTGTTGTTGTCTGGTTTATTGTCTTCCTGAAGTTTTTTCCGTAACATTTGCCTTTGTTTCTTAAGTTGTCTGGCTCGTGCTGAACCACCTCTACCTTTATCATTTCTACCCTCTTTTCTGGGAGATTCCCACCTTTTTAGACGCATAATAATTACCTTTGTAGAAGTAAGTAAACAGCTCTCTAGAGTTGTAAATCTTAATTACTATATCTATATTAGTTGATAGTTATCAAGTCGTCAAATGGTAAAATTACACCATGTTTATTCTTGAGAACCATATATACATCAACTACAATCGTAGTGTTCAGATCCAAGACTTCTTTAAGAAGTCCTGGATCTGACTTTTGATAAATAATTTATGATTGCTATATTGGCAATAGTCTATTATCTTTGATGAAAATAAATTGTTACTTGACAATGTATATATTCACTGTCGTAAAGCTTCATTCCGGAATTTGATGTAAAAATTTCCTATTCATAATTTTACTTTATCATTTTTTAATATTGACTAAGATTGTTTTATGTCATGTTCATTTAAATAGGGCTTGCTGAAAAAGCCTACAGAGCGAATAAGACAAGCTCTATCGCTTGAAAAAGACCCTTACCCCCTCCCCCTGACAGGTGTAGGTATTTTAGATTTGCTCGTTTATTGCCTATTTCAGCCCACACCTAAATCCTGAAATAACGAAACCTCATTGAGCAATTGAGAATTTTCTCAACTATTTCCAAGAATTAAAAAACCTACACCTGTCAGACCCCCTCCCCTCTCCCAATTTCGCTATCCATTAGTCACATCTTTCTTTACAATCCTAAAACGCCTGTTTTATAGGCATATTAAAGGAGTGATGTGTAAGACATACTTGACAAAATAGCTCTTATCTTTATCGCTAAAATAAGGGTTTTATTGAAAATGAGCAACGAAGTTTCCAGTTATGGGTAGCTTTGGGTAGGTGTTATGTAACGGCTTTTACACTTATTAAAATAGAGATATCGTAACAAATAAGGAGCCAGTTTAAATAAACTAACTCCTTTATAGTGGGCGAGGAGAGAATCGAACTCTCACGCCTTTTAAGGGCGGCAGATTTTGAGTCTGCTGCGTCTACCAGTTTCGCCACCCGCCCTTGGGTGCAACTTCACCATCATAACCTATTTTTGGTAAATGCAACAACTTTTCATATTCTTGACTACTTGCCCAACGATCAATTTCTCTAGCTCGCAGTACAGGAACTGGGTGTGATAGTTGGGCAGTGCGGGCTACTTTAAGCATTTCTCCAAGTTCAGATTTGCTAATATCATCGTAAGCACGAGCTTGGGCAATAAAAGCATCAAGGTTAAGTTGGGGTGCTAATGTGGGAGAACCACCTGCAAGTTTCATTAACACAGACATTACTATTTTGGGATCTTGAGTTGCTAACAGTGCAGCGCGATCGCACGTAAATTCTGCACAACGAACCCATTCCAAAAGTTGAGCTTGTATAGTTTGTGCCAACATCACACCTACAGTTGGTACAGCAGCAGCAGCTAATATGAGTAAATTTACCGGAGTTAGATAAACACTATGGTCACACTTAAGATGTCCTAGTTCATGGGCAATAACTGCTTGAATTTCCTCCGGTGTGAGCATATCAACCAAAGAGGTGTGCAGCACAATAAAAGGTTGTTTCCCACGCATCGCAAAAGTGTAAGCATTAGGAGCAGGATGTTGTCTGATATAAAGTTGAGGTGGCTCCATATCCAGGATATGACAAGCATCTAACAACAGCTGATGTAGATTAGGCAGTTGTTTTTCACTCACTAACACACTTGATGCAATATTCTCGACATAAAATACTTGCTCCGCAACAGGCCCTAGAAGATTGCGTACCATCATATCTATACCTGGTATTTGCTTAAGAGCTGTAGTTGCTTGCAAATCCAGAGGGTGACGAAAAGCATCTGCTTTTAGACCAATTAACTGAGTCTTAAAAATAGACATTGTGCAACAAGTTTAGAAAATAATAATTGTTAAATGGGATGTCAGCCCATGGAATTATTATAGTCTGGCGAGGAGAGAGGAGGGGAAAGGGGTGATGGTAGTGATGGGGGAGATGGAGGTGATGGAGGTAAATAGTTTAGTGAGTTTAGTGGGAACTAGAATACTCCCCCTCTCCCCCTCTCTACCCTATACCCCTACCGGAGTATCACTAGGAACCAAAGACTCCGGGTCTTTTTGAACCTCCTTCACACGTTGAATTTTTGCACCTAGCTGTTGCAACTTCAAATCCATGCGATCGTAACCCCGATCCAAAAACTTTAGTCCTTGAACTATAGTTTTTCCTTCTGCTGCTAGTCCTGCTACAACTAATGCTGCGGATGCTCGTAAATCTGTACCTAGTACTGGTGCGCCAGATAACATAGGTACTCCTCGAACAAAGGCTGTGTTACCTTTAACACGAATGTCCGCACCTAAACGATTTAATTCTGAAGCATGACGCAATCGATTTTCAAATACCGACTCATTAATCAAGCTATCACCTTCAGCTAGCGCCAGTAATGACATAAATGGTGCTTGCATATCCGTAGGGAAGCCTGGGTGAGGTAGTGTTTCTATATCCGCAGCAATTAGTCTGTCTGCTTTCAAAACACGTAAGCAATCAGAACCTTCTTCGAGAATTGTAACTCCCATTTCCCGTAACTTAGCGATTACTGGAATCAGATGGTCTGGTGCTACTGGTGACAGAGTAATTTCTGAGCGGGTAATTGCTCCTGCTACCAAAAATGTTCCTGTTTCAATGCGATCAGGAATAATTGTGTACTCTGTGGAGTGTAACTTAGAGACGCCTTGGATAGTAATTGTACTAGTGCCAGCGCCTTGGATCTTGGCTCCCATGGCAATACAGAAATTTGCCAAATCGACTACTTCTGGTTCCCGTGCAGCGTTTTCGATAATGGTTTCACCATCTGCTAAGGTAGCGGCCATCATTAGAGTTTCTGTAGCACCTACGCTTGGAGTATCCAAGTATATCTTGGCACCCTTGAGTCTGCCATTACTACCTGGAACGTAGGCATTACAAATACCGTGTTCTATTTGCACCTCAGCACCCATTGCTTGTAGTCCTCGCACGTGCAAGTCTACAGGTCTAGCACCGATCGCACAACCACCAGGTAATGGCATTTGAGCTGTCCCTAAACGTGCCAGAATTGGTCCAATCGCAAAGAAACTTGCCCGCAATTGGGTAACAAGTTCATAAGGTGCTTTGGATGTGCTAATTTCACTGGCATTGATGTCTAAGGTATCGCCGTTCTGCTCTAAGCGTATACCTAGAGCCGATAAAACCTGTCCCATCTTTTTAACGTCCGCTAAGTTGGGGACGTTACAAATATGACAATCTCCAGAACACAGTAAGGCACCAGCCATAATTACTAGCGCTGAATTTTTGGCCCCACTAATTGTCACGTTACCTTGTAAACGATGTCCACCCCAAATTTCCAGAACTGAGGAGTCTGCTTCAGGGGAAGAGACGACATCTGGTAAGCTGCTAGAAGGATTAATAAGCCTACCCTCCAAATGAAATAAGTAATTTTATAAGTATGAAGTTGGTTTTGATTCTACAGTAAAGAATTAATTTGTCTACATTTTTAGGCTACATTATCGAAATATATATATCCAATAAGCGAATATTCCCTAAATACTGTGTTTAAATTTTAACTTTTAAGTAATATAAGTAATAAGTATGTAAATATAAAAGTTATTTTCACCTTGACAGAAGTAATTAATTTAAGCGATAATTGCTAACTGTTGTTCATAATTAGCAACTAAAAGCGGAACTGGCGGAATTGGCAGACGCGCTAGATTCAGGTTCTAGTGCCGCAAGGCTTCCGGGTTCAAGTCCCGGGTTCCGCATTTGGCTGGATAGTAAATAGTAGTCAATATTTAACAACCATCAACCAACAACCACCAACTATCATCCCACCTGTGTTAACAAGTTTACAGAACTCCTTGGTTAAGCAAATTCGCAAACTACACACTGCCAAAGAGCGGCATAGTCAGGGATTATTCTTGTTAGAAGGAACTCATTTATTAGAAGAAGCTTGTACAACCAGTTACCCTTTGGTGACTGTGTGTTGTACACCCCAATGGCAAAATACCCATCCTCAGTTATGGGAAGTAGCTAGTAGCCAATGCGATCGCGCAGAAATTGTCAGTGAGGAAGTTATGGGAGCGATCGCTACTACAGTACAGCCAGATGGTGTAGTTGCAACAGCTAAACGCAGTCACTTTCAAAAGGAAGTACCCTTTACAGGCATAGTGTTAGCATTGGAGACTATACAAGACCCTGGCAATTTGGGTACGATAATTCGCACTGCTGCGGCCGCCAAAGCCTCTGGATTATGGTTAAGTGGGGATAGTGTAGATTTAGATAATCCTAAAGTTTTACGGGCTAGCGCTGGACAATGGTTTCGTATTACAGCAAGTGTCAGCGAGGATTTAAAAATTACTGTACACCAAGCCAAGGGAATGGGAATGCAAGTAGTTGCCACTTTACCTACTGCTGCATTGACTTACTGGGAAGTAGACTGGTGTATACCAAGCTTAATACTTTTGGGTAATGAAGGGGCAGGCTTATCACAACATTTAGCAACAATGGCAGATACCAGCGTTAAAATTCCTCTAGCTCATGGAGTAGAGTCGTTAAATGTGGGAATTACCGCCGCTTTAATGTTATATGAAGCACAGCGTCAGAGGAGGGGAGAGGGAGAGGGAGAGGGAGAGGGGGAGAGGGGTAGAGGGGGAGAATAATTACTAACTACCCTAATGCCTCTACTTTCCCTTCTCTTCAAAATACCTTTCAATATCTGCTACTGCATCTTCCCAAGCAGCCAAATCTATTGGTGTGTTGGCTTCTTCGATATCAGTAGCCATACTATCTGAATCCAATACTAATGTTTCATCCTCAGTATCTTCTTGAAGTATATCCTCCAATTGATCCAAAGATTTTTGAAATTCTGTGGCAGCATTAAGTCGGTTTTCTTGCTGATTTTGCTCCATAATGTTCATAGCGCTAAAGTGCTAAAAATCTTAAAAAATTTTATTAATCTATTTTCGGCTATTTATTCTAAATTTGAATAGCCCTTTATCAACTTTACACAGTGAAAGGCTTAATGGCAAAATCTGCCAATGTAACTGTGTAGCTTTGTTGATCTGTAGTCGCAATAAAGGTGATAATAACTTCGCAGGCGATCGCAACTGCCAGGTTAGCTAAATTCCTCGCTAGGGGATAGTCACAGACATCATCGTTTGCAGGAGAAGGAACACGGTATATTTGATTCCAAATAATCTCAGCATAATCCCTAGCTAAACCCACATGAAGGCATGGTATTTTGGCAGTTGTACAGTAATCAAATACTGCTTGACGGCTAGTACTATTATCAAAAGTATCTACTACTAAGCCGCTATTTTCTAACATTTGTTCAACGTTAAGAATTGTTAACTCTTTTGCCCTTCCATCTAAAGTAATCCCTAAAGCACGATAGAGAGCGTTTGTGAGAATTTTTGCTTTGTATGCACCAACATCAGAACGATAGTATGGTTGGGTAGAGAGGTTACGTTCCTCAATGCGATCGCGGTCAATCACTCGTAATTTTGCAAAACCAGAACGTGCCAAATTTTCAGTAATATTAGCACCCAATGCCCCAGCACCACACACAGTGATCGGAAAATCACGTAGTTTGGTCATGAGTGTGGGTGTACGATGTAATTGTTCGTGAATAAACATGAGGTAACGGGCTAGGCTGTTGATTCTGTAATATAATTGCCTGTGAGACTTCATGCAAAAAATGTGTTAGTAGGTAGTCAGCGTAACGCACCGCTTTCTGATTAACGGTGCGTTACGGCAGATAATTTCTGCTTTTGGTTTCAATATTGTCGTGCCGTAACGCACCCTACTAATTTAAACATCAAAATTGTATGATTGGTCTTGGACAGAATTCTAACAAAATCAACAGCCTAGTAACGGGCCTATGGCTCTACTCCTTGATCAATCCAAACATCAATGCCTGTTTTAACTTCTCTTTCAGTAGGAGCAGACCATTCTTTTTCATTAATAATTGTCCGAAATACAGCTCTTTTACCGTGACCAACTCTTTCTATTACGTGTCCGCGATACAGATTATTGGGCTTAACCATTTTTGTCTCAGTTTTACCTACTATTATAAACTCTCCTACAAATCATCGTATCTATCTTCTACAATACCCACTAGGGATTGTAAATCAAATTTTCGGTCTTCACCACTCAAACAAATTCCAGCACTAATTACGGTTAAATCACTTTTAGAAATAGCACTGGTGTGACGTTCTCCGTCTGTTGTTGTCCACTCTACTAACCACTGATTTTGATGATCCCGGAATTGTTGCAACTTACCACCACCCATTTTTAACGCTGCTCGCAATCGCTTCTCATCTTGATTTTGCTGACGATTTATAACATCTTTGGCTTGCTGAGTGGCAAGGTCGTAAATTGTCCGCATTTCTGGTGTAATACCTTTAAAATGCAATTCTTGTGGTTGGGTGAGATTCACAAATTGTTTTTCTAATTCTTCTGTAATAAATGGAGCAACTCGGCGATCGCATTCATCAAACCACCATCCAGTTCCATCGGTTCTGCCGATAATTGCCTCAAACCGGACTCCATCTGTCACTAAGTGTACAGCCACTGGTTTACAATAGCGAAAGCGCTGTTGCATATCTCCTTCATTGACTGGGTAAGCTAGCCAAGTTAGGCGTTTTAATTTATGCGCTAATCGCAAACGTAAGGGTTTAAGCTTTTCTAAGTATTGGGCAATTTGAGGTAAACTGGCTTCCTCAATCAATGCTGCTTTTTGAGTACTAATTGGTTGAAAAATTCCCCAACCTTCAAAATCCTGTGGTTCAGGGGTAAACGTGTAAATTATCCCAGCAACTTTAGTTCTGATTCCACCCCCAATACAAGGTGCAATAAATTGATTTGAACTTAATTTGCTTTCTTCTGCTGCGACTTCGTTGAGAAGCTTACGAATATCCATTTCTATTAACTTATATTTTACAACTCATAAACTTATCCATCATTACACTAGGAATTGCACGGGGACGCATTGTTGTAACTTCTACCCAAACCCACAAAGCAGAAGCCGTAACTAATAAATCATCTTGGTTTTGCTTACGGATTTCATAACGTCGTAAAGCACGAGTTCCACGCATTTCTGATAACCAAGTTGTAACTTCTAATGTATCACCTGCTACTGATGGGCGCAAATAGTCAATTTCTACCCGTCGCATCACAAATACACCACCTAGCTCTTTATACACATCAAAAGTCAAACCTAAATGCTCTGAATGTTCAATGGCTGCTTGTTCTAAGTAGTTTTGATAGACTGCGTTATTAACGTGTCCGAGTGTATCCATTTCATAATGACGAACTCGTAATAAAGTTTTGAACGGTTCCATAGCTTGAAGAAGGTAAAACGTAGCAGTTATGTATAATTTGTATTAGCAAAACCTGCTAAAGGTATAAAATCACAATATGTAAGTCCTAGACTTATTAAAAAGTCCAGGATCTAACTTCAGTAACAAATATTGAATACAAGATATACGAATGAATTTATTTGTATAAATTACCAAACGTTAATTTGTATTGACACTATTGCTTAACGTCAGACCTTTAGGTACTACAAGTACTTTATCTACACGATTACCATCCATATCCATGACTTCAAAACGCATACCTTGCCATTCAAAATGGTCTGCTGCTGTGGGGATACGACCGAGATGGGTAATTACGAAACCACCTAATGTTTGGTAACTACCCCGCTCTTCATATGTCAATTCTTCTGTATCGAAAAGTTCATAAAACTCATCTACTGGCAACATTCCATCCAATAACCAAGAACCGTCCTCCCGTTGGATGATTTGCGGGTCTTCTTCACCATCAATCGAAGGTACGTCGCCGACAATCTCAATCATAATGTCATTAAGTGTGACTAATCCTTGAATCACCCCGTATTCATCTACTACTAGGGCTATATGTGTTACTGTTTGCTTAAATAATTCTAAAACTTTCAAACCACGAGTACTTTCTGGCACAAATACAGGTGGTTTTAAGCCCACAGTTAAATCCATTTGTTCCCCACGGAAACTGCGGGCTAACAAATCAGTGACTGGGATGATACCAAGTACATTATCTAATCCGCCTTGACAAACTGGATACCGAGAATAGTGACTATCCATAATTTTTTGGCGGTTTTCTTCGGGAGGATCTTCTAAGTCTAACCAAACGATATCAGGTCTTGGGGTCATGAGGAAATTTACTGGGCGATCGCCTAAACGAAATACCCGCTCTACCATATCTTGCTCAGCTTCCTCAAAAGTTCCTTCTTCGGTGCCTTGCTCGATCAAAACTCTGATTTCTTCTTCTGTAACTTGTGGTTCATTAGATGGTTCAATACCAAGTAATCTCAGTACTGTCTCGGTAGAAAAACTCAAGAGAGCAACTAGGGGTGAAGTGATTTTAGCCAGTAACCGCATAGGGATAGCTAGAATCGAAGCAATAAGTTCTGGATTATTTAAAGCCAGCCTTTTAGGTACTAGTTCCCCCAAAATCAACGTTAGATAAGTAATAGCTATGATTGATAATACAGTTGCCAACTGTTGCTTATATTGTGGCTGCAAAGGAATTGAATCAAGGATTGGTGTTAATCTCTTGGCAATAGTTTCTTCACCGTAAGCACCGGAAAGTATTGTTAAAAGAGTGATCCCGATTTGAACTGTTCCCAAAAATTGATTGGGAGAAGAACTCAGTTCTATTGCTGCACGCGCTTTTAAGTCTCCCCGTTCTGCAAGTTGTTGTAATCGTACCTTACGCGCAGAGAGAATCGCCAACTCTGACATGGCAAATAGAGCGTTGGTGAGGATGATCAGGAAAATAGTGAGGATTTCGATAGTTGGAGACATTCTTACAAATTGCCGATCCCATCGGCTGACCCTGCTTAACCTTAATGTTTTAGTATCTAGTATCTAGGGAGTTCAAAGAAAAACTCTCTGGATATAGAAAAATTAGTCTTAGTCTTTGGGGGTATACCATCGTTACGTATATTAGCTATAAGTTAGTGGTTATTGTACAAAACTCTTGTAACTCTATAAACTTGACATTATTTTACTCTTGACACTTTTAAAATAAAGAAGGTATCTCCTCTTTTTATAGATAACTGCACCTCCTACCGTATTTTTCACGGAATATTAGCGTTTTATGGCTTTTTCTTCCATTGTGCGGGCGCTAGTGCGATCGCAACTCTCTACTGAACTCCTTTCTAAATTAAGTAAACACCAAAATCTACACTTAAGTGGCATTTCTCGTCTACCCAAGGGGTTAGTTGCTTCGGCTTTAGCCCAAGCTGAAGGTAAAAATGTGTTTATAGTTTGTGCCACACTAGAGGAAGCCGGACGTTGGACAGCCCAAACGGAAGCAATGGGATGGAAAACTGTACATTTTTACCCTACCTCAGAAGCTTCTGTTTACGAACCCTTTGACCCAGAAACTGAAATGACTTGGGGTCAAATGCAAGTTTTGGCTGATTTAGTCAAATCTCAAGAAGATACACAACAAAGCAAATTGGCTGTTATTGCTACCCAAGGAGCTTTACAACCTCATCTACCTCCAATAAAGGCTTTCCAGCCCTTCTGTGTTACTTTAAAGCGGGGCATGGAATTTGATTTAGACTCTTTTGGTGAGAAAATAACTATTCTCGGCTATGAGCGAGTTCCTTTGGTGGAAACTGAGGGACAATGGAGTCGTCGGGGTGATATTGTGGATGTGTTTCCTGTGTCTTCTGAACTGCCTGTTCGGCTAGAATGGTTTGGCGATGAAATTGAAAATATTCGTGAGTTTGACCCTTCTACCCAACGCTCTGCTCTAGACAAAATTGGACAATTAGTTCTGACTCCTACTAGCTTTTCTCCAATTATTATAGAAGCACTGAAAGATAGTGCTGTCCAATTAGCTCCTACTGATGATGATTCAGTTGTATCAGAAGGTAGTCGGCGTTTTCTCGGTTTAGCTTATAATGAACCTGCTTCGTTAATAGATTATTTGTCAGCAGATACTTTAGTTGTCATTGATGAATTGGAACAGTGTCACGCTCATAGCGATCGCTACTGCGAAAATGCGGAGGAGCAATGGAGGTTGATTCAGGAAGAATTTCCCGATTTACCTAAGATTCACCGTTCTTTAGATGATTCTTTGGCAACAACAGAAAAATTTAAAAAAGTATATTTATCAGAGTTAGTAGAAGAAAATAGTGGTATTAATCTAGCTAGCCGTTCATTACCTGTCACACCACACCAATTTGCTAAAATTGCCGACACACTCCGACAAGAACGCGATCGCAATTTCTCTATTTGGTTAGTTTCAGCTCAACCGAGTCGTTCTGTTTCCCTACTCCAAGAACACGACTGTCCAGCCCAGTTTATTCCTAACCCCCACGATTATCAAGCTATTGAACGGTTACAAATTAATCATACTCCTGTAGCTTTAAAATATTCTGGATTGGCGGAATTAGAAGGTTTTATCTTACCTACCTTTCGGATAGTTTTAATTACCGACCGAGAATTTTATGGACAGCATACTTTAGCGACTCCTAGCTATGTCCGTAAACGTCGGAAAGCTGCTTCTAAGCAAGTTGACCCAAATAAGCTACGTCAGGGAGATTACGTAGTTCATAGAAATCATGGTGTGGGAAAGTTTGTTAAATTAGAAAGTTTAACATTAAATGATGAAACTCGTGAATATTTAGTAGTTCAGTATGCAGACGGGTTATTACGTGTCGCAGTTGACCAGGTAGGAGCTTTATCGCGGTTACGTACTAATAACGATAAGCCACCAGAATTAAATAAAATGACTGGTAAGGCTTGGGAAAATACCAAGAATAAAGTCCGTAAAGCAATTAAAAAGCTGGCTGTAGATTTATTAAAATTATACGCTGCTAGGTCACAGCAACACGGTTTTGCTTTTCCAGAGGATATGCCTTGGCAAGAAGAAATGGAAGACTCATTTCCCTACCAACCAACAACCGACCAGCTAAAAGCTGTGCAAGATGTCAAACGGGATATGGAAAGCGATCGCCCGATGGATCGATTGGTGTGTGGGGATGTGGGTTTTGGAAAAACAGAGGTGGCAATTCGTGCTATTTTCAAGGCTGTAACTGCTGGGAAGCAAGTCGCTTTGCTTGCACCGACTACGATTTTAACTCAGCAACATTACCACACTCTTAAAGAGCGGTTTGCACCATATCCAATGAATGTAGGTTTACTCAACCGTTTTCGTTCTGCTACGGAACGTCGTGAGATTATTAAGCGGTTATCTACAGGTGAATTGGATGTAGTTGTGGGGACACACCAACTTTTGAGTAAAGAAATAAATTATAAAGATTTGGGATTGTTGGTGGTGGATGAAGAACAACGGTTTGGGGTGAATCAGAAAGAGAAAATTAAGAGTATGAAAACTCAAGTGGATGTATTAACTTTATCTGCAACTCCGATTCCTCGGACATTGTATATGTCATTATCTGGGATTAGGGAAATGAGTTTGATTACTACACCACCTCCTACCAGACGACCAATCCAAACTCACCTTTCACCGCTGAATCCGGAAAGTATCCGTACTGCTATTCGTCAAGAATTGGATAGAGGTGGACAAGTTTTTTATGTAGTTCCCCGGGTAGAGGGGATAGAAGAAACAGCAGCGAAGATCCGAGAAATGATTCCCAGTGTGAGGTTAGCGATCGCTCACGGTCAGATGGATGAAAGTGAGTTGGAATCTACCATGCTGACTTTCAGTAATGGGGAAGCGGAAGTTCTTGTCTGTACGACAATTATTGAATCTGGTTTGGATATTCCCCGAGTCAACACTATCTTAATTGAAGATGCTCATCGTTTTGGTTTATCCCAGCTTTACCAATTACGAGGAAGAGTCGGACGTGCGGGTATTCAAGCTCATGCTTGGTTATTTTACCCCAAACAGCGTGCTTTATCTGATGCTGCACGGCAGAGGTTACGTGCAATCCAAGAATTTACTCAGTTAGGAAGTGGTTATCAGTTAGCGATGCGGGATATGGAAATTAGGGGTGTAGGTAACTTGTTAGGTGCAGAGCAATCTGGACAAATGGATGTCATTGGATTTGATTTATATATGGAAATGCTAGAAGAAGCTATCCGAGAAATCAGAGGACAAGAAATTCCCAAAGTCGATGATACTCAGATTGACCTTAACCTGACAGCATTTATTCCCACAGATTACATTACAGATTTGGATCAAAAGATGAGTGCTTATCGTGCCGTAGCTACAGCCAAATCTAAAGAAGAATTATCTCACATTGCCGCCGAGTGGAATGACCGTTATGGTGCAGTTCCCACCCCAGCGACTCAACTACTGCGGGTGATGGAATTGAAACAGTTAGCCAAATCTCTTGGATTTAGCCGTATTAAACCAGAAAATAAACAACACGTCGTCTTAGAAACACCAATGGAAGAACCAGCTTGGAACTTATTAGCCGGAAATTTAACAGAAAGCGTGCGATCGCGTTACGTTTACTCTCCTGGTAAAGTTACAGTTCGTGGTTTAGGAGTACTCAAAGCTGACCAACAGTTACAAAATTTGATTGATGCTTTTGAAAAGATGCAGGGTGTTGTCACCGAGGTTGTAGGTGCTAATTAATTACTTTGAACTTAAGTATGAAGGCTCCAAAATATTATCCTTAAAATTTTAAGATAATCCATATTTGGAGATTACATAGGATTCAAATTTTTGATACAATTTTGGATTGCCAAACTTCGACTTCAAAATAGCTAGCATTTTTGTCACCTTATCCAACTCCCTAACTATACCTAAATCGTGACTAATAATTAAGTAAACATTGAGATTTGATTTCTGAAAAAATTTTGATTTAATCAAGTCTAAAAATTGAGAATACTTGGAGAAATTTTTCGGTAGAGATAAATCTGCACGCATCACCAGAAAGATATCACTTGGGCTAGTATGTTTGTCAAATTCTAATTTCGTTTTGTCAACATCATCCCAAGGATTTACTCCTATCGTAGCCAATACAGGTAAATCAGTAAAATAATGTTTCACACTGTCTTTTATATATGCTGGGTATAATATAGCTAAATCATTTTTTTGCCATTTCGACTCTACCAATTGAGCAACCACTTTCAACGGCTCTACAGGCTTCCATGCTTGATTTGTTATCCAGTTTATCGTAAAAGTTATGCTAAAAGTAATGAAGACAATAATACATAATACTTTAATATTTTTCTTCTGTATTGTGGCAAGTTGTAATGTCATGAAAGCGATTAATGGCACCAAGCTAGGCAATATTGTTCTGTACCAAAAAATCGGTAATCTCACCATTGAATAAATGATAATCTCTAACCAATAAAGTATTACAGCCGCAAGAAAAGGATAATGACGTTGCCATGCTCCAAAAGCTACCAAAATACCAAAAAATCCCCAAATAATAAAATTATTGATATTGTATGAATAATTAGGTAAAGATAGTGACGAAAATCCTAAAATATAGTTAATTGTCGAATCAATTAATTCTAAAGAAACACTAGGCATCCACCAATAACCTGTTTCGTCTGGTAGTTTGATGAGATAGAATTGATAAAAGAGGAAAAATATAACCGTGGGAATGATTAGTGCTGTAATTACTTTACCCCACTGTATTATATTACGGTTTTTAGTCATTAAGAGAATAAATAAGCAGATAGGGAGAAATAGCATAATACCCACTAATTGGGAAGACACAGCTATAATTAAGCTGACTAGTAAACCGATATATCCACAACGTTTTTCTGATGCCAATGCTATACGAGAAGCAAAGAAAAATGCCAAGGCTGTAGCAAAAATAAGTAATGAATAAGAGCGTATTTCCTGTGCATATCGTAGCATCATTGGAGTTGTCGCCCAAAAAAGTCCCGCCAAGATACTTGCTAAGCGGGAATATTGTTTTAACCATTGAATAATTACTATCAATGTGCCTAAATCAAAAAAAATTGAAAGTACTTTGAGAAATTCCTCCTGATGACTAATTTGCTGCCAATAATACAGACATATATAATATAAAGGCGGGAAAGTATCATGTCTTAAATCTTCCAACATTTGCGTTATCGAGTTTTGGGATATCATCCTGATAGAAAATTCTTCATCTAGCCAGATACCCTTATCTAAACCTAGTAAACGAAGAGTTAACGCTAATGCTATAATCACCAATAAGCTGTAAAAATAAGGCTTATTATTGGAATTGAAAGAACTAGAAAAGTGTTTGCTCTTAATTAGTAGATTGGTCATAATTACGGAGTGTGAGGGAGTGTGGAGTATGAGGGTATGTAAGGGTGGGGAAGAGCGCGTGTATATTGCTGAAATAGCAAATCTGAATACAAAACCCGCCCTCACGCGAGATATATAATACAATGAAACCCGCCCTTACACGAGATAGGTTGTAACAAAACCTGTTTTTATAAGTGGTACTGTTAATAAGTAATTATATAGATAATGGAGAGAATTTGATAAATTTTCCTTTTACTTTAAAAAATATCCTGTGACTTTATGAATATATTCCAGAACCTTTTCATAAGATTCTGCATTGCTTACTGGGTTAATAATAATTGGAATAGTGCTATCTGGTAGCCAAAAGGTAATTCTACCGTTTGGCTCATGGCAAAATGAACTAATACAGCTGAGATTAATTACGTACTGGTTTCTCTCATAAGAAATCTTTACCCAGTAAGCATCTTCAAATTTTGACTCTGTAATACTGTTGATGTAGTCCAAGATTTTTTGATAGTCTTCTATATTATTCTGGGGATTAACCACAATTGGGATCGCACTGTCGGGTAACCAAAAGGTTACTCTACCGTTTTGTTCATAGCAAAAGGCAGTAACACGCTCAAAATTAACTACATAATCTTTTTTCTCATATGTGATTCTCACCCAGTACGCCACAATCTTTCCTTATTTGATTTGAAATTTACCGCCATTATGTCATTGCTGTATGGAATATGTGAATATGAATTGGTTTATGTGATTATATGGTTAAGTATTATTTTATTGATACTTATATTTATAACGGGTTTTGTATTAATACCCGTTTCACCAATATACACGCGGGGGCGGTTGTATCAATATTTCCCATTTTACTAATA
>Ga0224723_1001148_pt1 | contig 16611 bp, 16 predicted proteins | sample Balambano_FR2_Me_FD_161647 | JGI IMG/M metagenome (GOLD analysis project Ga0224723, IMG submission 161647) | Freshwater sediment microbial communities from Lake Towuti, South Sulawesi, Indonesia - Balambano_FR2_MetaG | ecosystem: Environmental > Aquatic > Freshwater > Lake > Sediment | place...
AAGCGGCGTGGCTTTCTCGCGGGCTAAAGCCCTAGAATGTAAAAATTAGGCCTGAGGGCCAAACTGCGCGTTGACGCCGGGCGCAGGGCGCATATAATACTGAACGCTATTCCCACATACAAAATCGCGATGCCAATTTTCCCCGTGTGCTGCGCCAGAAACAGGGCGACAGCAGCGGCGGCAAGCGAAGATTGGAGACCTGCATGTACGCAATTATCCGTTCAGGCGCACGCCAGTATCGCGCCGAAGTCGGTCGGACGATCGACGTGGAACGTCTGCCCAACCCCGTGGACGAGAGCTTTGAAATCAGCGATGTCCTGCTCGTGGGCGACGGCGACAACACCGTGATCGGTCAGCCGCTGGTCGAAGGGGCCAGGGTCAAAGTCACTGTGGTCGATCAGTTTCGCGGCGACAAGGTGATCGTGTTCAAGTATCGCCAGCGCACCAATTTCCGTCGCAAGCGCGGGCATCGTCAATACTATACCCGTCTGCGCGTTGATGATATTATGGTGTAACTGAGGACAAAGGACGACAAGCGATGGCACACAAAAAAGGCGGCGGCAGCAGCCGCAACGGTCGAGACAGTAATGCGCAGCGGCTGGGCGTGAAGCGCTTCGGCGGCGAGTATGTGATCCCCGGCAACATCATCGTCCGCCAGCGCGGCACGAAGTTCCATCCTGGCCGCAACGTGGGTATCGGGCGCGATCACACCATCTTCGCCGTCGTCGAAGGCGTGGTGACGTTCGAGCCGATCCCTGGACGTAAGGGGCAGAAGCGCATCAGCGTCTATCCTGTCAGCGAAACACCGATCGCCGTCGAGCAGCCCGCCGCTGTCGGCGACTGATCGCGTTTATTCGTGCCGCTCATACCGGTACATCACGACCCATTTTCCGGTCACGCTACCCCTACCTCAGGGCCGTGATCGCACCCATCGAGGAGATACTCCGATGAAAGAAGGAATCCACCCTACGTGGTATTCTGAGGCAACGGTGATCTGCGCCTGTGGCAATACCTGGAAAACCGGGGCTACCAAAGCCGAAATCCGCACCGATATCTGCTCCAAGTGCCACCCGTTCTACACCGGCGAACAGCGCATCGTCGATACCGAAGGTCAGGTTGACCGCTTCATGAAGCGCCTTCAGGTGCGCGACCAGATTCGTGAAGAGGCAGTGCAGCGCGAAACGTCCAAGACGCCGCCGCAGCTGCCGCTGGCTGAGGCTGGCGTCAACAAGCGTTACCTGGCGATCCTGGAAGAAAACGGCATCACCAACGTCGAGCAGTTCCTGAACAAGCTGCGCGATGATGGCGACGCCAGCATCTTTGAGCTTCAGGGCATGGGCCGCAAGGCATTGAGCGACATCAAGAAGCTGCTGCGCAACCGGGGCTATGAAGTGCCCACCAGCAGCGCCGCGCCGGAAGCCGCCGCCGAAGAATAAACCCGGCTCCGAATCCGTGTGATACAGGCAGTCTCGTCCGCATGAGGCTGCCTGTATTATTTTGCGCTGACGCCATTTGTATTGGGTTTTTTTGCCGCTGATTTTCTTTGTCGCCTACATGAAAGGACAAGCAACAGCCATGAGACATCACCGAGGCGGTGTGGAAGTTGTGTGCGGCAGTATGTTCTCCGGAAAGACCGAGGAATTGATACGCCGCGTGCGCCGCGCCGTGATCGCAAAGCAAAAAGTTCAGGTCTTCAAACCGGCAATCGACGACCGATACAGCCTCGATCATATCGCCAGCCACGACGGACAGCTCAGCCATGCGCATCCGATCCGGCTCGCCAGCGAGATCGGGCCGCTGCTGGAGCCAGATACCACCGTGGTGGCAATAGATGAGGCGCAGTTTTTTGATCCGGCGCTGGTGGAGGTGGTAGACGCGCTCGCAGAACGCGGTCTCCGGGTGATCGTAGCCGGGCTTGACCTGGATTTTCGCGGTGAAGAATTTGGCCCAATGCCGCAGTTGATGTGCCGGGCCGAAGACGTGGTGAAGCTGCACGCTATCTGCGTTATATGTGGCGAGCCAGCCAGCCGAACACAGCGACTTGTCAACGGCCAGCCCGCGCGTTACGACGATCCGGTCGTGATGATCGGCGCGCAGGAAACCTATGAGGCCCGCTGCCGTGAGCATCATGTCATCGTCAAATAAATGATCGCCCCTGGCAGAACGCTCATGAACCCGCTAAAATTATTTAGCGACGCTAAGTAACTGGCCGCCATGATGGGGGTTTAGACGCTGTGTACAGAAAAACACCTACGCACGGCGTCCCATCGAGAGCCGCAGAGTGAAAAGGGGTTTCTTATGAGCGTTACCGCAGCACCGCTGCCTTCTGCATCGTCCAGCGTCGATCAGCCCAGTAAGTTCTGGCTGCGCGACCGTAAGTGGGATCTGCTGTTTATCACCTTCAGCGTGATCGTCGTCCCAATCCCTTACCTGGTTTATCTGCTGGGCGTGCAGTTTGGCCTGGCCGATGACGTCAGCCGCAACCTCGTCAATGGCTTCGTCGCCGTGGCGGTCGGCGGGCCGCACATGATGTCCACCTTTCTGCGCACCGGTCTGGACGAAAACTTCAAGTCGCGCTATCCCATGCTTCTGCGGTCATCGATCATCATCCCGATTGTGGTGGTGTCGCTGGCGTTCCTTAACCTGACTCTGCTGCTGACGGTGTTCTTCTTCTGGGCGGCGCTCCATGTGCTGCATCAGGTGACGTACATTGTCGAGCTTTATAACCACAAGGAACATCACATGGTGCGGGCGGGCAGCGCGGTCACGCTCGAGGCGCGCCTGATCGATTACGGCGTGATCCTGACCTGCCTGTTCCCTCTCGCCGCGCTCAAGATCAGCCAGGGATCGTTCGACATTGGCACGAATGATCTGACCTCGGTCATTCCCGGCATTTTCCAGCAGACGTGGTTTTTCCTTGCCATGTCGGCGATTTTTGCGGTCGCGCTGACCGCTTACCTCCGCAAAACGTGGCTGGAATATCGCGGCGGTTATATCAACTGGCCCAAGACCGTTTTCATCGTCTTCACAGTCCTGGTGGCCTTCTCCATGCCCGCGCTGCCGAACCTCGATACGGCGTTCCAGGGTTTGAATACCTGGCACTCGTTCCAGTATCTGGCGATCACGTTCTACATCATCAAGATTCGGCAGCAGTACGGCGATCTGCGTCACTCAGCGCCGCTGGTGGAACGCTTCAGCCAGGGTAAGGACTCGCGCGGGTTGTATCTCCTGAGCGCGATCATGCTGGTGGGGTCGGCGGCAGTCTTCGCGGTGGTTTATGCCGTGGCGCATGTGGTCACGCCCAGCCACATCGACACGAGCGATCCCTCGCTTGTCGCCCTCTGGCGCTTCGACGTGGCTTATTACACATCGATCCTGTCGTTCCTGTGGATCCACTACTATCACGATCATTTTCTGTTCACCGATTTCGAGGCGCTGGATAAAGCCTACGACCAGGAAGCCTGATGGGCGAAATGAAAAAGGACGATCGGCGCCGATCGTCCTTTTTGATCTCTACAGGATGCTCTGGCTTCATTATGGAAACGCCTGCCGAACCCACTGCATGGGATCGACCGCGACGCCGTTAACCCACAACTCCCAATGCAGGTGCGCGCCGGTCGCCCGCCCTGTTGAGCCAACCGTGCCGATCACCTGGCCGGATGTCACACTGTCGCCCAGGTTGACATACCGCTCCGACAGATGGGAATAGTTGGTGTAAATTCCCCAGCCGTGATCGATCACCACGGACAGCCCGCGAATGTTTAACGTGTCTGCCAGCACCACCCGCCCGCCGGCGGCAGCCAGCACCGGCGAACCGGGCGCTCCCGCAAAATCTGCACCCAGGTGACGGCGGTCAAACGGGCCGCCGTTGTAGGATCGCGTGGTTCCATAGGGCGAGTTCATCACAGCCGCAGCGGGCAGACTCATCGGGCCGTCGAAGTAACGCTCAGGGTTAAAGGTTCGCACTACATTTTGCAGAATATTCAGCTCGTTCTGCTCCACACCAGCGGCCAGCAGCGGCACGCGATCATCCGGGAGTATGATCGACTGCATCCCATAACTGCCCGCCGTGATCTGCACGTTGATGGGTACAGCCAGCGATCCTGCGCCGTCGATCACAGCGATCACCTCGATCGGCTGCACCCCGCCCGCAGTTCCCAGGGGAATCGGCAGAAAGGCAATATGCGTCGTTCCGTCGCTGATGATCGGCATCGCCCTGGCGAGAAAGGTGATCGTGACGGATGCAGCTTCAGCCGTAGTCAGGCGCAAACGGGCAGTCTGCCCCTCGACCAGCCGCAGCGGGGCCAGATCGATGCCGGTGATCTCTGGCGGCAGATCATAAGCGACAGGCGTCGGGCCAGACAACGGAATGACCAGCTCCTGCCCGGCGTAAATCAGCGCGGCTTCGCTGATGGCGTTGGCCTGCTGAAGGTCATCCACGGTCAGTCCGTAAAGGGTGGCGATGCGAAACAGCGTTTCTCCCGGCTGGACGATGTGAGTGACAGCCGAGCCGGGTGCGGCGGCTTCACGTGTCGCGGCGGCTACTGGGGCGGGCGGAAGCGCGGTGGCTGGAAGTGGATCGGCGGCGATGGTCAGTACCTGACCGACAAAGATCGTGTCGGGATCGGTGATGCCGTTGAACTGCGCAAGCTGATCGACCGCCAGACCATAGACCGCTGCGATGCTCACCAGCGACTCACCCGCGCGCACAACATGGATTTGCGGCTCCGGGGTCGCGGCCTGGGTCTGACCATTGAGCGGGATCAGGATGCGCTGGCCTACGGTGATACTGGCCGGGTTCGTGATGCCGTTGAACTGCGCGATCTGATCTACGGTCAGCCCATATTGCAGCGCGATTCGGAATAAGTTTTCGCCCCGCTGGACGATATGCACCGTGAGACCGGCTTCAACCGCTGGTGTTTCAGTGGGAGATTCCTGCGCGGCAGCAAAAGCGGGCAGCCACAGCATACCCGCCAGAAGCCATATATAAAGAGTGCGCAAACGCATTCGGCTAAACCTGTGCTGTCTCGTCGAATCTGAGGATGTCGCCAACCTGCACACGGTCGAGCAGATCGGGATTGGCCTCAATGAAATACTGTGCCGGAGCCTGGGGCGCATAGGCCAGCCGCCAGGGTTTCGCCAGCCGCCTATCGACGACTCTGCCGCCGGAGTCCAGCCACACCACCGCGATGCTGAAGAACATGAACAGCATGTGGATGCTGGTATGGGTGCGCGATTCGCCGCCCGTGACGAATAACAGTCCCTGATCCGCCGGGAGGTGCCTTACCAGTTGCAGACCACGAAAGCGCGTCCACATCGTATCGCACAGGCGAACCCGCGCAAGGACAGGTTCGCCTGTGTTGGCATTGCGCAGCACACGCCACTTGCTCATGGGATGACCAACTGCTGGCCGATATAGATCAGGTTGACGTTGGAAATGCGGTTGACCTCTGCCAGGCGCAGCAGCGAAATGCCATAGCGCAGGCCGATCCGATACAGGTTATCGCCGGGCTGCACCACGTAGATTGTCGCGCCGGGCGTGCCAGGAACCGCCGTGGCCGGCCCAGGCGACGTAGGCACGATCACTGGGCCACCGATCGCGCCGGGAACAACCAGCGCCTGCCCGGACTGGATGCGGTTGGGGTTGGCGATGCCGTTTAACTGCGCCAGCGCCGTCACCGTGGTGTTGAAGCTGGCCGCGATCCGGGACAGTGTATCGCCGCGCTGCACGATGTAAGTGGCGTAAGGGCCGCCCGTCCCCGGCACGGGTTGATCGGGCTGCGCCACAGGCGGAACCGGCTGGAGCGGATCAGGCGTTGGCGTCGGGGTTGGTGTGGCCGCATTCGGGACACGAACCGGGATCACCAGCTGCTGCCCGATGAAGATCAGGCCGTTTTCGTTGAGACCATTGGCCTGAATAATGGCATCGACCGAACTGCCATAAAGCTGCGCCAGATCATACACCACATCGCGGTTACGCACAGTATGGATCACGCGACCAGGAAATTCCCCGGAGATCGGCCCGCCGACGCCCAGGCCGGTTCCCGTAGAGGTGGCCGTGGCTTCGGTTTCGGTTTCCGGGGTATCGGTTGGCGCCGCCGGGGTATTGGTGGGCTGCGCGGTCGGTTGAACCGGGCCGCCTTCCTGAGTCGGTGTGGGATCGGCGTCTTCATCCGGGGGTAGCGATTGGCCGGTTGTCGCCGTCGGCTGCGGTGTGCTGGTCGGCTGCGGCGTTGGCGTCAGCGTGCTGGTTGGTAAAATGACCTGAACCGTGCTGGTCGGCTGCGGCGTCTGAGTCGGCGCGGTGGTCGAAGTCGCCGCCGTAGTCGAAGTCGCTGCGGTCGTTGGGGTAGCTGTTGCGGTAGCAGGCACATTGCTGACCGCTACTGCCAGTTCGGCATCGTCGAGCCAGATTAAGGTTTCCGCCACCGGCAGGTTGATGATCGAGCGCACAAAGACGGTCAGCGCGTTGCTGGTCGGCGTGGCAAACACAGCATACTGACGATAAGCGTCGTACTGAGCCACCGGAACCGACCATACGATGCTGGCGCTCGTCGCGTCCGTGCCGCCAGTGGGATCAAGGCCGACTTCCAGCGTCACATCGCCAGGGCCGTCGCTGAGTTCCCGATCAGCCCCCGTGCCGGAATAAACGCGCGCGTAAATGCTGAAGCGATATTCTGTGCCGGGCGTCACCCCCACCACGCGCTGGAATACACCAGCCCGGTGCGCCCAGAAGGTGTTGTTGTAGTAAATCTGCGCATTGTTTCCGGTGCGAATGCGCGTCTCATCCGGGGCGGTCTGATCGTAGATCGGAGGGCGGTTGCGCCAGGCTTCCATGCTGCTGGTGCGCGGCTCCAACCAGGGATTCCAACCCTGGGCCACTTCGCCTTCAAAGCCGGGAACCGGTCGGTACGGGTCTTCAAAACCCGGATTTTCCAGCAGATTAGCGGCCTGCGCCTGAACGTAAACCCGTGTCGGCGCGAGCAGCAGGAGCGCAGCACACAGGGCGCTCGCGGCGAGGATAAGACTCGATCGTTTCATATCATGTCTCCGGCGGTCGGCGGCCAGGCGCATCATTCATTAGTTCTGAGAGTATATGCATCCCGGCGAAGGTCGCAAATCAGTATAGCCGATCGCGCAAAAGCCCGCTAACGGCCCGACGCGTCGTTTGATATACTGATCGTCACGCGCCAACCAATTTTTATGAAACGGCGCGCAAAATGCTATGGCAGACAACCCGATCGTTGGCCTGTGTACGCTGGAACTCCATCTGCCCGGCCTGACCTCGCTCAAAGAAAAGCGCGGCATCCTGAAATCGATGCTGGCGAAGCTGCACAATACGTTCAACGTATCCGCCGCCGAAGTGTGGCACCTCGACAAATGGCAGATGGCCGGGGTCGCCGTCGTCTGCGTCAGCAATTCGACGCCGTTCATCCACGAACTGCTCGACAAGGTGCTGACCTATGTCGAGACTCATTACCCGGAGGCGATTATCGTGAAGCAGCGGATCGAGATTCTATAATCGGCGATCGGGATGGGGTATACTTCGCGCGTGGTTTCAACGCTGCATGACGGGAGGAAAAGACCGTTGAATCTTCATGAATATCAATCGAAGGCGCTGTTTGCCAGGTTTGGCATCCCGGTGCCGACCGGTAAAGTGGCGCGCACGCCGGACGAGGTTTATGCCATCGCGCAGGAGCTGGGCGGCACAGTCGTAGTGAAATCGCAGGTGCTGGCCGGCGGACGGGGCAAGGCCGGCGGGATCAAGGTGGTGAAAAGTGCGGAAGCGGCGCGCGATGCCGCCAGCGACATCCTGGGCAGGCTTCAGATCAAGGGGCTGACGGTGCATCAGGTGCTGGTCGATCCGGCGGCCAACATTGCGACCGAAATTTATCTCGGCATTACCAACGATCGCGCGGTGGGCAAGGCGCTGCTGATGGCATCCGCTGAGGGTGGCGTGGAGATCGAAGAGGTCGCGGCCCACAATCCAAACGCCATCATCCGCGAACATATTGACCCTTTTATCGGCCTGCGTGAATTTCAGGCGTCGCAGGTGGCGTCAGCCATCAATCTGCCGCGCGAACACTGGGACGCTTTCCGCAAGATCGCGCATGGGCTTTACGAATGTTACATCGCCAATGATGCCACGCTGGCGGAAATCAACCCCCTGGTGATCACCGCCGAAGGTCAGTTGATCGCTCTGGACGGCAAGATGTCGATCGACGATAACGCGCTTTACCGCCACCCGGAATTGCACGACCAACGCGATCTGACGGCGGAAGCCGACTCTGAAACGCGGGCGCGTGAGGCTGGCATCAGCTATGTCAAGCTCAACGGGCAGATCGGCTGCATGGTCAACGGTGCAGGCCTGGCGATGACGACGATGGACATGATCAAGCTTTATGGCGACGCCGACGGTATTCTTCCGGCCAATTTCCTGGACGTGGGCGGTGGCGCGCAGGCGGAGAAAGTCGCCAACGCGCTTCAGATCATTCTTATGGATCCTAACGTCAAGGCGGTGCTGTTTAACATCTTCGGCGGCATCACACGCGGTGATGAAGTCGCGCGCGGTCTGCTGCAAGCGTATGAAATCGTGAAGCCAACCATCCCGATGGTGGTACGGCTGGCGGGGACCAATGCTAAGGAGGGGCGGGAGATCATCGATCAGGCCAGCATCCCGAATATTATCAGCGCCGGGTCGCTGACTGAGGCGGCAAAGAAGGCGGTGCAGGCCGTTAAAGAAGGGGTGAACTGAGCGATGGCTATTCTTGCAGACAAGAACACTCGGTTGATCGTTCAGGGCATTACGGGGCGTGAGGGCCGCTTTCATACCCGCCAGATGGTCGAATATGGCACGCAGGTGGTGGGCGGCGTGCGACCGGGCAAGGGCGGCGAATGGGTAGACGGCGTGCCTGTATTTGACACGGTGCAGAATGCCGTCGATGCCACCGGCGCGAACGCCAGCATTATCTACGTGCCGGGGCCAGGCGCGGCGGACGCGATCTACGAGTCGATCGACGCAGAGATCGGATTGATCGTGTGCATCAGCGATCCGGTTCCCATTGCGGACATGATCCAGGTTTACAACTACATCCGACACACCAAAAGTCGTCTCATCGGCCCCAACTGCCCCGGCCTGCTGACTCCAGGACAGGCCAAGATCGGCATTATCCCCGGCTACGTGGCAACTCCCGGCAATGTGGGCGTGGTGTCCAAAAGCGGCACGCTGACGTATGAAGTCATCAACGCGCTGACCGAATCGGGCATGGGCCAATCGACCTGTGTGGGCATCGGCGGCGATCCGATCGTGGGCACGACTCTGTTAGAAGTGCTGGAATTGTTTGAGAATGATCCACAGACGGAAAAGATCGCCATTCTGGGCGAAATTGGCGGACGCGCGGAGATCGACGCGGCGGAATATATCAGGTCTGGCAAAGTGACCAAGCCAGTCGCGGCATTTATCGCCGGTCGCAGCGCCCCACCCGGCACACGCATGGGTCATGCCGGCGCGATCGTGGAAGGCGGGCAGGGTTCTGCTGAGGAAAAGATCGAGGCGCTCCAGGCGGCGGGGGTGCGTGTGGCCGATAACCCGGAACAGATTCCGCAGCTTCTCAGTTAGAAGATCGCAACCCAAAATAATAAATGCGATGCGGCACATCTCGGCGCGGATGTGCCGTTTTTTGTTGGTCTGCACGTTGGGCGATTTAGAAAAAATTAACGCACAGTACGCCCGACTGGTATTAGAATTAGAGGAACGCTCATTAAGCCTTGAGCCAGAGCAGATTACGGTGGCATTAAGAAAGCCAAAAACCGCATTTCATATCCTCAACCCGACACGCAGCATACGCGCCCGCATTGGGCTGGCATTTGCCGGGGTCACGCTGACCCTGTCCCTGCTCATGGCGAGTGCTGTTGGGCAGATCGTGCGCAAGCAGCTGGAACATCGCACAGGCGAACATCTTCGCAGTCTGGCACAGCAGATGGCGGTTCAGCTTGACATCACGATGTATGAACGCTTCCTGCAGATCGAGCTTCTGGCGACAGGCAGCATTCTGCAAGAGCCGGGCACTTCGGTGGACGAGAAGCGCGAGATTCTGAACGATCTGGTAGATACCTACCCGATTTTCTCTTGGGTAGGATTGACAGATTCGTCCGGGCAGGTGGTCGCGGCCAGCGATAGCATCATCGAAGGGACGGATATTTCCCAGCGGCCTGTGTTTGTCAGTGGCAGACAAGGCACATTCGTGGGTGATGTCCATGAGGCCGTTTTGCTCGCCCCGTATTTTCTCAATCCAGGCGGGGAGCCGGTGCATTTTGTGGATATTTCCACACCGATTTATAGCCGTGATGGAACCCTGATCGGCGTGCTGGCCGCGCACCTGAGCTGGATCTGGGCCGACCAGGTGCGTGAGATGCTGCTGTCCACAGTGGAAGCCAGCGCCCAGATTGACCTGATCATTTTGCGCGCCGATGGTGTGGTGCTGCTTGGGCCGGCAGAATTCATCCCCCTTCAGTCCACCATCGATCTGGCTGGCCTGGGCGCTGATCCGGCCAGCGGGCCGGGCTACGTGGCGGCAGCATGGGAAAATGGGCACAATTTCTTTACTGGCTACGACCAGCGGCAGGGTTATGAAACCTATCCTGGCCTGCGGTGGATCGTCCTCGCCCGGCAGGATCGGGCTACGGCGCTTGCGGAAGCCCAGCAGATTCAGCAGCGCATTTTTGGGTTGGGTGCGGTCTTCGGCCTGATCTTTGCGGCCATCAGTTGGATCATCGCCGCCCGGACGGTCAAACCGCTGATCCAGATCGCAGCCGCAGCGCAGCGTATCCGCAGCGGGGATCGCACCAGCACTCTGCCGGTGCTTAAGGGCCGCGACGAAATCACACTGCTTTCGGCGTCGTTAAGCAATTTATTCACAGACCTCACCCAGCAGATTGAAGCTACAGCGCGTGCCGACGAAGCGAGGCGACGATCGGAAGATCAGTACAGCGCCATATTCCGCGAGTCGCTCGATGTGATCGCCTTGATCGATGGCTTTACCGGCAGGATCATTTCCGCTAATCCGGCTGTGGAACGAATATTGGGTTTCAAAATTGATGAAGTGATCGGGCAGCATATGTCGGTCTTGTTTCCGACAGAAACGCTTTCCAGTCACCAGGATTTCATCGAACGTCTGCTGATCTACGGATCTGTCGTGCAGGCACTGGAATTTTACCGCGCTGACGGAACGATCTGCCTGATGGATCTGACGGCGACGCTCATCACCTGGGGCAGCCAGCGCGCGATCCTGACTACCCTGCGCGATGTGAACGAACGTGAGGAAGCGGAAAAGGCTCTGAGGGAAAATGAAGCGCTGTTGAAAACTGTGATTACCAACGCGCCGGTTTTCCTCTTCGCGTTGGATGCAACCGGTCACTTTACCTTTGCGGAAGGTCGGAGCGCGGCCCTGATCGGGCACAGTGTGGGATCGCTTATTGGACACCGGGCGGTCGATGTCTTCAGGTCATACTTTGACCTTACGCCATTTCTGGAAGCGGCCCTGATCGGCGCTCAGCAAATGGTTACGATACCCATCGTGGATAGCATTGTGGAGATTCAATTTGTCCCGCTGCGCAGCCAATCCGACCGGAATCGCTATGACGTGATCGGCATTATGACGGACATCACCGATCGCAAAAAGGCCGCCGACGCGCAGATGGACGCAGAACTGGCGCGGCTAGAGCTGCAAAAGGAACGCGAAATGATGCAGCTTAAAGACAGCTTTATCTCGATGATGTCGCACGAATTCCGCACACCGCTGACGGTGGTGATCTCATCCGCTTCCCTGCTGAACGACTATTACGAACGTCTTTCCCCTGAACAACGCGCGGTTCATTTCCAAAAGATCGAGACGCAGACTACTTACATGACAGAGATGCTGGACGATATTCTGCTTCTGAGCCGTGCGCGCGCTGGCCGGTTAGACTTCGCGCCGCAGGAAATGGACATCACCGCCCTGTGCCAGGAAATCTTTCAAGAGTTCGAACGGACAGAAAACTCGGCACACCGCCTGAAACTTATCACCGCCGCCGATGTGGGCATGGTACACGTCGATGGCAAGCTGGTGCGCCATATCCTGCACAACCTGTTGTCAAATGCGATCAAATACTCCCCTGATGGCGGCGAAATCTGCCTTGAACTTGCGCGTGAGACGGATCAGATTGTGATCAGAGTCCGCGATCAGGGTGTGGGTATCCCCGAAAAGGATCAGAAATTGTTGTTTGAGCCGTTCGCGCGGGCCAGCAATGCGACGGCCTTTTCCGGCACAGGATTGGGCCTCTCGATTGTCAAGGAAAGCGTTGATGTCCACGGCGGGACGATTACGCTCTCCAGTCAGGAAGGCCACGGGACAACATTCATAGTTACGCTGCGGGTGGCCTTCCAAGAAACAGCCAGGTGACAGAGCGTAAGGCAGGCTGGATCTGGCATTTACGGATCGATCCGCCGGATGGCCGCGCCGTCCACCCAGCCATAACGTCCATCGGGCAGAAGGAACCGCGCCCATCCATCCCGCGCTTCCAGGATACGCACTTCTGCCGCTGCATACAGGGTATACAACGCCAGATAATCCTCGCCTGGCCCGCTGTAAACTTCCGCCGACGTGATGACCACTACGGCCGCCGGCATTCGGGCGTCAATCGTGCCCCTGGCGAAGAGCAACCCGATAGCGATCAGGGCTGACGCGCCGGTCAAGGCCAGGATATAACGCAGCCAGGCGCGACTACCCGGCCTGAACCAGGTCGTGACCGCCATAACACAGGTCGCCAGCCACAGCACCCATGCCCCCCCGCGTAGTTCCGCCCACCTAAAATCACTCGTGCTTTCTGCCAGGCGCACGGGCAGCGGCGGTGCGATACTGCGCAACCGGTTGAGTCGCTCCGATCGCAGCAGCGCGATCTGCGTCTGGATGCGGTCACTGCGGGGATCAAGCTGCGCAGCACGCAGATACGTAAGCAGCGCCCAGCCTATCTCGCCGGTCTGGTAGTAGGCGCTGGCGAGATTATAATAAACGCCGGTATCCCTCACGCCTGCGGCCACGATCTGCTCATAGTGGCTGATGGCGAGCGCGTAATTCTGTCCCAGGTAGGCCTGCTCGGCCTGGGCGGCGAGCGCCTCCAGATCATCCTGCGCGATAACCGGCTCTGTGTGCCATATAAGCAGCAGGATGATGGCGACCGCCAGCGTATACCGTGTCATAAGCGGTCGATCTCCGCGAGAATCTGAGCTGCACGCCCGAGTAGCAATGACGGATCAGGCGTGTAACCCGGCGGCGCATAACGGCCTTCCTGCGCGCGGATGAGTAAATCTCGAACAGCAGTGGCCTGTTCCGTCGTAAGCTGATCAAGCGACTGCTCGCGCTCAGCCAGATAATGACCTACGATCTGTTCCACCGCTTCAAAAGCTCGTTCTGACGGCAGCGACCGGGCACGTTTGAGCCGCTGCACCGCCCGTGCCAGCGCCGCCGCCCGGTGACGATCCTTGGCCTGCTGGCGCGCGACACGCCGCACATAATCCTGCCCGACCAGTGCTGCCGCCAGGATTGGTGGAAGCAGCCACAGCAGCCACCAGAGGAACTCAAAGTCAGTTTGACGGACAGTCAGGGGATGGCGAATCGGCATAGGAGCGATGACGCCAGAGTCGGTTATACCAGCCAGCATTGCTGCGCCGTCGGGACCAGGGAAGATGTCGATCGTCACGGTTGGCGCTATGAGGCTTCGATAGCCCCGCGCCTCAATATCAAAATAGCTGAATGTCAGTGGGGTTATGGAGTGCGTCCCCGTGCGATCGGGAACCAGCAGCCAGGCAAAAGTTTTCTCCGCCAGGCGCAGACCTCCCAGGTTGCTGGTTCGGTATAGGGGTGGTTCAGCAAAGGATCGCCAGCCTTGCGGGAGCGCAGGTTCAGGCGCGGCAAACTGCTCGAAGTTGCCAGCGCCGGTGATCGTCACCGAGAGCCGAAGCGGGTCGCCGAGGACGGCAGACCGTGGCTCGATCGTCGCGCTCAGATCAAATTGACCCACCGCCCCGCCAAAACCCTCTGGCGCGCCCTCTGGCAGTGACCGCACCTCGATCGCTACCGGCCCGGTCTGAAGGGTCTGCGCCGGGCTGAACACGGTTTCCGGGATCGTCAGGCTGGCCGGTGGAATGATCAGCGACCCAGCCTGAGACGGGATGATGACCGCGTACAGTTCACCTACGTTGTACTGGCGATTATTGAGCGTTTCGATACGCGGCGCATCCAGTTCATAAACATCTGATAGCCAGAAGCCTGCAAACGGCGGCAAATCTTCTGATAATCCACGCGGCAAAGCGAAGGCATAGTAATGCAGCACATAGAGGATCGATTCGCCCACGTAGGGCGTGGGGTTGGTGACAAACGCCTGCACGAAATAATCGCCCTCGCCGGTAAATGCTGGGGTCGGCACGATCGACTGCGCGGCGGCAGCTTGCGCCGAAATGACCAGCCACAGCGCCGCCAGCAGCGCGATCCAGCGCGTCACCAGTCCTTCTCCGAAGGCTCGCCGGATTCCGCACTTTCCTGTAAAAATTCTCTCAACGCCTGCTGATCGTCGCGGATCGAATCGAGGATGCGTTCGGCCTGTTCCAGCGTCATTTCCCCCTGCGACTGCGGCACGGGTGTCGCGGAGTCTTCCTGCCCACTGACTTCGCCCACGACCGGAGATGCGGTCAGATCAGGCGGGCCTTCCTCCTGTGGCGGGGTCGGCGTCGGCCCGGTCAGGCCGCCGGGTTGATTGGTAGGCGTTACGTCCGGGTCGGTCTCGCCGGATTCGGGATTAGTCTGCTGTTCGAGCGCGGTCGGCGTGGGCGGCACGTAACGCAGCAGCGCCAGTTCGTAGTTATAACGCGCGTCTTCGTCGTCAGGATCGATCAACAGCGCCTGCTGATAGGCATCCGCCGCTTCCGCATAAAGGCGGGCGTCAAAGAAAACGTTGCCGAGGTTAAAATAGGCGCGCTGCGTCAGCGAACGATCGCCATGCTGGATCGCCATTTCCAGCGAGGCCACAGCCTGATCGAGGCGCTCAAGCCCCACCAGCGCGGCAGCCGCATTGTAATAGGCGATCGGATCGTCAGGCCGGTTGACCTGCGCGGCCTGATACGCTGCCAGCGCCGCCTCATACTCCCCAGCGCGTAGCTGCGCATTCCCTGCGCGATTGCGCTCAGCGGAGTTGAAGCCGCACGCCGCAAGGACGGACACCAGCGCCAGCAGGATAACAACGGCTGATGATTTCATGCGGTCTTCCTGGATTCAGAGAGCAGCATTTCGGCGCTCAACACCAGCAGCGCCACCAACACGAACAGGTCAAATCGTTCAACAGGGCGGGTGCGCACCCGGCTTTCCAGCACACCCACCTCCAGATCATTCAGCGCGTTGATCACATTGACCACCTCGATCCCACCCTGCGCCGCGCGCTGATACGTGCCGCTGAGATCGGCAATCGCCTGAAGGGTCTCCTCCTCCAGCCGCGTCCTGATCAGGTTGCCCGCCGCGTCGGAGCGAAAGCCGATCGGCGCGCCGGTGTCATCCACCAGCGGGATCGGCGCGCCCTCTGGAGTTCCATAACCGATGATGTGAATCGCAAATCCCAGCGCCGCCGCCTGATCCGCCGCCGCCAGCGGATCCCCTTCGTGATTCTCGCCGTCCGTCAGGAGGATGATCGCCCCGCCAGATGCCACCCGTTCATCAAAGACCTGCATCGACAGGCGCAGCGCCTCCTCGATGGCGGTTCCCTGCTGCGTGATCGACTCGCTGCTGGCCGCATCCAGAAAGCTGACAGCCGTCTGGACATCGGTGGTCAGCGGGAACTGCACCAGCGCCGTCCCGGCAAAAAGCACCAGTCCAACCGCGCTGCCCTGGCTGTTCTCGAAAATCTGGCGCGCCGCGAGTTTGGCGCGTGCCAAACGGCTCGGCAGCACATCCTGCGCGTCCATGCTGGCGCTTACGTCCAGCGCCACGACGATGGCCGCGCCCCGCTCATCGATCACTTCTGCGCGTGTGCCCCAGGCAGGCCGCGCCAGCGCCGCGATCAATGCCGCCACGCAGATCAGCCACAGCGCCGACTTCAGGAGCCGCCGCTGCGAGCTGACGTGTCGCGTGAGGCGGGCAATCAGTTGCGGCTGACCGATCCGCTCCAGCATAAAAGCGCGAACCCGGTAACGCCACACAAATAAGGCCATCCACAGCGGGATCATCAGCAGCATTAACAGCAGAACGGGCCTTGTGAACATTTATGGAACCGCCTGAAAAATAGTGCGGCGCAGCAAGCGTTCTGCCATCAGAACGAAAAGCGCGGCCCAGATTGGGATCGGGGCGCGATCCTGCCAGCCGACCGTTATGATGCGTTCCAGCGGCGTGCGCTCTAACTGGTCGATCTCATCGTAGACCGCCTGGAGATCAACCAGATCAACAGCACGGAAGTAACGTCCGTTGGCCGTCTGCGCGATGCTCGCCAGCTCCACATCGTCCAGATCGCTTTCAAACGTCACTGTGCCCCCTGCCCCATCCGGTATCGGCACTTCGCCATCACTGCCGACACCGATAATATACAGGCGGA
>Ga0224723_1001149_pt1 | contig 16611 bp, 18 predicted proteins | sample Balambano_FR2_Me_FD_161647 | JGI IMG/M metagenome (GOLD analysis project Ga0224723, IMG submission 161647) | Freshwater sediment microbial communities from Lake Towuti, South Sulawesi, Indonesia - Balambano_FR2_MetaG | ecosystem: Environmental > Aquatic > Freshwater > Lake > Sediment | place...
TATTAAAACCAAAAGCAGAAATTATTTGCCGTAACGCACCGTTAATCAGAAAGCGGTGCGTTACGCTGACGCTTAAACGCACCCTACTTCCAACACATTTTTTGCATGAAGTCTCACAGGCAATTATATTACAGAATCAACAGCCTAGTAACGCACCCCAAACTATTAACAGTGCGTTACGCTGACGCTCCAACGCACCCTACTGGCTGGCTTATAAATAAAACGAGCAATTATAGATGATGTACGGGTGGGGGAAAGCGACTAAGATACGGATAAACGCGAAATCTTTATTTAAACCCACCCTACTTACTAGAAAAAATGAGTGCTACTAAAATATTGATGAACACAGAATTTTACTCAAACTTGTCCCCACCCCGATCTAGCGAATATTCACTTCTTGCATATAATTCCCAGGTTGTAAATCCTGCAAACTAGTAGCTGTGCTGCGGATGAATGGAGTTAGCGTAGACTTTGTTTGAACTTCTGACCGAGATACTTTATCAGATATGGGTGTCAAACTAGCTATTTTTTGACCATCACCTTGTAAGCGCTGCTTTTGACTATATTCAATCACTTTAGCTTGAGCAGTAGCATAGATAGGAGTATCTTTAGGGACCTGTTGGAGAAGTTTTACCGCAGTGTTAAAATCTCTTGCTTCTGCTTTTTGATAAGCTTTTTGTAAGAAATAAGCAGCTCTTATGTGCTTTTTCTGATTATATTCAGCTAGTTTTTGTTGAACAATACTCCCGTGAGAACTATTCTCGGGAATTTGATGTAGATACTCTAAAGCAGTGTTAAAATCCTTTTCTATAGCTCTTTCGTAAGCTTTTGCAAGCAAGCCTTTAGTTTCTGATTCAACGTTAACCCGTGCTTGTTTAACTAGCTGATCTGTTTTTGATTGCCAATATAAAATATCAGGAACTTTCGCAGAAGCACGTAGTACATCTGACCAACGCTGCTCTTGATAAGCTTTTTCTGCAATTTGATACTGTTCTCCAGCAATCTGCCATTGATGTTGCCATTCGCCAACAGTAGCTTGGGCTTCTGGATATATAGTACTAGTTGCAGGGATAGATTTAACTAAAGCGATCGCTTTATCTAAATCTCCTGATTGATATTCTTCCGTAGCTTTGTATAAAGCCTCGGTTTCAGAATGTGCTACTGGACTATTAACTAAAGAGTATACACCCAAACCCATCACCAAAGAATTCGCTGCTAATCCAACTTTCATTCCCGTTAGTAATGGGGATGATTTCTCGGAAATAGGACGACCGGGATGAGCATCTGCAACGGGATCTACAAACAACGTATATTCTGCATCAATTGTCTGCGGTTCCTTGTCAACAGTCATTTGCTTGAGTACTTGCAGTACTTCAGTAGCCGACTGAAAGCGACCCTTAAAATCGTAGCATATCATTTTGCTAAGAACAGCCGCTAAATAATCGCTAACTTGAGTATGTGAAGTCCGCCAAAAAATATTATTTGTATGAGGGTCTACCTTTAACTGTAACGGTGTCAGTCCAGTTATAGCCTGAATAGCAATCATACCTAATGCATATATATCACTATTTGGCTGCGTTTGACTAATAAATTGCTCTGGTGGTATGTATCCTAATGAAGTAACAGGAATTCGGTAGATAGGTAATATGGAATCAGTACCAAAATCAATCGGTTGAATTGAGCCGAAGTCAATCAAAACTAACTTACCATCACAAGCACGTCTAATTAAGTTTTCTGGCTTAATATCACAGTGAATCACACCTTGAGCATGAATGAATTGTAGAATTCCTAATACATCTTCTAGGAATTTCACTACTTCCCTTTCGCTCCATGCGTTACCACTGCGATGCATTGGCAACTCCGCAGACAGCGCATGTCCTTCAATAAACTCTTGCACTAAGTAGAAACGTTCGTTTTCCTCAAAGCAAGTGACAAGTTCAGGAATTTGGTTGTGATGTCCCAAAAGCCTGAGAGTTTCAGTTTCTGTGAGAAAGCGTAACCTGAGAGTTTCCAAGTAACTAGGCTGGTTACTAGTAACTTTTATTAATTTAACAACACATTTAGGGTTATGTGGTTGTTCTATATCTACCGCAATATATGTCTGTCCAAACACTCCTGAACCGAGGTTTTGGACGATTTGATAACGCGATTGTAGTACTTTACCGATCATATGGTGGGTCATAAGCTAGTTACTTAGTAACTCCTTATATAGATTTTCTGACATTGCCCCCTGTTTCCGGAAATCCTTACTATTTAATAAATAGAGGAATATTTTTTTCAAGTAGCAAACTTTAAATCTCAGTTTTATTACTTAGATATCTAAAACAAGAAAGTATTTTTTGTAACCATTGAACTTATTTTAGCTGAAAGTGTCAAATAATGCTTATATTGTTGAATATCAGCAATAATTTTAACAAGTATAGTGTGCCAGTTACCGTATGTGGTCTAGTAAGTATTGTTACCTTTCCTCCTTGAGAGTGAACAAAAGTACTCCTTGTGGAGAAGCGCGGTTCTTGCCCCTACTCCCCCTCTCCCCCTCTTCCCACGCCACTTCTCTCAACGGAGGAGACCTCCTCCTCAAAACTCGCTTGCAACGGTCTAACAACTTTAGCGATCGCCTGTTTAATAAAAGCTTGGACAAACTCATCGCGTCGGTTTAACTGAAACTGACGTTGGACAACTTCAGTCATCCCACCATCACCCCAGTCTTGGTCATTACGAAAATACTCAATAAAACTCTTACCAGCAATCCGAGTTAAATAGGCAGCAGTAACACCTTGAATAGCTCTACCAATAATAAAAGTACCAATATTTAACTGTAAAGCTGTAGAAAGTAATTGCAACGCTCCTTTGACTATACCTAAACCCGCGATTGTTTTAGCTAAAGACAGAGCTAACTCCCGTCCCCGTTCCATATTTAATTCACAACCGTAAACTCTACCAATTTCCACCACCATTTGAGCATTTACAGCAGCAGTAGCTAATAAATCAACCACAGGTAAAGGTGTAACTGATACGACCCCAGCACCAATCCATTGGAAACGGTCTACAATCTTTTCTGCTTGACGACGACGTTGAGCGTCTATCAGTTTTCGGGCTTCTTCTCCTAATCGCATGGATTGCAGCAGAATATTATCGGCTACCAAATCTTCACCTTCTGCCCTTAAAATTGCTGCCATGCGCCTAAGTAATGGTAGAATATCAACCTCTGGCTCAAAAATATCACCACTTTCAAGTTCCACCTTCTGAGGATTAGCGGCGATCGCTACCACATCACTAGGGGCAATAAATCCCTTGACTCGTTGCCGTAACCGTGCAGTAATTGTGTCTATATCTTCTTGGGTATATAAATCAGTCTTATTTAAAACCAAAAGACTGCGTTTACCAATTTGTGCTAGAGCTCGTAGAGGCTCGTATTCTGAACGCCGAATATCATTATCAACTACAAATAACAATAAATTCGCCTCTGTTGCCAACTCTCGTGCCAATTTCTCCCGTTCCGTTCCTGCAACACCTGCTTCTAAAATTCCGGGTGTATCGGTAATCAAAATTTTACGCTCTAATCCCTTCAACCTCAAACAATAAGTCTCTCCTACCTGAGTAGTCCCCATTGGCGCGTCTACATTACCGACCATCCGTCCCATAACCGCATTCACCAAAGAAGTTTTACCAGCACTTCCTGTACCAAATACTACTACTTGGATTTCACCCCGTGCTAAATTGGCTTCAATTTCCTGCGAACGACTCAGTAAAGCTTGTTTTGTAACTTCATCTTGGATTTGTGCTACTTGTTGTCGCACAGCTTCCAGGGTAGAACTAGCAGCATCAGATTTACCAGCGGGAATTTGTTCTGGTGTAATACGTGGACGTTGACGACGCGCTCGCTTTTTGCTACCAGGTCTCGTCACCAATACATAATATATAAATGCCCCAATTAAGGCTGCTATTAGCGTCACCAACAAAAACACTAATAAATTACCCAATAGCGGCGAGTAAGACAACTGCCAGTAAAGGCGTGATACAGAATCAATCAGCCACAGGCTAAGTCCTAAAATGACTATCAGACCAACAATCAGTGTAACTAGGCGCGATAGAGGCATGGACGGTAAAGACTACTAAGTTATTACACAGGCAGATGCTTCTCATCTTAATAGTTTCAATCTTTGTCATGTTGAATGCAAGTAGAAACGATCAAAAACTCTTACCTTGCTACAGATACCTCTATCTAAAAGCTGATTTTTGCCTAATACTGAAGCATAAATATCACGTAACGTGCAAAAATTTGAACTTACTAGCATAACAATACAGGGAGAAACGAAACCTATGGGACTTTTTGACCAAATTCTCGGTGCAGTTGCTAATCCCAACCAGCAAGGTAGTATGGGTCAGTTAGGTACTATTCTCAATACAGTACAGCAACTAAGCAACACCACAGGCGCAGACCCAGCAGCTATGCAATCAGTTTTATCAGTTGTTGGTGGACAGGTACGTTCTGCTTTACAACAAAAGCGGGAAACACAAGGACCTGAAGCGGTAGAAAATTTCGTAAATGAATATGCCGGTACATCTCCTAATCCCCAAGCTGTTAACTCTCTGTTTTCCCCTAGAGTACAACAACAAGTAGCGCAAGCAGCATCACGGTACACAGGTTTAGATACAAGCATGATTTTGCAAGTCCTACCATTACTAGTTCCTATCGTCCTCAACTTTTTAAAGTCTGGTGCTAATAATCAAGGTAGTGGGAATCCCGTATTAAATAGTTTCTTAGATTCTGACCGCGACGGTGATGTAGATATCGCTGACGTTATGCGGATGGTAGGCCAGTATATGGGATAATAGTCAAACAAATAAATAAACTCAAAATAAAATCCGCCCTCATCAACACATTATGATATGAGTGTACGGGCGGGTTTTGCGACCATACTGTAGATAAACAGGAAATCTTTATTCAAACCCGCCCTCACCCGGATCTATCTCGCATATAATATATAGCAGCTTCACAACGAGAATCTACTGCGTACATCCTAATTCTCTTAACTTAAGACGATAAGGATGTCAAATGCGATCGCCATCAAATAGAAATTTTGATTCAAAAACTGATGCACAACTACTTGATGCTTATTCACAAGCAGTTATCAGCGTAGTAGAAAAAGTCAGCCCTGCAGTTGTGAATATTGATGTACAACGAGTAGTCAGACATAATCTTCAAGAATTAGCTGCGAATGGCTCTGGTTTTATCTTCACACAGGACGGCTATATTCTTACCAATAGTCATGTAGTACATAATGCCACGAAAATTCAGGTAACGTTATCTGATGGTCGTAGCTACGCTGGCGAAATGATTGGTGATGACCCAGATAGTGATTTGGCTGTCATTAGAATTTATGCACCAAATTTAGTTGCAGCACGTCTTGGTGATTCCCAAGCTGTAAAAGTTGGTCAGTTAGCGATTGCTATTGGTCATCCCTACGGTTTACAAACTACGGTAACGACTGGTGTCATCAGCGCTTTAGGGCGTTCTTTTCGCTCTCATTCTGGCAAATTAATAGATAATATTATTCAGACAGACGCTGCTCTTAATCCTGGTAACTCTGGCGGACCTCTTGTAACTTCTTCAGGTCAGGTGATTGGGATTAATACAGCTATTGTCGCCGCTGCTCAAGGAATTTGTTTTGCTGTACCCATTAATACTGCCAAGTTAGTTATCCCAGAATTAATGCGCTATGGGAAAGTTAGTCGTGCTTACATTGGTATTGGTGGACAAAATGTCCAAATATCTCCCAGAATCATGTTCTTTCATGAATTATCGGTAGATACTGGCATTTTTGTTATGTTTATTGAAGCAAATAGTCCTGCCCATAAAGCTGGTTTACAACAAGGTGACATTATAGTTGCTTTCAATAATCAAGCTGTTCCGACTATGGATGACTTGTATAACCTTTTAACCCCACAGTACATAGGAGTGCGATCGCGTCTCACAGTTGTGCGACAACATCAAAAGCTACATCTCACAATTGTCCCACAAAAATCAGTATGATTAGTAACTGATAAATAACTAAATCGCAATTCGCTGTTCTTCATGATCATATAAAACAAATTTACTAATTTTTGTGAGTATAAATGTTTCATTCTCTTTAATTAAATCTCCAATACAAATAACAGGTAACCGTTCATCATAAGCCAACTGTGCAAGCTGGTATTCATTTTTACTTAGCTGTACTTGAATATAATGGGGTTTACCGACTACAAAACCCATAACTGTTACCGAAGCGTGCATATGGTTTTTATCAGGAAGCTTAATTATTATTCCTTGTACTTCAATGTTCGGTATACAAGTAACTAAATCGGCTAAAATATCTAATTGAGAACGCTCTTCAGCTTTTTCTAGAGTCTCTAAAACTTCAACCATTCGCAACGCATAAGCTCGTATACTTTGATTCAGAGGTAAGGTAATATCTAACTCTTCACCTGTATTCAAAATTAAAAACCATACTGAATCTTTGGCATTAAAATTACTTTCTTGTTGCCACCCCCGTGCTTGCAAGTAGGCAGTTATTTGCTGAGGGTCTAGGTTAGAGAGAATATTAGGATCGCGCACAGTGACTATCATATTAATTCTCTATTGGCTATTTGCTGCATGAGAGTTCTTAATGCATTTTGAAACGAGTACCCTGCTGTGGATGCTACTGCACTAATATAAGCATAACTAAATTCCTCCTTTTGAGTGTTAATAAACATTTTTTTGATATATAAGATAATAGCCTAATTAATTATTGGCTGATTGCAAATTAAGACAATAGTTTTTAATTATGACACCAATTCGCATTCTCCTACAAACAACCATTCCCACTACAGAAGACGACTGGAGTATCTGGCGTTTCTCAATGCTACAAGATTATTTGGCATCATTAGCAGACGATAGCGGAAAATTATATGAAGTGACAGCACGCGATCGCCTTACTGATACAGATGGCAACGACCCTATTTTGAGTACACTAGATAAGTCTAGTTTTGACGAGCTATGGCTATTTGGTTTAGATACTGGAGAAGGATTGACAGAAAAAGATATTGCTGGTATTAATGCCTTTCGTAAACGTGGAGGTGGTATTCTAACAACACGTGATCATCAAGATATGGGTTGCTCAATGTGTAATTTAGATGATATTGGTAGTACCCATTATTTCAACAGTAAAAATTTTGACCCAGATGATTCTCGTCACTCTATAGATGATCCTTACACCACCTATATTTCTTGGCCCAACTATCATTCTGGGGCTAATGGGGACTATCAAAAAGTCTCTGTGATTGAACCAATTCATGAATTATTGAAAAATCCTCATTCACCCTCAGGTGTAATTCAATTTTTTCCTTCTCATCCCCATGAAGGAGGTATTGGAGTTAATCTAAACGATGAGAATACACGAATAATTGCCAAAAGTAAAAGCTTGGTTACAAATCGTGATTTTAACTTAGTAGTAGTAATAGAACATCGTCAAGATGAACAAGGTAATACTCTAGGACGTGCAGTTACTCATTCTAGCTTTCACCATTTTGTGGATTATAACTGGGATATTAAAAAAGGTTGTCCCAGCTTTGTAGATGAATTACCAGGAGATGGAATGAAAAAAGAACCACGTGCATTAGAAGATATCAAAACTTACGTGTGTAATGTTGCTTTTTGGTTAGCTAATTAAGTGATTTATATTTGTCCAAACCCCTGTTAAAACATCTAAATTTATTTTTTCTATTTTCCCTTCTTCAGTATTTTTAAATAGCGTGGTAAAAGCACCAGCACCTAAATTATCTTGAGGAAACATTCGGTAACAAGGTATAGTAGTTAAATGCGATTGATATTCTTTCAAATAACTAACCTCTACTGCTTGAAATTGGGGAAATCTTGTTAATAACCACTCACAGACTTCCTCATTCTCTTCAGGTGAATAAGTACAAGTCATATAAGCAAGATAGCCTTGGGGAGCAACAATTTGAGCAGAATTAGCTATAATCCGCTTTTGTCGATTGGCACTTTTATTAATATTGGTAGAGTGAAAGCATCCAGTAGCTTTATCACCTTTTGCTAGTAAAGATTGTCCTGTACAAGGAGCATCTACAATTACTAAGTCACTAGATTTTGGTATGATTTGTGTAAAAATACTAGAATCTTTGTTAACTACAATAGCAGGATGAATATGACAACGTTTTAAATTAGAAATTAACATTCCCAAACGTTTGCCAATAACTTCATTACTAATTAGTAATTCTGGTTGTAATTTCCAAGCAAAAATACTTTTTCCTCCTGGTGCTGCACACATATCAAATACTACCTTGACTGGTTCAGAAATGCTTAGTAGGGTAGAAGCAGCAAATACAGAAGAAAAATCAAGACAATAAAAGTAACCCTTTTCATGTAAAGTGTGTTGACCAGGTTTTTGACCTAGAGCTAAACGGTCAACAAATTCAGGTTGCCAAAATGTTGGTGCTTCTATAGTAAAAGGTGCAACTTCTAGTCTTGGCTGACACCAAAGAATACAAGGATGGAAAGAATGAGGATTAATCAAAGCTTCAGTAAATTTTTCTTGTGTATCAGAATCTTCAAATAAACGTCGAGAAAGTTTAAGTAATAAATTTGATGGCTTTTCCATAAAAATTATCAGGCAATAATTCTAAATTATAAATTATTGCTCTTATTTAATTAAATAGGACTTGCTGAAAAAATAGAAAAAGTTTGGCTAGATTATCAGAACATCTAAATGCTAGTAGATTACAAAACATAACCCATTTTTTAAAAGACACGATTACAATAGCAGTAAGTATGAAGCATACAAATATTAAATATTTTATTATATTTACAATATTTAAAAAATACAGCAGATTGTAGGTTTATGAGGTACAGTAGCAGCAGTTAGCAAATTAGTTTCTTAAATATTCGGGGTTGAACAAATTTAGGGCGATCGCAATTTAAGTACCAACTTACTCCTGTTAAGCTACTGCGTATCATTGTTAACAATACATATAGTATGAGTAAAGAAGAGCTTTTATGATGACCTTACAAGAAATTATTAATTCTATTAACAATTTACCTACTGAAGAACAGGACTATTTATTTGAATTCCTGCGTCAAAAAAAGGAGGAATCTAGAGGAGAAAATTTTTGGGAGGGATTACAAAAATTTAGAAACATAATTGAAAGTGAGAGAATTATTTTTTCTGATGAGGATTTTGCTGATTTAAGAGATTATAGTATAGGTAAAGAAATTGAACTATGAGTTTAAAATTCTTAATAGATACTAATATTCTCTCAGAACCAGCACGTCCTATTTCTAATACTCATGTTTTATACAAATTAGATATTCATAAATCAGAAGTTGCTATTTCTAGTGTTATTGTTCATGAACTTCTATATGGTTGTTTGCGGTTGCCAGAATCTAAGCGGCGAGAGTATCTTTGGAATTATATTTATGGGTCTGTATTAAATTTACCAGTCTTTAGTTATGATTTAAAGGCGGCAGAATGGCATGCTCAGGAAAGAGCTAGATTATCTAAAATAGGCAAAACTCCTGCTTTGGTGGATGGTCAAATTGCGAGTATTTCTTACTGTAATAATTTAATCTTAGTAACTAATAATGTTTCCGATTTTGAGTATTTTAATGGTTTAAGGATTGAAAATTGGTTTGTCAGTAAAGGTGAAGTTTGAGTAATAATAATTAATAAAAATTTATCTTTGGCTTTTGCTTACTTAAATAATCATTTTGTCATTAAATCATGACCGAAATTGTCATACAATAACAACTCTACAAACAAACTTATCTTAATAATTTATATATAAAGATTATTGAGAGCGGGGATTGTCATTATGTTAGATAATTTTCGCACTAAATTACGCCAAGAAGCCCAATTGTGGCGTGATGAAGGACTTATCAGTTCTTCATTTTATAACCAACTAGCCGACCGTTATCAATTTAATAAACTGGAAGCTGCTGCCAAAAATCAGTTTAATATGATTTTAATTGGGGTAGGCAGCATTCTTTTAGCTTCTGGAGTAATTATCTTTATAGCGGCTAACTGGCAAGTCTGGTCACGAGAAGCCAAGGTAGTACTACTGTTTAGTTTATTTTTGACCATTAGTATTGTCGGTTATAACTTTTGGAAAGAACCAAAACCCGATAATGAAGGAAAAAAATCGCTAAAAAGTAATAAAAAACTAGGAGAAGCGCTGCTAATGTTGGCTGCTTTTATTTTAGGCGTCAATATAGCAGTGATGGGAGAACTGTACAATCCTAGGGGTTCACGTTATGAACTATTTCTGGCTTGGGGATTAGGGGTTTTGACTATGGCCTGGGGATTACGCTCTTTACCCTTGGCGATATTTGGTGTGATTCTTACCCAAGCAGGTTACTGGACGGGAATAGGAGAGTTACGTTTCACAGGAGAGTTGACATGGGCGCGGTTATTAGTGCAGCATATGCCATTATTCTCGTGGCTCGTATTTATACCCTTAGCTTACTGGGTGCGATCGCGTTGGGTATTTGCTTTAGGAGCGATCGCGTTTGCGAGTTCCCTACAATTTAATCTTAACTCTCTACAACTTCTAAGTTTTTCCCAAGCTGCTCCTTGGCTAGCTTCATTTGCGTTTGCGCTCCCACCAGCATTATTTTGGAGTTACGATGACTTATTATTTCCAGAAGTAAATTATAAGTTATTTCAACCTTTAGCCCGCACTTTAACACTACTATTTTTCAGCATTATCTTTTATCTACTTTCCTTTAGTTGGTGGTGGGAAAATAGAGTTTATAATTCTGTTGATAGAAGTGCTTATAATACAATCCTACGTTCATTTCCTCTGATAGATTTAGGAATATTGAGTGGATTAGCAGTCATTCAATGGTTGTATTTATTCCGTCACAGACCAAATCGTCAATTTCGGGCTTTAGACCTAAATAGTGTGTTTATTGCTAGTTTTATTTTCATTACTGCCTTAGTCCCTTTTTTATACCAGGCTAGCAGTAGAATTAGTGTTTTTGCCGTATTTGTTTTTAATGTATTACTAGCATTATTAGGTAGTGGATTAATTAGAGAAGGAGTCGAGTTTAATTCTAGACGTTTATTTTGGGCTGGATTAATGTTAATAACACTACAAATTCTTACCCGAATGTTGGAATCTGACAACAGTTGGCTATTCAAATCCCTTGTATTTTTCTTATGTGGTTGGGGTGTAATTGCTGCTGGATTATGGTTTGAACAACGAACGAAGAAGGCAAAAGGAAGTTAGTTGTTAGTTAGTAGTTGGTATTTGCTAACTATAATTTACCATCTACTCTAACCGCTACCCACTATTCACTATCCACTAACAACAATGAAATCATCTGAATCTAAACGAGAATCTAAAAAACAAATATCTCCAGAAAGCGAATTCAATCAAAAAGTTAGCTTTAAAAACTATATAAAAACTATCGAAGGAGAATCAAAGAAACCTATACCTTTCTGGCGATTTCTTGTACCTTTGTTAATCCAAACTGGAATTATTTTCGCTGTACCAGTTCAAGGTTCTTTTACAAATGTTATAGGAAGAAGAACTATTTTACAAACTGCATCAGTAAATTCCACTAATTTATTACGTGACAATTCATTAAGGGTGGACTATGACATCTCTCGTGCAAACAATTTGAGAAGGCTTCCTGGATGGCGTCAGTTAGTCAGACAATATCCAGGAAGAAATAGACGCTCCGCTCCCCTTGCAGATGGAACTAGATTTTACGTAATCTTGCAACAACCACAATTTTCTAACAGTTCCATTCCTACAGCTTGGAGACCAATACGAATCGCTACAAGACGCCCTAACTCTGTGCCACAAAATCAAGTAGCCTTGGAAGGTCAGTACCGCGATGGTTTTATTACCTATGGTTTAGAGACATACTACATCCGTGATAACCAACTTCAACAGATTAATAGAGATATCGCCCAACTCCAAAGAAATAGAAGAGGGCGACAATCTAGACAACCTATATTCGTGGAACTTAAAGTAGATGAACAAGGTAATACTGTTCCAGTAAGTTTATGGGTACGCGATCGCAACTACCGTCTTTAATCCTCGCGCCATAAGTGCCAAGCTGCACCAGAAGCTGCACCAGCTCCTGCTAATAGGCCCGTACTCATTCCTTGTAAAGTTTTCATAACCGGGTCTTCAGTTAAACATTCACTGGTAAGGTTTGGATTTTGTTTACATTGATTACTTTCCGCCCAACTTGTAGTACCTCCTAAAACTACACCGACTGCACTACAAGAAACTACAAGTAATAATAGGCGCTTAGTCTTTCTATCCATAGACGGTAGCGTAAATCTAGCTGATAGTGTACTTATTTCAACTACTTTACACTGAAACATTCCACCTGTCAGGAAAATAGAAAACTTTTTGTATCACAAAAACAAATGTTAAAGTTTATACAAGTACATTTTAGAGCTACAGTAATGCTGTAGCTCTAAAGTTTTATATCAACACCCGATGCTGGAAAGACCTTTTTATACTTGATTCCACTTCTTAGTCACCACTAAACCCAACCCGAATAATGCGATCGCACTTAGGGAAATTTGGGATTCTGGTACTTTTCTGCGTGGTGGTTCAATTTTCTTAGGAGTGTAATTGTAAACAACTTTGACATTAGCTCCAGCCTCTGTTTTAATCAGTGCTAGTAAATTACCAGCACCTGTACCACCAGACTGCGCTGTAGCAATCACTGGTAAAGTAAAGCTACCAGTGCCAAGGAATGGTGCAAACCCATCGAATAAATTTACTCCTACAACTTTGCTATCTTTAAGTCCTTTATAAGTTGCTCCAGAAGTACCAGCAAAATCAGCTTCATCGTCAGTGGAAGTAAATTGATTTGTTTTTGTAACTTTTGGTAGTACTACTAACAAATCAGAATTATCAGGTTTTTTCAGGCTAATTTCCGCACCTAAGTTTCCTGTAACAGTTGCTGGTGCAGCATCGAGACTTTCTAATTGAATTGAACCTTCAACTAGACCGCTTAATTCAAATGCAATACTATTCAAATCCCCTAAATTAGGATCAAATTTTGGTAAGGTAACTGATTTATTAAAATTTGTTTTTTGTACTGCAACTAAATCGGAATAAGAAAGTGTAGCCGCTTGTGCAGTTATTGGTGCTAGTACCATCGCCAATGCGACCCCGACAAACTTCAATTTTGACAATTGGAGATGCATATTATCATTCCTTGTTATAATTCCTAATTCTGTTTTAGATACACCCTGTGTAGAGCTTAGTTTGACTATTAGTGAGTAAGCAATATTACAGGAACTTTTTTATAAACTCTTCATAAATATCACAGTATATACGGAAGTTTTTTCGACTTAACTACAAGCGTGAAAAACCGTGTAATTACTATAAAGAAATGAAAATATTGATATTTGATTGATTATTTTCTGATGACAAAATTTTTGTGAAACTGTATTTTCACTATTGCCAAAACACAGCTTTTATGAGAATATTTCTTCTAGATTGAAAATCGCAAAAATATCTGATGTACGGGCGGGTTTTGCGACTATATGATACGTAAACGCCAAATCTTCATTCAAACCCGCCCTCACCCGCATCTAAATTTTGGGCAAAATCTTCATTCAAACCCACCCTCACTCGCATCTAAATTTTGGGCAAAATCTTCATTCAAACCCGCCCTCACCCGCATCTAATTTTGGTTTTCAACTTAATGAGGTACACTGGTAGGGCACGGCATCAGTAGAATTTTTCATTCACCCGCAATATTTCGGACGTTCCCTACAAGGTAATATAACTGTACCTCATGAGCCTGCAATCTGCTGTAATGTACGGGCGGGTTTTGTAACTATATGATAGATAAACGCAAAATCTTCATTCAAACCCGTCCTTATCCAGATTTAATTATATTTCTTCAAATCTTCCAAAGAAACTACAGAAAGAGCAGCTTCATGAGTCGCAGATAAAACTACAGGTGGTGCAACACCAGCTTCTAAAGCTTCCTTCCAACGAGATACACACAGACACCATTTATCACCTGGTTTCAACCCAGGAAAATTGTGCATTAGTGCTGGAGTACTCAAATCATTTCCTCTCGACTTTGTAAACGCGAGAAACTCTTCTGTAACCTCTGCACAAACAACGTGAGTACCAACATCTTGGGGGCCAGTTTCACATACTCCATTACGAAAGAATCCAGTCATAGGTGATGTGCAGCAAATTTCTAGTTTTTCCCCTAGGACGTTTTTAGCATCTGACATAACTTATTTTCTCACTTATTTTACTGCTAGTAATTTTACCTTTAATGATTTAACATAAGAGCAAAGCGTATAGAAAAAACTTACTCTTATTGCTTACATATTTTAACTAACTTTTCCCTAACAACTGGTAAAATTAAAATGTTGGGCTTCCTTAATACTTATAAGCCTTTACGTTATAACTATGCTACAGACTGATAATCTGAAATTTAATATCTTGTTAGAAAATAAAAATGATGCGGTAATTGCTTCTGCCCTAGAACTACCCTCTTATCGAGTGGAAGCAGCTACTCGTGAACTAGCACTTCAAGCCCTTGAGCAGCTCTTAGTAACCCACTTAAAAGATACAGAGATTATTCCTTTAGAGATTAAGATGTCTAAAACAAAAGTCTCTGAAAATCCTTGGATTAAGTTTGCAGGCTTTTTTAAAGACGATCCATATTTTGCTGAAATTGCTTCATCAATTCAAGCTGAGCGAGACTCAAACGATGATTCAGAAGTTGATCCATCCTTATATATGGATGTTTAAATAGCCTTTTCTTATGACTCTGGACATGATGTCATTAATATGCACTCTCAAAGAAATATCACTACTGCTTTAGCAATAATTGTATCTATTGCTGCTACATATATTGGTGTTTCCAATCTGATGTGGTTTCTAGATGCTATTAACGTCATAGATTTTACGCCTTCTCACATAAAAAAAAGATAATAAAAAACCTTCCTATGTACTTTTCAAGAGGAAGGTAATTAAATCGTCGTAGAGACAATCTGTCAGGTCGTCTCTACAAAAACACTGTAGAAGAATTACACAAGTTTTAAATTAGCGTACTCAGCTAATAAATCATCACTGGTAAGAGTGTCTCCTTCTGCTTGAGGAGTCCAAAGAACTTCAATGGCCAGTAATTTGTCACTAGGGATACTACCAAATTGACGTAATGCTTGACTTAAATCATCAGAATTATTAATCGCAGGAATTTGGAAGTTACCTAATGTTGCTGCTAATAAGGTGACGATGATATATTCTCCAGCACCTTTGGTAAATAGCTCAATTGGATTATCAACTTCTCCAGGTAATGCAGCAGCTGGAGCAGCTGCTTTGAGTTGATTATTAACATTAGAGAGTGTTTCTTCTCTAAATTTGCTACGTTCTGCTAAAGCTAGACGATTAAATTCACCTTCTGCAGAATTTAAACGAGCTTGTTTTGTCTCACCACCTGCATATACCCAATATTCTGGATGACGCAATAGTGCAAGACTAGCTTCTTGTAAAATTTCTGCTCTACCTTCTGGTGAGTTTGTATCCGCAGTTTCGGCAATGCGGTTAAGTTCTGGTTGTAAATCTCGACCACTAGCTAGTAAACCTATTTGTAAACGAGTAACGCTTACAGTGGGGTTACTGCTGTATTCTATTTCTCCACCACTACTAGCACGACGGAAAGATTGTACTAGGAAATTGGCGATCGCAAAAAATATCAAAATTGAGAACAATCCACCAAAACCTCCCCCAATACCCCAAAAAGGAATCAAGAAAGGAAAGCCAAAACCGCCACCACCAGGATAAGGAGCGTAATATCCGCCACCAGGAGGTGCATAAGTACGGGGATTATAAGTACGGCTTGAAGGCGCTCTAAATGATCCACCACCAATTCTACCTCCACTGCCAGCGGCTAATGCTCCATCAGTATGACCAAGTGCCAATAATAACACAAGGGACAGAACAAATAGAGATTTCAAAAACGGTTTGATTAGTTGTTGTAATTTGTTTTGCATAATACAGTAGCCCAAAAAGACTATTGGTTACAATTTATGCCAATGCGTTGGATGTACTTGGTCAGTAACACCTGTCGAGCAATAGATTTACTAATTGGCAGTAGCTGTAAACAGACTACATATCCAATGTAGCGTTTACTATCTTAGCTAAACAGCAAGCTTAAGAGGGATTTCTTTTACTGATAACCGTACCTATCAATCATTTGTGTGGGGTATGAAACTGTAACTTAATTTATTATCACCTCTTGTCATTTCTTCTGGAATGAGGAGATAATAGATTGTAGTATATAGCAGAAACTACAATGACTAACATTCCAGAAATAACAATGAGTATTGGAGACACTGCTAAAGAGCTAGGTGTCTCAGTCATAACTTTAAGGAGGTGGGCTGACTGAGGAAAGATTCGTTGAGAGCGTTCACCTAGCGTCCACGCGAAGATTTTACTTAGCTGACATCAAACGGATTACACCGCGAGACCTGAAACAGTTAGATGACCGCGTAACAATCAATTATGCCAGAGTTTCAAGCTATGACCAAAAAGGGGATTTAGTAGCAAGAGTGCAAGTATTAGAAG
>Ga0224723_1001150_pt1 | contig 16606 bp, 17 predicted proteins | sample Balambano_FR2_Me_FD_161647 | JGI IMG/M metagenome (GOLD analysis project Ga0224723, IMG submission 161647) | Freshwater sediment microbial communities from Lake Towuti, South Sulawesi, Indonesia - Balambano_FR2_MetaG | ecosystem: Environmental > Aquatic > Freshwater > Lake > Sediment | place...
ACATCCAGAGGTTCAAAATCCTTGCAGCCCTCACCCCATTCCCCTCTCCCAAACTTGGGAGAGGGGTGTCCGTAGGACGGGGTGAGGGGTCTTTTTCTATTTGACTAGCCTCTAGATTGGCTCTGTAGGCTTTTTCAGCAAGCCCTACATAGAACGTGCGCCGGTAGCTATTAAACGTCTAAATAAACCCTCTGTCCAACCTGTTTCTGATAATACAGCAGATTGTGATACTTCTACGTAGGCTTGCTCGATAAAAGCTAGGTCTATCATACAGATTCGACCAAGTGCTTCTTTGAGTTCTTCGGGTTTACCGTCAACTTTCAGACGTTTACCTACTTCTTGTACTACTGTTGCCATCGCTGGAACAACGTGCTGAGGACCAATGCCAAGACGCACGTGAACTAAACCAATTTTCCAACGGCGATCGCTATAAGCATCACCCCAATCATCCATACCTGTAAACATCTCGTGAAACCATTGAATAAAGGTTTCACGTAGACGATGAACACGTTCTTCTCCGGTATTTAAAATTGCATCCATTTCTGCATCGCGTCCGAGGTAAGCATAAAAATGCTCTGCCATTTCTGGCGCAACTTCAAAACCCCATTCCGCCTGAGATTTCAGGAGTGCTTTGTCTGCGTCTGTAAAGTTAATTCGCTTTTCTAACGTAGACATAAAAGCGTGTGGTTCTAATGCCATTACTTACTCCTAGTATTAAAAAAATCAGAGAACACTTAAAAATTAGAATTTACATAAGTTGTAACTATGACAACTCTATAAACTCAAACACATCGTAATTACCACCACGAAGCACAGATTCAGTGTGTTTACCTTGTAAACGTTTACCAAGGGTTTGTTCTAGCGCTCCCCAAACAGCACCTAAAGTATAAGTACATTTACGCTCAGAGCCTTCTGGTTCACCCGCAGAGCATAAAGTCTCTGAAGTGTAAACTTTAATTACACCACCTATCTTGGTAATCTTTTCAACAGTACAAAGGCGAGTACCATCTTTTCCTAAAGCAGAACTAATTTTTTTGGCAACTTCTTCTAAGGAATTTAACTTAGCCAAACTTAATTCGTTAGCTAAGTTTTTACCACGGCTACGACCAGCTGCAATTAATGCGATCGCTGTTGCTTTCTCACCTAAAGCATCTTCCATACCCGTAATTGCTGCTTTAAAACAGACGATACTGCTCATGTCTCCTAGTTTTGGACGTAACATAAGTAAAATTTTTAGTGTTAGGATAAGAAGCTAAGAACCAAAATTACCAACCCAGAAATCACCGTAGGGGCTAGTTTGCGCTAACAGTCACCCGAGTAATGGTGCAATTTTATTAACAGCTCGTTTGATTTCCAAAAACAGTAAACCTTGTTTAACTGTAGCGCTAGCCAATACCATTAAAACTGCATCAGTACCACAACCAACTAGTACACCGTAGCCTTTTTCACCTTCAACTACGATGCGGTCAACACTACCACGAGCAAGTTCTCGACAAATACGTTCGCCCAATGACAGCATAGATGCAGACATTGCAGCAGTACGTTCTTCATCCATTCCACCGGGAAGTACAGAAGCCAAAGCCAAACCATCAGGACTTACTAAAGCAGCACCTTGTACTTCAGAACTACCGCTAACAAAGTTTTGTAGTTCGTCTTGGAGCATGGAAACGTTAATCATGATTTTTTCCTCTGAAATTGTTTCAGTATCAATTGTTGATGGTAATTCAGGTGTATTTTCATCTGGGGGTACTGGAGTTCCCCCAAACATTCGCTTAAGGAAATCGCCCAAAGACATAAGGGCTACCTAGAAGGTAATTGTTTTGCGTTTGACGATTGCTTAAAAGTTTGGATGGTAGAGCTGGTCTATGTAAACTTTTATGCGTTAGCTATAGTTTGCTAATTCTTGAATTAAGGTGATTAAAGCTTCTTGTACGGAAGCTTTTTCCGTAGCATTAACCACCATAATCGGTGGTCGGCTAGCTTCGTCTAGTAAACCTAGAGCGATCGCTATATCTTCTGCATTCCAAGCTTCTGGGCGATCGCTGTGAGTTAACCCAATCAGGTATGGAAGTTGTACTCGTTGATTAATAAAGTTGAGGATTCTGCGACCATAACGAAAATGGTCGGGACGATGAGCATCTACTAACAAAATGTAAGCATGGGCTTTTTGAATCAATATGTCCCACATAAAGTCAAATCGACTTTGCCCAGGAGTTCCATAAAGGTGCAAAGATTGATTAGGGGCAAATCCTAGACGCCCAAAGTCCATGGCTACTGTAGTTTTAGCTTTTAGCTCTGCGATCTCATCTGTAGCTCTCCTATCGGTATCAACGACTTCAATTTCACTAATAGTGCGAATAAAGCTCGTTTTCCCTGCACCTACGCCCCCCGTGACGACAACGCGCAGGATTTCCATTTCAATCCTCCCCTCCACTCAATTACTGCGACTCTTACCGTTTGTTTGTGTTGACATTTTAGGGGTGGGGACAATAATTACACCTTTTGTCAACAACTATCTAATATGTGCCAAGGAATTGTTTAAATATATCGGTCTAAATCCTCTAACGGGGCACCCCTAATTGACACATCATTTTTTCGTAACCTAAAAATAGTAGGTCTATTTTCTAACCATTAATACTTATAGAAAATGCCCTATTTCACAAGTAGTCTGTAATACTAATCTTTAAACTTTATCGTAAGTTTAGGTTTTTTTACAAACGGTAGATTGTATTATAATACACAATATATCTCAGAGACAACTCACCGAGTCGTCTCTACAATTATGTCTCTAACCTTTAGTACGTAAAAACCCAACCAAATTTTGGAGAAAGGAACTACTTACCTTGACGTTTTCAGCTTGTTGGGATTTTTTCGCTGCTGATGACAATGAACCTACTGAAGTTGGTTGTAAAGGATATTCGGTGATATCTAAAGTCACCATTCCTTGGGGAATTTCCTCGACTAAAGCCGCTAACATTAACCGAAAAGCTGCTTGCTGAACTAATGCTATTGGTTGATTTAGACGAGATGCGATCGCTTTTAGGGAAACACGACCATCGGCAAATTCCCATACTTGCCACTCAAAGGGATTCAAACGTAGTTGCGGTCTACCTTCTGTAATACTTTGAATCGCAGAGGTTGGATCGGGAAGCGCATCTCCCAATACTTCCCAATTTTTCAACACTCTCAAAGCCATTAAAGCTACTTCAGTGGCTTTCAAACTCAACCCGGTCATTTCTTTGATCGGCAAAGTAGCTTTTGTATCAAGTTTAAATACTCCCTTCTGGATTTCAAATAAATCCCGCACCTGCTGTAATTGACTCGCAAATAATAAATTTAATTGTTCTGCACTCAGTACACCTTGGGTTTTTAAATGTAATCCTAAGGGTGTTTCTTTTGATCTAGCAGTGGAAAATTTTTCTATTGCTTGTTCCCCAACCCAACCACGTTGACTAATTTTAGATGATAAACATCTACCAGTTAGCCGATTCGCTGCGGTGACAACACGCCCTTGTCTAAACCATATATAGTAATATTGCGATTTTGAACCTGTAACGTGAAGGTCTGGTAAAGTACAGACACTTAAACAACCCGATTTCCGCCCTTGATCAATCAACTGAAACAGTTCAGCTAGGGAAAAATCTGTAAAAGAACTAGATAAGCTCATCAGTTCACAATTATTGTTATATAAATTACCGTAAAAATTCATGCATCAGCTAGGCGCTTAATGCCGTTTCTCGCTTCTTTTTGTAAATGCACTTCCCTCACTTGAAGCATAATCTACTCAGTTATCATTTAAATAAGTAATAGTACTAATAAAAAACAATTAACTAATTCTATCTTCAGTAAAACCACGCAAATATCTCATAGAAGTAAATATTTTTTATACTCCACTTTTGTTGTAGAATATTTAATTGTACAACTTTATAAATGATGTTACTCAGAGTAAAATTTTGCAGGCTTACCCAATCTCACTACTGTTACTAATAATTCAGATATACTCAGTTTTACCTAAGACCGTATATGATGTTCTTGTTAAGTTTCTTTCTGCAAAGGTTACGTTTAATGACAAAATTGCAACACTTGTTTTAATCAGCTGAGCAGTTAATCAACTAAAAATTAACATTTAGAAATATAACATAAAAATGCTTATTTTCAAAGGGTTTTGGGTTATTTGCTTGATTTTGTTGCTGCTTTTTGGTGGAGAAGCAAAAGCAGGGGAATTGGCTGAGAAATTAGCAAACTTTCCTCACTGGGAGAAAATTACTTCACAAAAACCAACTTCCGGAGATTTGATTTATCCTAAGTGGATGGCTGGTGAGTGGAAAGTGAAAAGTACTTTGATTGACTTGGTTGCACCTTTAGCACCAGATATCACTACACCTGGGTTTGAGGATAATCGTCAATACTTAAATCAGCCTGTGACTTTTTCGGTTCGCTTTATCAAACAAATGTCTAGATCAAAAACCATCTCTTCGATAGATGACAAATTGCCCATAATTGCAGACAGAAGTTTTAATGGATTAAATTTAGCCCGAGCATATTTAGGCGATCGCGCTGTTATATCTGTGAAAACAGACCCCAATTCTCCCAATCGTCAGATTACGTTACTACGAGGCGATCGGCAATTAGTTTCTGTTATTACTGGTCGCGCTACAGAAACCACATCTGAGGGAGAATTTATTACTACAGAAGTGTTTCAACAATTATTTAAAGGAACTCGTCCTTATTTCAATTCAGTAGAATCAACTACTGCTTACCATCAACTATCTACAAATAGTCCGAACATAGAAGCTGACCAAGTTACTGCTGTTTACCTTTCACCACAAGATCCAAATTATTTTAAAGCTGGAACACGTCCAGTTGCTTTATACCGATATCGTTTAGAGTTTTATTAGTAAATTACACTCTAACAATAGACCTATAGATCAAACACTAAACGAAGACCATCTTCAACCAGCAACATTACACGATGGTTCACTTGACTTACCTGTTCAGTCAAAAACGACTTATCCAAAGTACCTAAGTTATCTATAAATTCGTTTTGTCAGAAACCGACATTGAGGAATGTGTCTGCTATTTTTTTCTATAACGGTAAAACTTGCTAGAGGTAGGCTGGAAGCATAATAAACTCGTTTTATCATTGTCGCTCCCACGATTATGCTGTAGCATTGGCTAGTGTCAGAAGGCAGAAGATAGGAGGCAGATGGCAGAAGAATAAACCCTTATTCTATAGGCTTTTTTGTCTTTTTTTATTGGTAAGTTATTTTAGCCAAGCTGCACTAGTCCAATATTATAGTAAGGAAATGAAGAAATTTTACGAGTTTATTTACAGTCGTTTTAAAACACCAGAAGAACTTCCTTGGCATCGGGAGGTTTGGATACTGCCTTTGACAAAAGTTGTAGAGCAGATCAAAAACGGAAAGGCACTTGATCTTGGTTGTGGTAGTGGCGTTTACGCAGTTTATTTAGCTCAACACGGTTTTAATGTTACGGCAATTGACTATGTGCCTGCTGCATTAAAGATGGCGAGAGAAAAGGCAAACCAAATGCAAGTTGCAATTAACTTTGTTGAAGCTGATGTTTTAGAATGGAAAACAGATGACAAATTCGATTTAGTTTTTGATTCGGGATGCCTTCACGGCATAGCTCAAACACAAAAACGAACTCAATATAAGCAACAAGTTCTTAAGTGGCTAACACCAAACGGAAGTTTTGTGTTGTCGCATTTTAATCGTCGTCATTTCTTTGATTGGCGTCCAGTTGGTCCTATCAGAAAAACACGAGAAGAAATCAACCGCTTGTTTGCGCCAGAATTAATCGAAAAGGATTACGATGACGAAATAGCCCGTTCTGCATTGCCAGTCGGTCCAACAGTTAAAATCGGAAATTATCTTTTTGAGCGCTTGAACAGGCTTTTATGATATTCCGTTTGAGTGCGTAGTAGTTCAGCCCGAGCAGAAGCTATGGTGCGGTTTGTTTGTTCGCTTTCTCCTTGAATCTGTCTATTTAAAGCAAAAATTTGAGCAGTTAATTGAGCTGATTGAACCGTAGCTTGGTAACGGGCAACAGGGAACAGGGAACTCTCAACAGGGACTGCGTATGGTTTAAACTAGGGTGTTGACTTTGTGCGAAATTAGCCGAAAAAACTTCATGCTATTTTCACGACACCTACGTAATTAAGGCTTTAATTTCACCTCTCAAGTTAGTTTTGCTGCTCTAGTTTTTTTTCAGAAATCAAAAAATCAATTTGCCTCTTGACTACTTCATACTACATACTGTAGTATAAAAATTCTTGTAGCGAGAAGCTCGCACATTTGTGCGGCGTGCATCATGGCAAACTATAAAGATGTTCTCAATTATTTTCGCCCGTACTGGACGTTGAGTATACTCAGTATTACGGCATCCAGTATCTACGAAATCATTGATTTGGTTGTACCGTATGCCATTGGACAGATATTAAATGTATTGTCCAATCAACCATTAGACGAACTATTGACAAGAGCGATCGCCACAGTAGGAGAGATTATCAATTACCCAGTGAATAAAACTCTATCATTAGGTGTATTGCTGGGTTTAGTTTTTATAGTCACAGTTTTAAGAGCGCCAACACAACCGTGGTTAACGGTATGGTATCATTGGGATATATCCTTAAGAGCGCGTCGGGATAAGAACCGGAGTGCGATTGAGAAAATTCTCACCTTACCTTTAGAATTTTACGATGAAAATAACCCCGGACGTATTGCCGGACGGGTAGCGAGAGGAATTTCTAACCATACCTGGACTTATCCAGAAGTAGCTGGACAAATGATTCCTAAATTGGTGAGAGTTTTAGGAATTTTTGTATTTATATTGGTAGTGGAGTGGCGAATAGCGGTTTTATATCTGATTTCTTTTGTAATTATTCTTGGTTTCACTTTGAATAAATTACAACGACTAATTTGGCATGAAAGCCGTTTGGATAAGTACATGGAAGATACGGAAAGTCGTACTTCCGAAATCATTAGCAATATTAAGACTATCAAAGCTTTTGCGACAGAAGCTAAGGAATTAAACCGACAAAAACAACGTTTAGAGCGGGAGTTAACAGTAGTTGATTACCGCATTCACAGAGGTTATGTCAGACTGGGTACAATTCAGCGCACAATGATTCAATTTTGCGTGTTCGTTGTCTTGGGTTTAACTTTAGCTGCGACAGTCAACGGTAGAATTTCTCTAGGTCATTTTGTTATGACCTTGACGCTTTCAAGTATGGCTTATGCGGAGTTAGAACCAATCAGCGCTTTAGCAGAAGTACTAGCTCGTCGCTTGTCTTCTATGCTACGGTTTCACGAGTTTCTTCAAGAACCCATTGGAGTTGATGCTGTTGGTTTGTTAGATGAAAGTAATTCTTCTTGTCTCTATCAATTCACTGGGAAAGTTGAGTTTTGTAATGTCAGTTTTGGTTACGACACTAATCGTCGGGTTTTACACGACATCAATCTATTGATTCAACCTTATGAAACTGTAGCTTTAGTTGGACGCTCCGGTTCTGGTAAGTCTACTTTAGTGAAGTTGCTGCTACGCTATTTTGAACCTCAAGAAGGAAAAATTCTCATTGATGGACAAGATATTCGTACGCTGAATGTCGGTGGATACAGGAGAAGATTGGCGATCGTTCACCAAGAAGTAGACGTTTTCAACGGTACATTATTGGATAACCTCACCTACGGTAAACCAAACGCAACTTTTGAACAAGTTCAAGAAGCTTGTCGCATGGCTAGAGTTGATGAAGTTGTACACCAGTTACCACAAGGATATTACACAATCGTTGGTGAACGTGGTGTCAGGTTATCCGGTGGACAAAGACAGCGTTTAGGAATTGCCAGAGCGTTATTAGTACAACCAGATGTGTTAGTTTTTGACGAAGCGACATCTAGCTTGGACTATGAGTCTGAGCGTTCTATTCAACTGGCAATGCGTGATTTGCAAGGAACTCGGACTACGATTATTATTGCTCACCGTTTGAGTACGGTTAGGGAAGCTGATAAGATTGTGGTACTAGACCAAGGCAAAATTGCGGAAGTTGGTAGCCATCATGAGTTGTTACGTCATGGTGGAATTTATCACCGCTTACACGCACTCCAAGAAACAGGAGAATTGTTGACCTAAATCTGAAGACTATACAACTTGTGCGATCGCCTTGGTGCGTATTGCACAAGTGCTACAATGTCTACAACCTTTATGTTTTTTCTTGAAAACCCTTGTAATTTGAAATCTTTGTGGTAATATTGTTAATCGTGGAGTACATGGGTCGATGTCCGAGTGGTTAATGGAGACGGACTGTAAATCCGTTGGTTTACGCCTACGCTGGTTCAAATCCAGCTCGGCCCACCTCTAAATAAGATAATATCTTGACTTTTGAGCGACTATTAAGTTAATCTAGCTTACGAGTCAAAATAGTGATTAAAATATATTTTTATTTTTGCCCGTGTGGCTCAGTGGTAGAGCACACCCTTGGTAAGGGTGAGGTCACGAGTTCAATCCTCGTCACGGGCTTTTTTAGATGTATAGTGAAGTTGAATGTACGTCTATATTCTCGGTTAATCTGCCATAACTCCACGAAACTTTTACTTGATACCCATATCTGGCTTTGGTATCTCCTGGGTAAGATACTGTAACTTAATTCCTACCCATCTCTACCCATTGCTCCTGTTTCATTGGGTATATACTAGAATGTCAACAAATTTAACCATACCATCCGAGGCGATCATCAACACTTTGACATTCCCCGTACACAGTAAACAGTTTGAGATTATTTTTTAAGGATGCTAACAATGGCTGCCGAAATCAATCAAGAACAAATAATGTTAGAAAAGTTCAAAAATCTTAGTTATCAACAGAAGCAAAGCGTTTTAGATTTTATGCACTTCTTGTTAAGCCAGAATCAATCTATCACTTCTAATAATGTGTCTAGTGAAAAACAAGTATCTTTTTATGAAGCTACAAAAGAAGTTGCTGGTTCACTTGATTGGGGACCTGGAGATTTAGCAACTAATAAAATATATCTAGAACAGATGGGCAAATAATGAAAGCAAATGTGATTGTGGATACAGGTATTTTAGTTGTTTATCTTAATCGCCGTGAGAAATTTTATCAATGGACTAAAACTGAATTGGCAATAAAATACCCTTATAAAGATTTTCATTAGAGTAACGTATATAAGTAGGATCAGACCTATTAAAGTACCAGTAAAGTAATTTTTACTTAACCAATATGAAATGAATTATAGAACGAGCGCGGCAGGATTCGAACCTGCGACCAACGGATTAGAAATCCGTTGCTCTATCCACTGAGCTACGCGCCCATACCAATAGTGTAACTCTAAATAGAGTTAACAGCGAGTATTATATCTAAGTTAGGAACAAAATGCAACTAGAAATTGCAACTTACCCATCCCAGAGGCTAAAATATTAGTCATCAGCTAATAGATGTATATTGGGATGTTAGTGGGTATATTAAGGTTACTGCCCATTAAAATCTAGGATATATTATAGCAGGTTATATAACTAAGAGTTATTATATCTCCTATATAAAGGCCCCCTGTCAAATAATTTTGGATTTTGGAGCCAAAGCATCTGCTTTCTTTCTGTAAAAATCTAAAATCTTTAATTCGGTCAGGATTTTGTTTAACTTATGTTTATTCTCAAAAGGCAGGATGTCGAAATATCCACAATACCGCACCCCAAGCGGGAGCAGCAGGTGCCAATCCTTTATTATCAGGGACAAACCTTTAGACTAATCAGCGTCTTTAAAGCTGGCCAAGAGGAAGAAGCGAAAGCTTTATGGAGGGACTTAACTGATAATAAAGGCAAAGCTTGTGTTTTGCTGGAAGAACCAGAGCGCCATAGCATTTGGGGAAAAATTCGTTTAGATCAACTCAACAACGATAGTGGTGATTACGCAAAGGCTGGAGTGTTAATTCAAGCTAGCATTTTGCTACTGCAATCTGTATATATGGACATTGAAGACCTTTTGGGGGCTAAACAAGCAGTATCTTTTGAGAAAGATATCACTGAAATCTTTGGCAAGTCAAAATTGCCCCTAGTATCCTCAAAAGAAGTTGTTAGGCATCTTTTGACAATAAATCCTCTAGAGATGGGTAATCTCCCTAACTGGCAGGAAAATCATGTAATAACTCTACTACAGGAATTGCATCGTCTGGGCAAAGCTTATTTTGGCAATACTAATTTTGCTCGCCAAGTTAAAGATAAGTTACAAGATATACCAGAAACAGAGCGATCGCTATTTCTCAATTGGCTAAATGAATCAGGGCTGAGTAAACTGTGGCAATAGCATTGAGCGTGTTTTAGAAAAGCAGCTTTTTGTCAGAAATGCTGCGACTTACACAATAATTAGGCTAAAACACTTATAAACTGCATTTACACAGTCGAGTTTTATGAATAGTATTTACAAGCAATCCCCAAAATCTGTCTTGACAACGAGAAATATTATTTTGGCAAGTATTGGCTGGGCAGTACTGGCACTATTATTTTTCTTACTATTTAGTGCTAGAGTTCCAGGAGCAGATGGCATAGAAAGACGTGCTGAGTGGTATACAGCTGGTACAAATGTATTTGAAGCTGTAGCCTACTTATGGTCAGCGATTTTATGCTTCCGGAATTTTCGCAGTCCCCAGATTGTCAGCGGTCGCAATGTCTGGTTATTTATAGGCTTAGGTATGCTGTCTTACTGTATAGGAGGAATAATTTTTGGCTATTATGAGATAGTTTTACAACAAGAACCAGAGTTATCACCAGCAGACATATTTTTTGTGATCACCTACCTTTGTCTAAGTATAGGAATGATTTTGGCTGTAGCATCTAGGAAACTGCATTTGGAAAAATGGCAGTGGGGAGTAGTAGGAATTATCGGAATAGTAGGTAGTTTGCTCGCTTGGGTAGTTTCCGCTGCTCCAGATGATACCGAAAGTGGAAAAATATTTACCTCTCCTGCTAGTGTTACTAACGTGTCGAATTCTGCTAAAGTTGCAATTAACCTACCATTACTAAAAGCCCCGGACTTAGTGGCACCAGCAACTTTAGCCCAGGCTCAGCCAAAGCTTCCAGCAAAAGCTGAAGAAACTCTGCCAGATAATCTCCAAAGTCTCGCTGATATTGTAAATTTGTTTTACGTTGTCATTGATGTAATTTTGTTGATTATCGCTACTACCCTACTATTAGCTTTTTGGGGCGGAAGAGTTGCTCAATCTTGGCGCATGATTGCAGCAGCTACGTTTTCCCTATATATCGCAGATATGTGGTTTAAATACGCCCAGTTGATTATTAAACCCAAATATGAAAGTGGGGGGATACTAGAAGTGTTCTGGGTAATGAGTGGAGTGTTATTTGGTATGGGTGCTGCCCTAGAATATGACGCATCGTTAAGTCGATCGCGTCGTGCTAGCGGAAGAAAACGAGCTTAAAGTAGATTTTTGGTGTCTACCGTGAGAAAACTGACAGATCCTGATAAGCAAGAAATACTCAAGTTGTATCGAGAAAGTGCCGAGACGACCTCAACTTTAGCAGAACGCTATGGTGTGAGTAACTCGACAATCAGCCGTTTACTCAAAAGCACTCTTCAAGAGGACGAGTATGAATATCTCGTTTCTTTAAAGCGTGCTGCCAGAACCCCCGAGGGAAGAGCGCAGGTCAGCTATGATAGGCCACCTGTATTGAGTGAAAAAGAACTACCAGCTAATGACGAAGTAGAAGTAGAAGTTCCAGTCAAGAAAACTCCAAAAGTTGTTGTCACCCGAGTATCGGAACCACCAACAGAGTTTTCTCTACCCAAAAAGAAAATCAAGGAAGTACCAGAACGACCAGTGGTGCAACCCTCATTTGATTTTGAGGATGGATTTGAGTCAAATGCTCCGAGAAGAAAACTGCAACGTTCTTCCACAGAATTACCTCTACCCGTTGCAGAGCAATTAGAACTTCTTCAACCAAAGCAGGAAGTTAGCAGCATCGATCCGCTATTAGAGGATACCCGACCCCAAACTAGCGCGATCGCCGAAATGTTTGGTGAGGAAATATTAGAGGATGTTGACGATTTAGACGATGATGATTATGAAGAAGAAGACCTAGACGACGATGACCTTGAAGAAGTTAAGCCTTTAGTTACTCGACTTCGGTCAGGTGAGAGTTTAGTTCGGGTTTTACCTCTTTCTGCCGCTGCTTTGCCAAGAACTTGTTACTTGGTAATTGATAGAGCTTCAGAGCTAATTACTCGACCATTGAGGGATTTTGGTGATTTAGGTCACATTCCTAACTTAGAAACTCAGCAAAGAACACTACCAGTGTTTGATAACCATCGAGTTGCTAAGCGTTTCTCTACCAAACGCGATCGCGTCATCAAAGTCCCCGACAGCCGAATGTTACACAAGGTACGCTATCAACTCCAAGCCAAGGGTATTACCAGATTATTAATCGATGGTCAAGTATACTCTTTATCTACATCTACGGCTCAGTAACATATGGATGAAATTGGCTATGGTGTAGTTTTAGTCACAGCGTCTTCATCACAAGAAGCGAACGCGATCGCGTTCGCTCTTGTAGAAGCGAAACTTGCTGCTTGTGTAAACGTTATACCCATCCAATCCATCTACACTTGGCAAGAGGAAGTACATAACGAGCAAGAATGGCAACTACTCATTAAAACCGACTTAAGCCAATTTTCTGCATTAGAAGCAAAAATCCGGGAACTGCATTCCTATGAAGTACCAGAAATAATTGCCCTACCAATTATTGCTGGTTCTCAATCTTACTTACAATGGATTTCTGCACAAGTTACAACTACGCAATAAGTTTACCTTTAACAATTAATGATTAGCTCCTAACTTGCAACTGTACGTATAAATCGGTAAAAGGAAACAGGGAAATCCCCATAATTAAAATTAGGGGCACCCTACCCAATATTCGGGGCTAGTTCTCCCCCCCCGTTAAGAGTTTCCGTCCCGAAGGGGCTTGGTAAATACATATTTGCAAGTAATAAGTTTAATAAATATGAACATCCAACTCAAGCCAGAAGAAGAGCAATTTATTCAAACACAAATTGCCAGAGGTAAATATGAAAATCCGGAAGCAGTTATTAGTAAAGCACTGAAACTATTAGTCGAGTGGGAGGAAGGCTATCAAAATTGGGTTGAAGAAACCCGTCAAAAAGTGGAAGTCGCTGCTGAACAGTTAGACAGAGGTGAAGGAATTGACGGGGAAATTGTAGTTGAGCGACTGCGGGAGAAACTGCGTAAAGCTAGAAAGAGCCAAGGATGAAACGACACATTATCTCCCCAGAGGCGAGTCAAGATTTAGAAGAAATTATTAATTACTTTACGAGTCGTAATATTGACGCTGGGGAGCGTTTTATTGATGAGTTTAATAAAAAATGTAAGTATCTTGCTAACTTCCCTAACATGGGACGCAGCTATGGTGAGATTAAGGATTACTTGCGGGGTGTACCTCTAAATGGCTACATTATTCTTTACCGAGTTACAGATATCGGAATTGAAATTTTACGTGTAGTTAACGGTTATAGAGATTTGGAATCTTTATTTATGGAGGATAACTTTTAGTATTTACGGATACAGGACAAAGACAAGAACGACAAGCTCCGACACCATTTCACCCCGCTACAAGTACAATCCAGAATTTAATCATTTGGTATATCGAGGTAACATTCCGGTGGGGTCTTTGGCCCTATTAAAGTTGTTACCAAATATCCATTTTTACTGAAATAAGCGAAAACAACTGCTGAAATGTTAGGATTATTTTTTTGAACAACCGTTAAATCTTTGTAGTCGTTAAAATATAAAACTAGCACATTGTTCCCTGTTCCCTTTATTAAAACCTTTACTATATATAGATTTTCTGAATGTGCAAGTTAGGAGTTAGGTAAAATACAGCGGTTTTTAACTTGATGAGGTACAGTAGCCACAATTATTAAACCAGCAAATAATAAAATGTAGGGGCACGGCTTCCGAAATACTACGGGTGAATCAAAAATCCTACTAGTGCCGTGCCCTTACGAGGTAATATAACTGTACCTCATAAACCTGGAATATGCTGTATATTGAAGAGGGCAAACGCTTGTTCACCCCAACCAGACTTATACTACTAGTACAGTATGGCGTAAGTATACCTACCCGCAGCGAACACCTAACCCGGAGCGCGATTATAAATCGCTGTCTAATAGTGAAAGTCCTCTTGAAGAGAACTAAATACAGCAGTTTTCGACGAGCGTGAGGTACACTGGTAGGGAACGTCCGAAATCTTGCGGGTGAATGAAAAATACTGCTATTGCCGTGCCCCTACGAGTTAATATAACCGTACCTCATAAACCTGCAATGTGCTGTATTAGTTCTAATTGGCAGGTGTATTTCCGCCGACCTATACTAGGTGAATATCCTACGCTTCTTCCCAGAGAGTACGAACTTTATCAGGTAACCAACTAGCTATTTCCTGAATCCGTTCCTGTGATAATTCATCTTTAGTTGCAGAAAAAACTGCTGTTGTCACCAGGTCTGCATTTGCATGGGCAGTTCCACCTTCATTAGCGACCCGGTACAAAAAGCGATCGCTATCAATTTTAAAGATGCCAGGGCCTTGCCAAGGTGGACGTACACGACTTAATAATCCAACGATGGGATTTGTATCGTGCCATAAATCTGCAATTTCCATTTGCAGTGATTTGTCTTCTGTGGGTAATGCTTCCTTGTGCAATTCTTGTTCTACCCGGTCAGCAGTTTCTGTAGTCATCAAATCGCGCATAATCCGGAAGACAACTTCCGTTACATCCCGAGCATCAAAGATATCTTCTAAATTACCTTTCAACATCACCTTTTCCAAAAAAGGCATATCTTTGGTAGCAACAGGAACAGAACGTTGATGAGTTGAATCTTTAGCTAAATTTGCTTCAACTTTGTCGAGAAATTTTAAACCTTTATCTGTGATTTCTGCTGCTTTAAATTTTACTGGTTCTGGATGAGTTAAATCTTCAATAACTTCGCTTGGTTCTGCGTAAGCATTACCTGTAAACTCAGCATTGATAAAGTTGTTTTGATTCAGATAATCTAAATGACCTAAAAGCTCAGCCTCTTTTATATCTAAACCAGCTAAGTCAGTTTCAGAGAAACTAACATCATGCATTCCTTGCCCACCCTCTTTAATTTTTTCTAATAAAGTGTAAGCAACATCTTTTCTAATAGCAATTGGCATTTGACCCTCCGAAAAATTTCTATAAATACTTGATGTATTTAGCGTAAAGAAGCTAGCAGTTTGCGTAACTACTAAGCCAATAGAAGTAGATATATCAAACTGCTAGGAATTAAAAGGAAACAGTCCGTTCCTCCCTGTTCCCTGTTGCCTTGTTGTTGAACAAATGGCAAATTACTTCAAGCTTCAATTTTCAAATTAGTAGGTAAAGATACATATTTACATCTGTCACAGGAAACAATTACTCAATGTCAAATTACTACTCAAGGGTTACTGGTAAAATGACAATAAAAGTGCTGCCTTTACCAACAGTACTTTCTACTTGAATATGACCTTGGTGATTTTCCACAATCGCTTGCGCGATCGCTAATCCCAATCCCGAACCTGTGGTAGTCACAGTACTGGTGTTACTTGCTGTATGGGTACGTGCAGGGTCTACCCGATAAAAACGGTCAAATAATTTTGGCAATGCTTCCGTAGGAATACCGATACCAGAATCAATAATTTTAACTTGTAACTGAGTTGTACTGTAACGCAGCCCAGAAACCCGATTAATAGCTTCAACACGTGCCAATTCTACATTTACCCTTCCTTGATCTGGGGTATAACGCAAAGCATTACCAATCAAATTTGTAAATAGCCTTACTAATTGATCCCAATTTCCCATTAATGTAAACCAATTTTCCAACAAATCTTCATCATCAAACCTAGGAGCATCAATCAAATTCAAAGTTAGAGTAATATTTTTTTCTCGCGCTACTAATTGCTGTTCTTCCACCACTTCCATTAGCATTGCATCAATAGGGCAAGTAGAAAAGCTAATTTTAGTCATACCACTATCTTGCCGTGCTAAAAATAGCAAATCGTTAACAAGCTTTCCCAAACGCTGAGTTAAACGCTCCACCACCTTCAATTGCTGTCGATAGTGGTCAGCATTAATACCTTCTACCTCTACTGACTCCAAATCAGCAAGAGCGACTTGTACATTAGTTTGAATCAAAGCGATCGGACTTCTTAGTTCATGAGAAGCATCAGCAGTGAACTGCTTCAAACGCTGGTAAGACTCTCGTACAGGTTCTATAGCTTTACCAGAGAGAAACCAACCGCTAGCACCAACCGAAAGAACCATTAATCCAATACCGAATCCCAAATCTACAATCAGTTGACGACTAGGTTTAGTCACTTCAAACCAAGGATGACTCACGCGCAGATATCCTAGCACCTGTCGTCCTACTTGTACCCGTTGAGTGACTTGACGCAGGAGGAGGAGAGAGGGGGTAATGGAATTGTAGAGACGATCCGGTGGGTCGTCTTTTGGGAGGATAGGGTGGTAAGGATAAATAGGGTAAATATTATAT
>Ga0224723_1001151_pt1 | contig 16601 bp, 15 predicted proteins | sample Balambano_FR2_Me_FD_161647 | JGI IMG/M metagenome (GOLD analysis project Ga0224723, IMG submission 161647) | Freshwater sediment microbial communities from Lake Towuti, South Sulawesi, Indonesia - Balambano_FR2_MetaG | ecosystem: Environmental > Aquatic > Freshwater > Lake > Sediment | place...
ATTCACACGATCGAAAAACAAAAATGCCCTCCATCATCATTTTCCTGCACACCACGAAGGGATTGCGATGAGAAAAGGCATTTTCCAGGGGTTTTACCGCTTTGCCTTGTGAATGGCGGCTTCTAGCTCCTTGCGGGACATTTTGCTGCGTCCTGGGATTTGCAGTTCTTTTGCCTGTTCATAGAGTTCTTTTTGGCTCAAGCTGTTCTCTGAGTTATTCTCTGAGTTATCGGATTTGCCTTTCTGCTGAGACTGCTTTTTGTCAGATTTTTCAGACTGCTTCGCTTCAGACTGCTTTTTGTCAGCGTGCTTTTCAGACTGCTTTTCGTCTGAATCGTGGTGATGCTCGGCTTCCACTTCATGCAGGGCGCGTTTGATTGCGGGCGTATACTCAACGTGCTGTTCGCCGTGCTTTGAGGCTTCCTCTTTGGTGCGTTCTGCCTCTTCCTTTTCTGCGTCTGTTAGTTTGTCCCAGACTTCTTTGGGCAGATATCGTTTGGTGACATTGCCTTCACGCGCACGATCGTCTCCTTCTTCAGTTTGCCAACCTTGCTCAGACCATTCTTCCAGCGATCGAGCGGCTTCGTCTTTCTCTCCTTTGTATCCGCCGCCGTGCTTTTCGTATTCATGCACTAAGAGCTGACTTTTGCGAGCAGACCATTGCCCTGGCTCACCGCCTTTGTCGGATGCCATGATTTCGTCTTTGAGCCGTCGCCGCAGTTCGGGGTCGGTGTACTTTTCGTCGTAGTTGTCGGGGTGCTTTGCCATTGCTGATATTCCTGAATTCTTTCTCTTTTCGTACCGTAAATAGTGCGATCGAGCGTTTCCGTCTGTCGATCGATAGAAAAGGCAAAAGAAAAGCCGGAATATCAGCAAATGACTGTAACAGCCTCAGAACAAGAACAGCCTCAGGACAGGACTCGCTTGAGTGTCGGAATTCGGGCAATCACCAGATAATCCAGCAGCAGCACTGCCGCCAGCGACAGCCCCACCAGAGGAAACAGCAGACCCATCACAGCAACGATCGCCACCGGAATTTTCCATCCCGGTGAATAAGGTGGAACGGTCGGTGCGCCTAACCGCCCGGCAGGGCGACGCTGCCACCACATCACAGCCCCGCTAATGCAGAGCAAAATGGCGATCAGGCAGGCAGCCAGCATCAAAAGCTGATTCGGGAAACCAAAGAATTTTCCCATATGGATCGCAATCCCTATTTCAACAGCTTGCGGAAACAGCGCATAATCCTGGAAGCCCACATCTGCCAGCACTTTGCCGCTGTACTGATCGATGTGAATGGTTCGCTCGTCTGTTGGATTATTCGGAAAAACCGAAACGGTGTACACGCCTGTTTTATCCTGCGGCAGGCTGACGCTGTAGCCCGGTGCAACCTGATTGGCATTGGCAAACGCGACGACTGAATCCAGGTTCACAGGCTGACCGATCGATCGATTCGTTTGAGATGGTGTTGCTGGGAACTGCTGTCCAGAGTGCTGGGCATGGTCTGGCTTGCTCTGCGGCATAGGAAGCTTTTCCACTGCCCAGGGAACGGTCTGGGTTCCACGCTGATTCAGGGTTCCGGTCATCACTGTGGATTCAGGAGTTTCGGAGAAAACGTAAGTCGGAAAACGATCCCAAACGCGAGCGAAAGTATTACCCCAGAAGCCCGCCCAGGGAAGCCCTGTGAGAATCAGAAATCCGATCAGCAGCACGCCATAGAAACCGGGAACGGCATGAAGATCGCGCCAAAAAATCCGCCGACTTCTGCTCCAAAAGCGTGGGATTAAAGTTCCGCCGATTTTCAAACCGTTTCGGGGAAGCCAGAGATAAAGTCCGCTCACCAGCAGCACCAAGCCCCAGCAGGAAGCCAGTTCTACCAGATAATCGCCAGTTTTGCCGATCATCAGCTCCCCGTGAATTTCGCGGACGATCGCCTGAAAGTTCTGATCCTCATTTCGATCGCCCAGAACCTGAGCTGTATACGGGTTAACAAATACCGTTAAATTTTGCTCGTCCGCCGCTGTAATTCCAATTTCTGCACTGCGATCGGGCGCAAGATTCGGCGTGAATTTCGTAATTGTTGCGTCTGGATAAGCAGTCTGAACAGCTTCTAACTGCTGGCTGGAGGACACGACAGTTGCCGCAGGTTCAACAAACAGGCGATCGGAATACATGACCGCATCAAGCTGCGGTTTAAACAAATAAATGCTGCCTGTGATTGCCAGCATCAGCATAAAAGGAATCACAAACAGTCCGGCATAGAAGTGCCATCGCCAGATTGCTCGATAAAACCAGTTTCCAGAAGGTTCTGCATCTGGGGAAAGTTCAAGATCAGCGGTTTTAGACATTTCGACTCACGCAAGTAATAAAGCCGAGTCCAACATGACCGATTTACTAAAATGCCGTCAAAAGACGAAGTGTCAAAGATTAAGATTGGTAAACCAAGTAAATTGGCAGAATAAAAATCAATTTTTGTAGGATGCGTTAGCGACAACGTAACGTGTGCTTAATAAGCTTTTGATGCGTTATGGCTTTGTCTAACACATTCTTAGTTTCAGGGTTAAGTTTTAGGAATCAGTTTTAGAGTCAGATTTTAGGGCTTGGTGCGTTACGCTGCGCTAACCTACTTTACGGAATTTCTAAAGAATTTCTTGCGTTACGCTAACCCATTCTGCTAACCCATTCTACAGAGCAGTCCCGCAAAACAAATAGAACAAAGTCGGGGCGATCGATGCCGACAGCGAATTGACGATCGCCGATCAAGACAGCAGATTGCTTCTCGATAGAAATTCGACTTTGGGCAGGAGTGGATCGGTGACAATGCCGCAGCCGTCAAAGCCCCAGCGTTTTAGCAGGCTGGCGAGCTGGGTTTTAGGAAGGGGTTCTACTGCAAAGCGATCGGCATATTCGCGGGCGTGGGCGTTGAGATAGCTGAGGGCATCGGCATGTTCGGCAAACAGCAGCACAAACCCGGCAGGCGGCGGGGCATCCTCCGATCGAGCAGCATCTTTGAGGCGGGGACGGGCAACAAGATACTGTCCATCCTGGCGCGATCGAATCAGGTAAAAGGTGTCAGCAAACATCGGTCTTGTTTAACGCAGTGAGGGGAATTTGCCTATTATCCTCCGAGAATCTGTGCTTCCGATGGAGAAGATTGCGCTAGGTTAAAAAGAAAACTAAAGAAAACGATAGAGATTAAGGTGCGATCGTGGCAACGGACAATATAGAACTGGCGCGGGAACAGTATCGGGCAGGGCAGGCAGCCTTTGAACGCGGGGAATATCGCCGATCGGTCGAGTTTCTGGAAAAGGCGGTGAATCTGGCGGGTCGCAATACTGCCTTGGGCGGCGAGTCTCAGATCTGGCTGGTGACGGCATATCAGGCAAACGGACAGCAGCAAGAGGCGATCGCCCTTTGTGAGCAGCTTGAAACTCATCCCAATCTGAAGACGCGCAAAGAAGGCAGCCGCTTGCTTTACATCTTGAAAGCTCCCGAACTGAAGCGGCGCGAAGAATGGATGACGAAAATTCCCGATCTGTCCGGTGTTTCAGATGCAGAGGAGCGCAACAAAGCGATGTCTGCCTACCCCCCTCCGACGGCGCGCTCTGCCCGTCCCAAACCGCAGGCTGAGCTGGAGCCGATCGACCTGAGCCAGGTGAATACCAAAGACAACGGCTTTATCTGGGTGGCACTGGGGGCGATCGGACTCATTCTTGGAGGACTCGTCTGGTTGAGCCAGCATTAGAATTCTGAGCCAGCATTAGAATTGGGATAGTCCTCAGATTGCGCTTACCGTGAACGATTCGATTCTCCAACAAATTCTCGACCTTGCCGCCCAGCGAACCGACGCTGCCGAGGTCTATTTTGTCTCCAGTCAGGATACGCCGATCGAGTTTGAAAATAATCGGCTGAAAGCTCTGCAAACCAAGGCAGTTCAGGGAGTTGCGCTGCGGGTCATCCGGGAAGGGCGATTGGGCTTTGCCAGCTCAACGGACTTGACGCGGCTGGAAGATCTGGTTGATGGGGCAGTGCAAACTTCAGCAATTGGCAGTCCGGTTGAGTACGAGTTCGCCTCCAACTTTCATGCCTGGGACGGCTCTGGGCAACTGGATTTTCAGCCGCCTGCAACCTCGGAACTGGTGGAAGTGGGCGAATTTCTGATCCAGGAAGTGCATCGCTACAATCCAGATGTGCTGGTGGGCGTGAATTTTCATGTGCGATCGGGTACGGTTAAGCTTGCTACGAATCGGGATGTCTATGCCGAGCGCAGCAGCCAGACGATGAGTGCCAGCGTATCGGGAAACCTGGTGCGGGGCGAAGACTTTCTGGAGGCATACAGCTATGACGTGGCGCGGGATGCCATGCCCAACTACGATCGCATCCTGAAAGAGCTATTGCAAAAATTCCGGTGGGCTGAACAGAGCGCCACGATTCAAAGTGGCTCCTATCCGGTGCTGTTCCTGCCCAGAGCAGTTGCCAGCACGATCGGCGGCTTGTTTGATACGGTGCTGTCGGGTCAGGCGGTGGTGCAAAAAGCCTCGCCGCTGGCGGATAAGGTCGGTGAAACGCTGTTTGACGATCGGCTGACGCTGTTTGAAGATCCCAGCCTTGGTGTCTCTGCCTGCAAGTTTGACGACGAAGGAACCCCCACCAGCAAAAAGGCATACATCGAAGCCGGAACTGTGCAGGGCTTTTACTGGGATCGCCGCTGGGCAGCCAGGGCAGGCAAACAGTCCACAGGAAACGGCTTCCGGGGTGGGCTATCGCGTCCGGCTCCTGATATGGTGAATCTCTGCATCGCTCCAGGCAGTACCTCGCTGGATCAGCTCATCGCTAGCATGGACGAAGGCTTAATTGTAGATCAGGTCTTGGGCGCGGGTCAGTCGAATCAGCTAGCAGGCGAGTTTTCGGTCAACCTGGATCTGGGCTACAAGGTCGAGAAGGGGCAGATCGTCGGTCGCGTCAAAAATACGATGGTGGCAGGCAGCATCTTTGAAGCCTTTCAGCACCTTGTCGATCTGGGCAACCAGCCGGAGTGGGTGGGCGGCGGAGCCTATCTGCCCCCGATTCTGTTCGAGAAGCTGGGCGTTGCCGCAAGAGGAGCGTAATCCGATGGTGCGGCTGCGAATCCTGGGGATTTGTTTAATGGCGATCGTCTTCCTTTCAGGCTGTGTGCGGTATGAAACGGGCTTGAATTTCAAGGACGCGAATCATGGCGAGTGGGTGCAGCGGATTCGGTTTGAAAAAGTGCCGCCCGGACTGAGTGAGACGATCGCCGCAAACTGGCTGGACAGCGTCAAAGCGAAGGCAAAACAGTTTGGTGGACAGGTCAATTCGATTTCGGAAGAAGAGCTATGGCTAAAAATTCCCTTCTATAGCGCCAAGGATCTGGAAGCCAAGTTTAATCAGTTCTTTCAGCCGCCGGGAACTCTTCCCCCCCAGGGTGGCTACTGGAAGCAGCGTGACCAAAAGCCGCTCGATCTGCCCATCCGGGTGCAGGTGCAAACTCGCCAGCGACTCTTCCGGGAGCGAGAGCGAATCGCGCTTGATTTTGACTTTCGATCGCTGAGAAAGCTGGTTGCATCGTCCGGTCTAACCCTTAACTCACAGGATTTGCTGGATCTGGAATTGCGGCTCACAACTCCCGCAGGCGCAAAAATTCTGCAGGCGAGCGGGGTTTCTGAGCCAATGGTGCGGCAGCAGGGCAGACAGGTGATCTGGCAGCTAGAGCCAGGGCAACTCAATCACCTGGAGCTTGCGTTCACAGTGCCAAATTATCTGGGAACGGGATTTGTCGTCATTTTGCTGATTACCCTGACTGGAATGCTGGTTAAGTTTTTGATGCTGCCGCCGACTGCCGTTTTGCCGCCTGAGGTGCTGGCAGAAGCTGAAGACCCATCTGTTTTGTCCTGAACTGCTTTATCCAGAATCGATCGCCCCCAAGGAGCACATCAGAAATGGGCAAAAATCATCCCCGATCGATCTACAAATTTGCTCCCGCTTCAAAAGAAGAGGCGATCGTTTTTGGGGCAGCGCGACCGGGCTACACAAATGAGCAGGTGAAGGAATGGCTTGATTTGATGCAGCAGCAAAACATTGTCCGAATCTGCTGCTTATTGTCTGAATCTCAGCTTCAGGGCTACTCTGGGTTGTTAGAATGCTATCAACAAATATTTGGAGACGATCGCGTTTGCTGGACACCGATCGAAGACTTTCATTTTGCTAAAGCAGAGGCGCTCACAAGTCAAATTTTGCCATTTCTGACAGAAGCCGATCAAAGCCGCGAAAAGGTTGTCGTTCACTGCTCTGGGGGCATTGGTCGCACCGGGCACGTTTTAGCCGCATGGCTGGTTGCAGGGCGAGGACTGTCCCCCAAAGAGGCGATCGAATCTGTGAAGCAAACGGGAAGAAACCCCTATGAGGCAGTGATTGCTGCGCCGTTCAAAGGTCGAAATCCCTGGAAGGCGGCGGCAGAATTAAATGAATTGCTTCAGCAATGCGATCGAGTTTGGCAGCACAGGCTAAACACCGCTCCGCCTACGAATCAATCTTAAACAGTGAGTAGACCATTTCTTTGAGCGACTCACCCGCCTCATTCAGGCTCTGACCAATCGATCGCTGATTTTGCAGGAAGATTCGAGCGGTGTTGCGTCCGGGCATTCCGGAAATGGAGCCGCCGGGGTGCGTGCCTGCGCCTGTGAGATAAAGTCCTTCGATCGGGGTGGTGTAGTTTGCCAGTTCGGGTAAAGGACGGAAGCAAATCATTTGCTCGAAGGTCATATCCAGGTGGTAGTAGTTGCCCTTCATCACGCCGATGCGCTCGGTGAGTTCGGGGGGCGACTCGATGTGGCGATCGATAATGGCGGTTTTGAGATTTGGTGCGTAGTCTGCCAGCTTGTCGAGAACACGATCGGCAACCTGACCTTTCAGTTCGTCTGTCCAGCCCGTGCCCTTGAGTCCGGTTCCTTCAGCCCCAGCAATCTGGTAGGGCACAAAAAATTCGATCCAGAGCGTGTGCTTGCCTTCGGGAGCCAGAGACGGGTCGCGCACCGATGGAATTGCCATGTACATCGAGGGATCGTCCAGTGGAATCTTGCCAACCATCGGGTCAGTGTGAGCCACTTCCACCTGATTTACCGAATCCGCAATCAGAATTGAACCCGTCAAAAATTCATCCTGGTGATTGTGGTTTTCAAATCGGGGCAGTTCTGAAAGGGCACAGTCAATTTTGAGAATTGCTTCGTTGTGCATCACAATCCGGCGATCGACCCGTTCCCGCAGTTCTGGATCCGCCCGATCGACATCCCCCGGATCAATATGGTGTAGAAATAGCCGCTTAGCATCAAGGCTGGAAATCACGCCCCGCTTCGCCCGATATTCAGTGCCGTTTTGCACCCGCACCCCAACTGCGCGACCGTTATCCACCAGAACGCGATCGACGGCTTGCTCCGTCAAAATCTTGCCGCCGTGACTGCGAACTAGCCGCACCAGCGCATCCACCAGTGCCCCAGTGCCGCCTTTGGGTCTTGCCATGCCCGGATCATGGCGCATCGTCATCATCATCGCCCCAATTGCCATGTTTTTCTGGGAAGGTGGCGTACTCAGTTCAGCCGCAAGCCGCGCCAGGGGAGCTTTCAGGAATTCGCTGTCGAAAAATTCGTCGATCTGATCACGCGCGCTGCCGAACATGGTGCGGAACAAATCCAGCGTTTCATCGGGAGCGCCCAGCAGCGACATCGACTTCCGAAGCTGATCTAAGTCAAAATTCCCAGCAATATCGACGATCGATTTCGGCGGTGCGTTGAATACAGGCGTGAGCATGGCAATCACCCGCTGCCAGAAGTCAACATACTCCGCGTATTTCTTGGCATCACGCGGACTGTAGCGAGCAATCTCGGCGCAAGTTTTTTCGACTGACTTATGTGCCAAAAAATATTTGCCGTCTGGGTGGGGACAGAAAATCACCGGATCGCAAACCAGATACTCCAAGCCGTATTTGTACAGCTCTAGCTCATCCACCACCGATCCCAGATGAATAAAAATATGATCGATCGCACAAGGGTTAAACTTAAAACCCGGCGCGGTTTCAGGGAGCAGTTCCTCCGTGGTGCAGGCTCCGCCTGGAAATTCTCGTCTTTCCAGTAAAAGAACGCTGTAGCCTGCCTTCAGCAAATAAGCAGCACAAACGAGGGCATTGTGACCTGCCCCAATTAGAATTACGTCGTAGGTTTCCACGTCGGTCACTCCAGATTCAATCTACGTATGAAATTAGCTGTATAGCGCCATATAAATAACGTCCCCCTGGTATGACAAAAGGGCGATCGACTTGTATCTTTTCCTTTTTATCTTTCCTTTTTACTCCAGTGTCACGCTTAACCCTATTCGGGCTTTTCCCACTGTATAAGGGCGAACGATCGTCCGCCCCTATCTAACGGTCTATTTTTAGGATGCGCTAAACATTTGCAGGAACCAATCTGAGCTTTATTCAGCTTGTTCCGAGTTTTGTGTTTCGCTGGGTGTCTCACCCCGTTCCAGCGCAGCCGGATTAACGCTCTCCTCACCGTGATCATTGTAGGGATAGCCAGTCTCGGTTGGAATCTGCTCCTGATCAACATCTAGCTCCTCAACCGAGTTCTTCGTGCCTGAGCCTTTGTGACTTGCGTTTGCCATTGTCGTATCCTCAAACTGTTTCTAACTTGTTTTCTAAGTAGGACAACCAAATCAGATAAAAATAAATCATCTTTTATCGGATGCGTTAGCGCAGCATAACGCATGATTCTTCAAGACCCTGATGCGTTACAGTTCTCGCCTAATGCGATCGAGTCATTTGACCTCTAATGTAGTGCGAGTGTCGCGCTTTTACAGACGGAAACCCGCACTGCATCAGGTCACTTAAGATGTAGAAATGCTAGACCGAAGGAGAGTTAGAAGGAGTCTTTGAGATGTCCATCGCTTTTGCAGGCTTAATGAAGCCATAGTAGTAGGCGATCGCACCCGTGACCGCATTAAACCAGACGTTGTTTCCCCAAATCGGCATTAAGCCCAGCGTGTTGTTTGTAAAAGGAATAATCCCCAGCAGCGCAATGCCGATGTAGGAAATTGCAAAGATCCGGTTATAAGTGAGGGAACCACCCAGGCTAGTTGCAGCGGCAATGCCGAGGATGCCCACAACAATATGCACAGCATTGTGCAGGTAATTTGTCGGGAAAAGACCCAGCACATTGCCATAACCATCATCAAAGGTGAGGCGAGGGACATCAACGGGAACGTCAGGAGCACCGATAGGGAGAGACACAAATCCTGGAAGGAAGCCTGCAATTCCAACGAATAGGAAGATAATCCCCAGAATCAGCGCAACGTTGCGTTCGCTCGATTCCAAACCCTTAAAAGAAGAATTGGATTGACTTTGCATAGTGAACCTCTGCTGAATATTTCGAGATACGGTTAAAACTCTACTTTCTATTCAAGCGAGGTCACGGTAAGTTTACTCTGTCAAAAGGCAGTACTATGAAGGGTTTTGCTCAATACCTGGGAAGGATCGTTGAGACGACCGCCGCTCGTACTTTTGCACTCCTCTAGCCTGTAGCTGTGTCGGGGCATCATCACATGCGATCGGCTCACCTGCTGCACCAGCCGTTCAAACTGATGATTCATCCAGTGAATGCCCTGACCAATACACTGGGGACAAACCTCACCGTACCTGCTTCCCTGATCGTCGCAAAGAATCACTCGTCCTTCTCGCATTTCAAACGACTGTTCACAAAGTGAGCAGGGTTGAGCAAGACCAGGAACACCACACTCGACTTGCAACTGCATTTTGACCTCCTAGACATGATGAGTATCGCGACTGATGAAGCGTTAGGTTCAATATCGATCGGGGCAAGGACGATCGGGGAGAAAGCTGAGCTTCTCTATTTTTTCTTTGGCTATGCTTGCGCCAGCATAAAGTTTTCATTGTCTCTTCTCTTCTATCGTGAGAAGGAAATTAAATCTATCTGAGATAAGTTTGATACTTCTGAGGTCTATCTGTGGAAGTCCTCTATGAAAGCACAAATAGTTATCTTAGATACGGATTTATAGATTGCACTGTAGAAGCTAGCTGTAACAAACAATAAAAAACCCCCGATGCCAGATCAGGGGCAGGATTACAATTAGGGGAAAGTTTTTAGCTTCTGCGATTTAGAGTAATTAACTTTCATTCAAAAATTCCTCGTTCGTAAGATATAGAGCACAAGCATAGAAGGATTATTTCAGAACTTTCAGCTCTTAAGTTAGAGATAGCTGAATCCCTGAATAGAAGTCGGGATATCCAGAATTAGCTTGTCAAAAACTATCAAAAAGATCTGCGTGAAACTCAGTGGAGCCGCGTGGAGTCGCTCCGTTCTGCCAAACGTTCTGCCAAACGTTCTGCCAAAAGAGAGAGTCGAAGTCCAGTTCCTACAGCGAAGTACTGAAATCGCTCTAATCCGCCTATGGAAGCGGTATCTCTCAATCTTTGAGAGGAGTACAAAAACTGCTTTGCTGCTTAATTATTAAAGTAAGTTGTGAGATCTAACACAGTTTTTTAATTTTTTTGAAATCCACTGTGGAAAGCGAGAATGGGAACGCAGCTAGCTTTTATGGAAAGTCAACGCGGGGAGGATAAATTAACCCAACGCCTGGACATCGTGCATCAGCAAGCCGATCGTCTCTATCACGCTGCCGGTGAGCTTTCGTCAGATGTTCAGAAGCAGCAGTTTGAGGCACGATTGGTTGAGCTACAGCAGGTGCTGGGTGAACTCCGAGACACAGAGCAGCAGCTCATTGAGCAGCATCAGGCTTTAAGCTCTGCCTACGAGTCGGTGCAGGATCTCTGTAAGCAGTATCAGGAAACCTTTGATCTGGCTCCAGATGCCTACCTCATCACAGATTGTAGCGGCGAGATTGAGGCGGCAAATCCAGCATCAACTGCTGTCTTTCGGTGTCACAAAGACCAGTTAATTGGTCGATCGATCCATAGTCTTGTTGCTCCCCATCATCAGGCACTCCTGCAAACAAAGCTCAATCAGGTTAGTCCGGTGCGGCGGGAGCAAGAGTGGGAGGTGTGTTTACAGCGTCCGACCGAGGAATGGTTTGATGCTGCGGTGACGATCGCTGCAAGCCAGGACGAGGCAGGACAGGTTCATCGGCTGTATTGGCTGGTACGCGATATTACGATTCGGAAAGAGGCAGAAGCACAGCTCCGGCAGGTGCAGATTCAAAACGCGGAGCTTGTAGAATCCGATCGGATCAAGCAGCAGTTTATGGCGGCAGTGTCCCATGAACTGCGCACGCCAATGAACGCAATTTTGGGATTTTCTGACTTGCTGCTGCGTCGGTTTCATCAGCAGTATGATTCGCAGCAATTGAGCATGATTGAGCGGATTTTTAACAACGGCAAACATCTGCTTTCCCTGATCGAAGACCTGCTCGACATCTCCAAGCTGCGGGAAAAGAGTTTGCAGCTTCACTACCAGAATTTTGACCTGGTTGAACTGATGCTGGAAGTCGCAAAAGAAATTCGCCCACTGGCAACCAGAAAGAATTTAGATCTCCAGGTTGAAGCCGAAAATGCTCCAGTTCTAATTGTGAACGATCACGCTCGACTGCGTCAGGTGCTTATGAACCTGCTCTCGAACGCTGTGAAATTTACGAACCAGGGGGAGGTGCGAATCAAGGCGCAACAGCTCTCAGACGATCGCGTTTCAATCACCGTCAGCGATACAGGAATTGGCATTGATCCGGTGCATCATTCGCGGATTTTTCGAGAATTTTGGCAGGTCGATCAGTCGCTGAATCGGCAGCATGGCGGCGTTGGACTGGGGCTGGCGATTTCTGCTGGGCTAGTAAAATTGATGCAGGGAACGATTACGGTCGAGAGCGAGTTAGGGCAGGGTGCAGTGTTTCGGGTGGAGTTGCCTGCTCAACCAAAATCCAAGGTGGAAGTCTCATAAAAAGGTCATTACAATCAACTTGAAAGGAAACTGCTGCCGATCGCGATAAGCCACCATGAAATTTGTTACCGATCCCCCGATTCCGACCAAGATTGAGAAAATGAAGCATCGCGTTCGATGGCGGGATTCTGCGATCGTGCAGCGTCAAATCGACCAAACGCGGCTGGTGCTGGAAGACGGACAGGACGATCAGCCAGAGTTTTCTTTTCTGGTGCTGGGCGACAGCGGGACAGGTGCCCATCGGGGCTATGATCCCCAGCGTCACATTGCCGAAATGATGGTGGAACAGCGGGAAGATTGCCGCTTTATTGTGCATACGGGTGATGTCGTTTATCTGGTCGGTTCCAGCGAGTATTACCCGCAAAACTTTATTCTGCCTTATCGAGAATTTCTGGTCGGGGGCGATCGACCGAAGCAAATTCGCTATGACCAGATGAAGTTTAACCTGCCTTTTTTACCCGTGCTGGGTAATCATGATTATTACGATTTGCCGCTGCTGCTGGGGGCGTTAGCGCAATCCTTTTATCCAGTAAGGCGGCTGCTGCAATCGAAAATTGATTTTGATATTGGCTGGCACGGTTCCAATCAGGGGGGAGCCTTCGCAAAGGCATTTATGGACTGCTTGTGTGAGCAAAACTCCGGGCAGGCATTGGCTCAGCATCTCGATCGCTACTACACCGCAAAGTGGGGAAACGATCGCTGCTTGTCTTATCAACCCAAACTGTTTACCCGACTGCCCAACCGCTACTATCGCTTTCGGGTCGGCGGTGTCGATTTTTTTGCGCTGGACTCCAATACGTTTAACGCGCCTGCGCCCTTGCCCAACAATGCAGCAGGACAGGCATATCGAGAAGCACTCGAACGGCGACGCAAAGAAGTGATTGCCGAAAAGCAGGCACTGCTGGAAGAACTGATCACTTTTCGCCCCGATCAGCCACACGATACAGAACTAATCGACGACAAGCGCACCAAAGTTGAACAGCTCGAAGAAGTCGAACGCGATCTCGATCAGCAGCTTCAAACCCGTACCCCACCTCCAGTGGACGATGAGCAGCTCCAGTGGCTTGAGCAAAGCTTGATTGAATCTTGGAATACTAACGCTGTACGGGGAAGAGTGCTGTTTTTTCACCACCCACCCTATGTCACCGAGGCAACCAAGTGGCACCAGGCGCAAACCCTGGCAGTGCGGCAACGGCTGCGGCAGGTTTTTGAAAGGGTTGTAAAGGCAATCGGCAACAGCGTATCCGATCGTCCAGTCGTTGATCTGGTTCTTAACGGGCACGCTCACTGCTTGGAACATTTGACAACCGAGAGGACAGGACTGGCAGACAGCGGTATCAACTGGCTGGTTTGTGGCGGCAGCGGCTACAGCCTTCGTCGGCAGCGAATTGAGGGAACCGTTCTCACCGAAACGCTGGTGCTAGACAACAAAGTGCAGAATCTAGGGGTTGCTCAATCGCGTCTTTTTGTTGGGCGAACCGGACAGGGGTCGGAAAAGCGTCGTCCCTATTCTTTCTTACGCATTGATGTGAAAGAAGGCAATCCGGTGCAATTTGTCATTCGTCCTTATGTTGCAGAGCGATATCGTGGACGCTGGGAGAATCACCCGCTGCAGCCCTTCACCATCTAACCTGTAAATCTGGGATACAAAAGTCCTTCCTGAGAAAGGTGTCGATCGCAGTTGAGCATCCAATAATAAATGAATGCATCGATCGCTTAAGCTCAAAAAACCGTGTGGAAAAGGAGTCTTATGATGTCCAATGTCGTGATGTCAATATAGACGGGTAAGACACGCATCCCACAAGAGATTTAGAAGAAATTTAAAACAGTTGCAGAATTCGAGTATGATTCGCCCCGCTGGGGTGTGCTTTAAAGCCATTGCCGCCCCCCAACTCCCTAACTCTGGGGGCTTCTGGGGGCTTCCGAACCGCTCAATTGTCCCATTCATGGGAATTTAGCGAAGTTTAAGTGAATCAGAAATTAGATACTGGAGTAGAAACAATGCCAAACTCTGTTGATCAAAAAAATATCAAAGAGCAGATTAAGACAGACCTGGAGAAAGCGCGGCAGGAAGGACAGCTCAGAACCGATCGCATCCGAGAAATCGTGCGAAACGCGGTTGCAGAAATGCGTGAAGAAGTAAAAGCCGGATCAGGAGAAGCCCGATCGCTAATCAAAGATGTGATTTCGACGGTGTTTGACAGCTTGCAAAGCAAAGGCAAAGAAGTTAAGGAAGAAGTGACCGCTTCAATCGAAGGCGTGATTGACGGAGTCAGCGAGTCACGCAGAGCGGCGATCGCAAAAACAGAAGCGGAAATTCAAAAGCTGCAAAGTCAGATCAACCAAGAAGAAAACGAACTGCATACCGACGTTGAACAGGCGCTGCAGGAAATTGAGACCACCAGTAAGAGCAGTCCAGGGGCGCTAAAAGAAGCAGTCGATTCGGCAATCACTTCATTCAAGAACAGCGAAGAAGGAATGCTATTGCAAAAACGGTATGCCCAGCTTCAGGCACAGCTAGCGATCGTCAAAGCAAATCTTGCAGCACGTTACGGCGATCGATTTGATGATGTGCAAAAGCATCTCGATGATGCAAAAACCTGGTACGAAAACGCCCGCGAATCGCAGCCCGAAGGCACGACGATTGTTCAGCAAAAGCAATCAGACGTTGAGCAAAAAATGGGTGAGGCAGGTTCTGCACTGGCACGCCGCGAAAAACGGGTCAAGCAACTGCTGCGCGAACTGCTGCACAGCGTCACAGCTTCTTTTGAGGAGCGATCGAATCGATCGAAGTAGGAAAGCGGTAGTACCTACCCAGTAGGGTTTGGTGCGAAAAATCTCTGCAGCTTGAGCAAGAAGAAGCAGAAAGAGGGGGGTTGCCCCCTTTTATTTTTTGTCTTTATCGAATTTATCGATCGGCTCTGCTGGTGTTTCCTGCTTCTTGGGGCATGGGCAAACGGCGCGGCTGGAAGGGCAATGGTACGTATTGAACCGAAGGGCGACCCGTCATCGGCTGCGGATAGAAATCCATAAGCTGATAGATTTCTTTCGGTAAGCCAACCGTGATCGGTAATCCCATATCCTTTGCTTCCTCAACCGTGATCGGATAGTCGTGGGTGACTCTGCCTGTCGTGATCGCATCCACAATGCGATCGATATGCTCTGGGTCAATCTTTTTCTCCGGGAATTCATCTGCTAGCAGCGTGCGAACAAATCGCTGAACCTGAGCCATCGCCTTTCGCGCAATATCTGCAGTGATCAGAGTTTGATCATCAATTTCGCTGATGGGCTTGTCTTCTACAACTTTGATTACACTTGCTGCAGGCATATTGCCAAGTTGCGGGTCAACCGGACCCAGAACAGCGTTCTCGTCCATCACAATTTCATCGGCTGCCAGTGCCAGCATCGTGCCGCCGCTCATTGCATAGTGGGGAATGAATACGGTTACTTTTGCCCGGTGACGAATCAAAGCTCTGGCGATCTGCTCGGTGGCAAGCACCAATCCTCCGGGGGTATGCAGGATGAGATCGATCGGCACATCGGGCGGAGTCAGGCGAATCGCCCGCAAAATTTGCTCTGAATCTTCGATCGTAATGTAGCGGGAAAGAGGAATTCCCAGCAGGCTAATCGACTCCTGTCGATGGATAAGCAAAATGGTGCGACTCTGCCGCTTTTGCTGAAAGGTCTGGATTGCACCGAGCCGACGAGACTCCACGACTCTGCGTTGAATCACGGGTTGAAGGGTGGTAAAAATAATGAAAAGCCAAAATAAAGTAGAAAAGCCCATGCCAGCTCCTTAAGTCTTCTTGAACGAATGTCAATGTTTAGCAAAACCGATGTTTAGCAAAACGATCTAGCGAAACAGTCAGCGAAACGATTTAGTGAAACAATTTGTGAAATGGGTGTGAAATGCATGGAAAATGCGCTTTGAAGGCAGCAGGATATTAATAAACGATAATAGAGGTAAATTTAATGCCCTCACAGGCACTCCAGTCCATCACTCCAACAGATTCTGTGCTGTGTCGCGTTTTGATGCTAGAGAATACGCGATAAGCAGCCAACTATCCAAAGAGGCAGATCAGTTTTGACTCCGGTTTTGCATTGACTCTGTTTTGCATCGACCGGGACGTTGCCTGCTTGGGGCAGAAATTAGAAATTCAAGCCCTGGAAGAAGTATGTCGGGCTGCATAATTTTCTGATGCGTCCTGCTATGCGCTACGACATCTTTCTCCCTTCAGTGAGATTGATCCCCAGCGCTCGAATTGCCATACTAACCTTATAATAAGAGGTTGTAAAAACGAAACGCCTTCTGGTTAGTGAGTAACTGAGGGCGTTTTATATATTGGCAATGATCCGGTTTCTATTGGTTCGCTTATTTGTTCGCTATAGTAATTTCTAGTGAACCTGTTTAGTAAACCTTCAGCCATCCTCATGCGCCACTCTTTTCGCGTTGGAACTTTTAATCTCTATAATCTGCTGCTACCCGAAATTCCCTATTACGAAAACCGGCGCTATTCGATCGCGGAGTATGAGCAGAAAAAGCAGTGGATTTCCGGTCAGCTTAATCAGATGCAAGCAGATATTGTAGGGTTTCAAGAAGTTTTTCATGAGCAGGCATTGCGAGACGTTTTG
>Ga0224723_1001152_pt1 | contig 16591 bp, 14 predicted proteins | sample Balambano_FR2_Me_FD_161647 | JGI IMG/M metagenome (GOLD analysis project Ga0224723, IMG submission 161647) | Freshwater sediment microbial communities from Lake Towuti, South Sulawesi, Indonesia - Balambano_FR2_MetaG | ecosystem: Environmental > Aquatic > Freshwater > Lake > Sediment | place...
GGCCAATGAAGCGCGCCATCTCCGCCCACCCCCCCGCCGCCTGGCCCGCGCACGACGCCACCGATCGCGTCGTGCTCGACCATGATGGCCGGCACCGCCGGCGCATCCGGCTGATGACGGTCGCCGGCCAGGTGCTGCTGCTCGACCTGCCCGACGCAACCCGCCTGAAGGACGGCGACGGGCTGCTTCTCGAGGATGGAAGCTGGGTCGGCATCGAGGCTAAGCCCGAACAGCTGCTCGAGATCACTGCCCCGGATACGCACACGCTGATCCGCATCGCCTGGCACCTCGGCAACCGCCACCTGCCCACGCAATTGCTGCCGGGCGCCATCCGCATCCGCGACGACCACGTGATCGCCGACATGGTGCATGGCCTGGGCGGCACGGCATCGCCCGTGACGGCGCCGTTCGATCCAGAAGCCGGTGCCTATGCGGGCGGCCACCATCATCACCACGACGACGATGACCACGCCCACCACCACCACTGACCACGCCGCGCTGTGGCGTCTGCTGCTGTGGGCAAGCCCTGCCTTCCCGGTCGGTGCGTTCGCGCATAGCCATGGCCTGGAATGGGCTGTCGAGCAGGGCGAGGTGCGCGACCCCGCGACCTTGCTGGCCTGGGTACAGGATGCGCTTCGCCACGGCGCCGGCCGCACCGACGCGATACTGCTGGCGCACGCGCATCGCGGCGAGGACGTCAACAACCTTGCCATCGCCACCGCCGCCAGCCGCGAGCGCCAGCTGGAAACGCTCGCGCAGGGCGAGGCGTTCCTGCGCGCGATCCGCGCCTGGCCGGAGGCGATCGCCAGAACCACGCACCTGCCGGCCGAGCGGACGGCGTATCCGGTCGCGTTCGGCACGGCGGCACGCGGCCTGCCGCTTGCGCAGGTGTTGATCGCCTATCTCCAGGCATTTACGCAGATGCTGGTCTCGGCGGCGGTGCGCCTGGTGCCGCTTGGCCAGTCGGATGGCCTGGCCGTGCTGGCGGCGCTGGAACCAGCCGTCGCCAAGGTCGCGGTCGAGGCGGAAACCTCAGACCTGGACGAGATCGGCGGCGCGTGCTTCCGCTTCGATCTGGCCGCCATGCACCACGAGACGCAATACACGAGGCTGTTCCGCACATGAGCCGGAAGTCGCCGAATGGGCCGCTGCGCGTCGGAGTCGGCGGCCCGGTGGGCACCGGCAAGACCGCGCTGATGGATGCGCTGTGCAAAACCTTCCGCGACCGCTACGACATCGCCGCCATTACCAACGACATCTACACCAAGGAGGATTCCGAGTTCCTGACGCGCGCTGGTTCGCTGCCGGCCGAGCGCATCCTGGGGATCGAAACAGGCGGCTGCCCGCATACCGCAATCCGCGAAGATGCAAGCATCAACCTGGCGGGCGTCGCCTCGCTGAACCGACGGTTTCCCGAACTCGACCTGATCCTCATCGAAAGCGGCGGCGACAATCTGGCGGCCACCTTCAGCCCCGAACTCGCGGACCTGACGATCTACGTCATCGACGTTTCGGCCGGCGACAAGATTCCCCGCAAAGGCGGGCCGGGCATCACGCGCAGTGACTTGCTGGTGATCAACAAGATCGACCTGGCGCCGCATGTCGGTGCCTCGCTGGAGGTGATGGACCGCGACGCGAAACGCATGCGTGGCGAGAAGCCGTTCGTGTTCGCCAACATCCGCGCCGGCCAGGGCGTGGGAGAGGTCGCTGCCTTCATCGAATCACGCGGGGGGCTGGGCTGAGCGAAGCGCTCATGTTCGCGCGCGCGCACGATCCGCGCCATGGCGAGGCGGTGGACGTGGCGCCAGGGGTGCGCCGCATCACGTGCCGCAACCCGGGTCCGATGACGTTCCACGGTACCGGCACGCTCATCGTCGGGCAGCGCCATGTCGCGGTGATCGATCCCGGCCCGGACGATCCCGAGCATCTCGCTGCCCTGTTGTCAGTGCTTGATGGCGCGACGGTCACGCACATCGTGGTTACGCACACGCATCGTGACCATTCGCCGCTGGCCCGCGCGCTGAGGCAGGTCACCGGCGCCCCGATCGTCGGCTGCGCGGCACACGCCACGCCGGCGGCCGAAGGCGGCGAGGGTGCCGACCACGATCACGCGCCTGATCAGGCCATGGCCGAGGGCGATGCGATCGAGGGCCCGGGGTGGACGCTACGGGCGATCGCAACGCCGGGCCACACCGCGAACCATCTGTGCTTCGCCTTCGACGAACAGAACATCCTGTTCAGCGGCGACACCGTGATGGCCTGGAGCACGACGGTGGTCTCGCCGCCTGACGGCAACATGGCGGCCTATTGCGAGTCGCTGTCCCGACTGTCTCGGCGGGACGAGCGGCGCTTCCTGCCCACGCACGGACCGGCGGTGGAGGATCCGCAGGGCTGGTGCGCCGAACTGCTGCGCCATCGGCTGGAGCGAGAGAGGGAGATCCTGGCCGCGCTGAAGGAAGGGGTGGGCACGGTGCCGGCGCTGGTGGCGCGCATCTATGCCGGAATCGATCCACGCGTGCAGGGGGCCGCCGCGCGCAGCGTGTTGGCGCATCTGGAGAAGCTGGTGAGCGAAGGTCGGGCCGCCAACTACGCTGAGTTCTGGCGAACCCCATAGAGCGCAACGCCGCTACAGCCTGAGCCGTCCGCGCGCCGAATCCTTCGCCGGTTCGTAGAGCGGTATCGAGCGCGCGGCGCGCCCATCCGGCGCCAGCACAAGCCACCGCGCAAACTCCTCGAGCACGTTGCGGGTGACGGGCGCGACGTCCAGCGCGCGCGCCGCGTCCAGGTTCATGAAGCGCAGGAACTCCAGCTCGCCGTTGCCGGCCAGCGTACCGCGTACCGCATCCGCCGGCGCGACCAGGAAGCGGGCGTTGAAGCGCATCGGCATGAAGGTGGGCGTGACGGCGCGGCAGAGGAATTCCAGCGGCGCGAGATCGGGGCCGAAGCCGGTAGCCAGGAACGGTGCCCAGGCGCCGTTCCCGCGGGCCCCAGGCACAGGGGCAGTGCCAAGCACCAGCCCGGTCTCCTCGAACAATTCGCGCACGGCGGCCATCGCCAGCGCGCGCGCGAGGTTCGACGACGCCGCGTGCTCCAGCATGGCGCGGGTATCGGCCGAGAGATCGCGCGCGGGTGCCGGCGCATAGTCGCCGCGATCAACCCGGCCGCCGGGGAACACCAGCTTGTTCGGCATGAAGCGATGGCCGGCATTGCGCACGCCCATCAGCACCTCGGGCCCCGCCGAACTTTGCCGCCACAGGATCAGGCTGGCCGCGTTCTTCGGATGTACCGGCCGCCTGGGTGGTTGCGGCTCAGTCAACCGAAAGGCCCCGCGTGCGGAGATATGCGCGAAAGCCGAAGCGCTCCGGCACCGCCAACTGGCGCGCGGCGTTCTCGCTCCAGGTCACGTTTTCCTTCGGCCCGAACACCTCGTTGTTCTTGAGCTTGCCGGGGCTGAGCGGTTCCTGCCCGTGGCGGCGCGCATCGTACGCGGCGACCTCGGCGCGCAGCTGCTCGGCATGGTAGCGGCCGCGATGCACGACAACCGATGGCGGCAGGCGCATGGACGGCAGGGCGCGATGTTCCGGCCAACCAAGCGTCAGGCCGGCTACGGGGAACACCGCCTCGGGCAGGCCAAGCAGGGGGCAGACCTTCTCGATGTGGTTGCGCACATAGCTGATGGGGCAGGTGCCCAGGCCCAGCGCATCGGCCGCCTGCATCGCCGAAGCCATCGCCAGCGCCGCATCGACCGCGGCGTTCAGGAAGGTGTCGAGATTGTCGTTGCTGTGGTTCAAGCCGTGCATGCGGCAGAGCTCGCGGCCACGAAAAATGTCGGCGCAGAACACCAGGAACACTGGTGCGCCCTTGATCCAGGGCATGGTGCCGATCCAGTCAGCAATCCTGCCGATCGGGCCGGGATCGGTCAGCACGATGATGCTGTATTGCTGAAGGTCGGATTTGCTCGGGGCGGATTGCGCCGCCGCCAGCACCGCATCCAGCACGCCATCGGGCACCGGGTCGGCGCGGTATTTGCGCGTGACGCGCCGATCGAGCAGCGCGGCAAGGGCCGGGCTGCGCGGCACGCCATGCGCCTCGTTCAGCTCAAGGCCGAAGCGACGGTCGATCAGCGCCTCGATGCTGTCGGGGTTGGCGGCACCTTCGGGCACGGGAAATTCTCCTGGACGTTGCCGAGAGGTTAGCACCGTGGTGCGCTTGGGCAACGAAAGGACTGGCGCATGTCAAACCCACGCATTCCGTTCCGCCTGGCCGACGAGGCGCCGGCGCTGACGCCGCCCGAAGGCAAGACCCTGATCGTGCACGTGGTGGTGAATGTCGAGGCCTGGGCATTCGATGCGCCGCAGCCGCGCGGCATCATGACGCCGCCGCAGGGGGTGGCGGCGGTGCCCGACATTCCGAACTGGACCTGGGCGGAATACGGCAACCGCGTGGGCATGCCGCGGCTGCTGCGCGTGCTGGCCGAGCGCGAGCTGCCGGCCAGTGCCCCCACGAACAGCGCGGTGATCAGCGTCTATCCGCGCCTGGCGGAGCGGATGCTGGAGGGCGGCCTGGAATGGATGGGCCACGGCGTCTGGCAGCGCAGCGTGCGGGCCATCCCCGACGAGCGCGCGATGATCCTTGAAGCGACCGAGGCGATCGAACGGTTCACGGGTCGCCGGCCGCGGGGCTGGCTGGGCCCTGGCCTGGCCGAGACGATGGAAACGCCCGACCTGCTGCGCGAGGCCGGTTATGACTGGCTGTGCGACTGGGTGCTGGACGAGGTGCCGGTGGCGCTTGCCACCCGCTTCGGCCCGATGGTGGCGGTCCCGTACAGCCTGGAGCTGAACGACAGCGTGATGTTTGCCGTGCAGGTGAAGGAGGCGGCGGACTGGGAATCGCGGGTCATGGCGACCATCGGAGTGCTGGCGCGCGAGTCGGCGGATGGGCGCGCGCGCGTGTTGACGTTGCCGCTGCATCCTCATCTTGTGGGCGTGGCGCATCGAATCGATGCCTTGGAACGAATTCTGGATCATCTGATCGCACGACAGGACACAATCTTTTTTTCAGGGAGCCAGATTGCAGATTGGTTCAAACAAGCGTCCTCCTGATGTGACCAGACACTCGCTCTGCGCGAGATTTTGAGATCGAGGCGTCCAAAACCTGTTGACATTCGTCAGGTCCGACTGCAATCTGCGTTTAGATTTGGTTAACCGCCCGGAGGACCCGGCCTCGGGGGAACTCGATCGACGAGGCCGGGTGGGGCTGGTTCCGATGTGGGGTTGCGGCGGCTGCGCTTGGCGCGCCGATCTGCGCCCCCGCCGCCGGACAAAAAGGGGGACCGGCGGCTGATTGCGGGCGGAACGGCAACGTTCCGCCCGCTTTTTTGTCCGATCTCCGTTGCGCCTGCTGGTCTGCGCCTTGGCCTTCGCCTCAGCCGGCACGGCCCAGATTCCGCGATCCACCTCGCCGGGGATGTCGGCATGCCGGTCCAGCGCGAACACCGGCTGGCCGCTGCAGCGCTGCGCGAAATAGTCCTGCGTCAGCCGCGCCACCGTGCCCGACAGCAGCAGGATCGCCACCAGGTTGGCTGTCGCCATCAGGCCCATGGCGGCGTCGGCGGCATCAAACACCACCGCGATCGCCTCCTGCGCGCCCCAAACCACCATCGCCAGCACAAGCACGCGCAGCACGGTGATCATCGCGCGGTTGCCGATGCCAAGGAACACCATCGCCGCTTCCGAATAGGCGTAGTTGCCGATCACCGAGGTGAAGGCGAAGAAGAAGATCGCGGCAGCAACGAAGTACCGGCCGGCCTCGCCGATATGCACGGTCATGGCCGCCTGGGTCAGGGCCATGCCGGTGACGCCGGAGCCGTGCTGGAGCGCGCCCGAGAGAATCACCATCACAGCGGTGGCGGTGCAGATCAGGATGGTGTCGATGAACACGCCCAGTGCCTGCACGAAGCCCTGTGAGCTGGGATGGTGGGGCTGCGGCGTGGCGGCCGCGGCGATGTTCGGCGCCGATCCCATGCCGGCCTCGTTCGAGAACAGGCCGCGCTTGACCCCGTTCAGCATGGCCGCCGCCATCCCGCCCGCGGCCGCCTCCAGCCCGAAGGCGTTGCGCACGATATGGCCCAGCACCGCCGGTACCGCGCCCAGGTTCGTGACCAGCACATAGAGCGCCATCAGCAGATAGGCGACCGCCATGAACGGTACGATGTACTCGGCCACGCGCGCGATCTGGCGCACGCCGCCGAAGATCACCACCGCCGTCAGCGCCGCGATCGCGATGCCTGTCACCAGTTTGGGCACCGCGAAGGCGCCGTGAATCGCCTCGGCGATGGAGTTCGCCTGCACCGCGTTGAACACCAGCCCGAAGGCGATGATCAGGCAGACCGAGAAGATCGCCCCGGCCCAGGGTGCGCCCAGGCCGCGTGCCATGTAGAAGGCCGGGCCGCCGCGATAGTCGCCGTTTGCGTCTTTAATCTTGTAGAGCTGCGCCAGCGTGCTTTCCGCATAGGCCGTCGCCATGCCGACCAGCGCCACCATCCACATCCAGAAGATCGCACCCGGCCCTCCGAGATACAGCGCAACGGCAACACCGGCCAGGTTGCCCGTGCCGACGCGCGAGGCGAGGCTGGTGCACAGCGCCTGGAACGGCGTGATCCCCGCGCGGTCGGTTTCGGGCGCGCGCAGGACCGAGCGGAACAGTTCGCCGAAATGCACGAACTGCACGAAGCCCAGCCGTATCGTGAAATACACCCCCACGGCCAGCAGCCCGTAGATCAGCACGTATCCCCAGAAGATGGTGTTCAGGAAGCCGATCACCGCGGCCATGAGGGATCTCCCGTTGGGCTTGCCTGTGTGATCCGGCGCCGGGGGTGGCGTCGTCCGGCTGCATGCGCCGCGACGAATGTCACTGATTTGCAATGATTCAACCAGACCTGTGGCCCGGCTGCAAGGATCGGTTGCACCCCGCTTCGCGATCGCCTGCTTCCGGCGCATCATGCCGGCATGACCGCCGCTGAATTCCGTTCCGCCCTGATCGTCGGTGTCGGCGATGGGCTTTCCGCTTCGCTTGCGCGCCTGCTGGCGTCGAAGGGCGTGGCCCTGATGCTGGCCGCGCGTGATGTTGGGAAACTGGCGACACTTGCCGCCGGCACGGGCGCCCGCACGTACGCCTGCGATGCCGGCGACGTGGCCCAGGTCGAGGCGCTGTTCGCCGCCACCGACGCGGCGATCGGCATGCCGGACCTGGTGATCTACAACGCCAGCCGCCGTGTGCGCGGGCCGGTCACGACGCTCGACCCTGCCGAGGTGGCGGCCGCGATCCGCGTCAGCGCGTTCGGCGCCTTCTTGGTGGCGCAGCAGGCGGCGCGGCGCATGCTGGATGCGGGCCGTGGATGCATCCTGCTGACCGGTGCCTCGGCCGGGGTGAAGGGATTCGCCCAGTCAGCCCCGTTCGCGATGGGCAAGTTTGCGCTGCGGGGTCTTGCCCAAAGCCTCGCCCGCGAACTGCACCCGCAGGGCGTGCACGTGGGGCACGTGGTGATCGATGGCTGCATCCGCTCCCCCCGCCGCCCGCCCGACCCGGAAGCACCCGACGCGCTGCTCGACCCGGATGCGATCGCGGAAGCCTATTGGCAGTTGGCGACCCAGCCGCGCAGCGCGTGGGCGTGGGAGATCGAGCTCAGGCCGTGGGTGGAGCGGTTCTGAGCAGGCGCGTCGTGCTGCGTCACGGCCACGTGTATACGAAATGCAACCCAGTGTGCGCATCGACAACGAACTCACCGTAGTTGTCGGCGTTCCTGATCGCCTCGGCCGGGCGGCGCTCGGCAAGCCGGCAATCGTTCTTCGGGTCGTTGCAGACGGCCACGTTGCCGTAGTCCACCGGGTTGCCCCACTGGTCGCGCGCGGTTGTATCGATCAGCGCTTCCTCGGGAATGTCGGCGGTGTTGAAGCATGCGTGCGTCAGTTCGTGCACCAGCGTGCCCAGCGTATCGCCGAAAGCTTGGCGCCTGCGGCCGGTTCCCATTCCGGTGCTGAAGAACGCGTCGCCAAGCCACATGTTGGGAAAATTGCGCTCCTCGCCGGGGTAGGCCCAGGCAAACGCGCCGGCGGCCGTAGGGTCGTCGCGTCCGTCATTGAAGATGATGCCCTTCTTGGTGCAGATCTCGTCGAGGATCTGGAACCGGTCGCGCACCGTCTTGTGGCGCTGGGTTTCGAACGCGCCGAACCACTTCTCGTACAGCGTGCGATCGTTGCCTGGCGACTTGGCGGCGATGACGACGTCGCGCGCGGTGCGGATGGCGACCGCCAGGGTACGCACCGCCTCCTGCACCTTCGCGCCCTCGGAATGGCTGAAGGGATTGTTCTGGCGCTCGACGATGGCGACCCGTTCGATCAGGCCGGTCACCTGTTCCTTGTGCACGACGTTCGACACCTTGTGCGAGGTGATGAACTCCTTGATCAATTCGATCGCATTCTTACCGGTTGTCTGGTCGATCTTCTTCGCCCGGCCGGTCTTGTACGTGACCTTCTGCATCATGCCGATCGTTTCGGTCTTCTGCTTGGTGTCGCTCCATGTCTTGAAGGCCTGTGAAAGATTATCCAGGTATTTCTGATTCTGATATTGGGAGTTCTCGAATTTTTCGAACCAGTCATCGACGGCCTTCAAGGCGGTGCTTCGCGACCATATCGTCTTCGTCAGCGTCTTCCACTCCGCATACTTGAAGACCATCGCACCTGCCTCGCGGGGGTTGTCCGTGGCGTCGCCAGCTCAGTCGCCATGCCCAAGGCGCCGGGCGCGGCGTCATCCGCCGTCGCAATGCTTGGCGCACCCAGGCACGTGCCGCAGCGCGTTCTAACCCGACGCGCCCCGATGGCACGACGGTGGCACAATGCAACTGATGCTGGCAATCTCTGGTTGTTGTAAGGGTGTCGGCGGGTGCAATGGCGGAGCCGACGCAACAGCCTTTTGCCGCCATGCTCCTTGTCCCGCCGGAGCGAAGGCGAGCCTACCCCTGAAGCAGCCTGCTCCGCTGCTTCCCCAAGCCCTCGATCTCGATCTCCATCACGTCGCCGGCCTTCAAGAACTTCGGCGGCTTGAAGCCCAGGCCGACGCCGGCGGGCGTGCCGGTGGGGATGATGTCGCCGGGCTCCAGCGTCATGAACTGGCTGAGGTAGCTCACGATGTGGAACACGCCGAACACCAGGTTGGCGGTCGTGCCGTTCTGCCGCAGCTCGCCATTCACCCAGCTCTTCACCGCGAGCTTGCCGGGGTTGGGTACCTCGTCCGCCGTCACCAGCCAGGGGCCGACGGGGCAGAACGTGTCACCCGATTTGCCCTTGGTGAACTGGCCGCCGCGCTCACTCTGCCAGTGGCGCTCGCTGACGTCGTTCACCGTGACGTAGCCGGCAATGTGCTTGGGCGCCTCCGCCTCGGAAATGTTCTTCGTGCGCGAGCCGATCACGATGCCCAGTTCCGCCTCGTAGTCTGTCTTTTCCGATCCGGGCAGCAATTGAACATCATCGAATGGCCCGGTGTAGCTCGTGGTGGCCTTCATGAACACCAGCGGCTCGGTTGGCGTCTTCGCGCCCGTCTCGGCAACGTGGTCGGCATAGTTGAGGCCGATGCACACGATCTTGCCGGGGCGGGGCAGGGGCGCGCCAAGCCTTGCGCCATCGGGCGCGGCCGGCAGCGACGCAGGATCGATCGCCCGCAATTTGGCCAGCCCCTCGGGCGACAGGGCGGCCGCATCGAACGCCGAAACATGGCCGGCCAGCGAGCGCACCTTGCCCGCCGCATCCAGCATTCCCGGCTGTTCCCTGCCTGCCTCGCCGTAGCGCACCAGCTTCATCGCGTTCCCTCGTGTTCGGATTGACCGAAGAATTTCGGCACCGCACTGTGCCGCGCCTTCGGCGGTCCGCAAAGAGAGGATGACCCAGCATGCCGCGCACCCACCGCATTGCCGTCATTCCCGGCGACGGCATCGGCAAGGAAGTGGTGCCCGAGGGCCTGCGCGTGCTGGATGCCGCGGCAACCCGCTTCGGCTTCACGCTGAAAGCCGCGCACTACGACTGGTCGTGCGAGACCTACAAGGCCACGGGCCGCATGATGCCCGAGGACGGGCTTGATCAGCTCCGCCCGCACGATGCGGTCTTCCTGGGCGCCGTGGGCTGGCCCGGCGTGCCGGACCATGTCTCGCTGTGGGGCCTGCTGATCCCGATGCGGCGGGGGTTCGACCAGTATGCCAACGTGCGCCCCTGCCGGCTGATGCCGGGCGCGCGCACGCCACTCCGCGACCGCACCGAGCGCGACATCGACTTCGTCGTCGTCCGCGAGAACACCGAGGGCGAGTATTCCAGCGCCGGCGGAAGAATGTTCGCCGGCTCCGGGCGCGAGTTCGTGGTGCAGGAAAGCGTGTTCACCCGCACCGGCGTTGACCGCATCATGGATTATGCGTTCAAGCTCGCTGAGACGCGCCCGCGCAAGAAGGTGACCAGCGCCACGAAGTCCAACGGCATCACCTTCACCATGCCGTTCTGGGACGAGCGGTTCGAGGCGGCGAAGGCGCGCTATCCGCACATCACCACCGACTGGTTCCACATCGACATCCTGTGTGCGCATTTCGTGCAGCACCCGGACTGGTTCGATGTTGTGGTCGGCTCGAACCTGTTCGGCGACATCCTTTCCGACCTCGGCCCGGCGGTGGCCGGCTCGATCGGCATCGCGCCCAGCGCCAACATCAACCCCGCCAAGACCGCGCCATCGATGTTCGAGCCGGTGCACGGCAGCGCGCCCGATATCGCGGGCCGGAAGATCGCCAATCCGATCGGCCAGATCTGGTCGGGCGCGATGATGCTGGAGCATCTGGGCGAGGTTACCGCGGCCGCGGCGATCGTGCAGGCCATCGAGACGTGCCTGGCCGACGGCGGCCCGCGCACGCGCGACATGGGCGGCCAGGCCGGCACCGAGGAAGTGGGCAAGGCGATCGCGGAGATCGTGTCACGACCCTAGAGCCGCCCCCGGATGGGGCCATTAGCATCCGCCTGGCCCGCGTCGATGACCGGCCCGCGCTGCTGGCGCTGAACGAGGAGCTGCAGGAACACGAGCGTGCGGTGCGCCCCTCGCGCAGCCCCGGCAACGTGGTCGCTGCCGAACAGGTTGACCGCACCGAGGCCTCGCTGGCCCGCCGCCCGCGCGACGGCGCGCTGTTCGTCGCGGAACGGCAGGGGCAGTTGGTCGGGTTCGTCACCTGCTTCGTGGCCGAGGACCATTTCGAGCTGGTGCGGCCGGAGGTGCAGATCCGCGACATGGTGGTGACACGGGCGGTGCGCGGGCAGGGCGCCGGCCGGCGGCTGATCGAGGCGGTGCGCGCCTTTGCCCGCGCCCGCGGCATCGGCCGCGTTACCGTGACTGCGCTGGCCGCCAACGAAAGCGCTGTTGCGGCATACCATGCGCTGGGCTTCCGCCTCGCCTTCGTCGCGCTGGAGAGCGAGGCGTGAGCGGGGGCGAGAGCGGTGGGCTGGCCCGGCTGCGGCGCATCTGCCTTGCCCTGCCCGAGGCGTATCAGCAGGAGACGTGGGAGACAGAAACCTTCCGCGTGCGCGCGAAAATCTTCGCCATGTTCGTGCACGAGCGCGGCGCGAGGCCCGCCGTGTGGCTCAAGGCGCCGCCTGGGGCGCAGGCGATCCTGGTCGGCGCCGATGCGGAGCGGTTTTTCGCCCCACCTTATGTCGGGCCGAAGGGCTGGGTCGGGATCTTTCTCGACCGCCGGCCGGACTGGAACGAAGTGGCGCTGCTGGTGCGGCGCAGCTACGCGCTGGTGGCGCCACGGAAGCTCGTTGCGCGGATGGCGTAGGGGCACCTCCCTCCCCCCTTGCGGGGGAGGGCCGGGGAGGGGGGCCGTCTCCGCATTGGACGCATTGCCGGCCGCGGCACGCGTTGACCCAGCGCCCCGTTCCCCAACCCTGGGAGGGTTCCCAACCCTGGGAGGGTTCCCAACCCCGGGAGGGTTCCCAACCCTGGGAGGGTTCCTAACCCTCCCTCGCAAGGGGGGAGCGAGTTCCAGCGTGGCAAAATTCCCTCTCCCCCCGGGAGAGGGCCAGGGTGAGGGCGCCCCCGGCATCCCCCGCCAAATCCCAGCACCGCCGGATTCGGACAAATTCGCCATCTGGCGCGCAGTCAACTGCGCCAGCACTTTCAATGGTTTGCCGGCGCGCTTGCGGGATTTCGACAAATTCTCTGTACCCGCGCCGCAGGCGTGGGAAGGCGAGGGGGGTGGCATCCGTCGCGCGACGCCTCGTTCACCCGTTGCCTCCGGCACCGCCCTCTCCCGCCCAAGCGCGGGCGAAGGTTTTGGGCCGGCTTCGGACAAATTGGCCTCTCCAGCGCTTGGGCAGGAGAGGGTGGCGCCGCAGGCGCCGGGTGAGGGCAGTGCCACCCGGCGTACGGAACCGCCCTCACCCGCTCGCTTCGCTCGCACCCTCTCCCGCCCAAACGCGGGCTACCCTATTCACACATCTCATTGCGCTCAAGAATCCAAAAATTGGAGTCGAACTGCAAGCCGCCTCAAAGGCCGGGTTCCCAGGCCTGCGGCAACATTGACGCCCAGGTATTCACTCCCCAATCGAAACGAAAAGAACAAGATAACATGTTGATTCTAATTGGGTTTTCGCGATGCGTGAATCAGGTAGCAAACGCGGGAGAGGTTTTTGGCGGTCTTGGACAAATTCGCGGCGGTCGGCATCAGCGGCCAGGCGGGACACGCGACGCAGTGCCCGGCCGCGCCGGCCGCGGTCGGCATCGCCACAGGGCAGCCACACGCGCGTATGGGCAAATTCCTGATCGGTCAGAGGGCGCCAGGGTTTTCCGATCAGGGAGCGGGGGCCGAGGGCGGGGCAGGCGATGGTCATTTGTCTGGGCGGTCCGGCAGGGGGAAGGGACCGAACAGTATAGGTTTTTATTCATGACCCCTCAACGGAATCCGAACTTCAGTGCCGGTGCCCCGCTTGCGTCCTGGCGGTGGTGCCGGCCTCCCGCTGTTTCAGTGGAGGATCATACGATGAGTAGGCGTGCAAAGCCTGCACCGGACGCCTCTCTGACATTCTCCGCGATGCCGCCGGGAGGTCGGCAGTGGGCCGAGAGCGGTCAGTCGGTTTGCGGAAGACAACATAGTAAAGCAGACGCGCCGTGCGGAGTCACAACGATGTCCGTGATGGTCACCGCTACTCCGAGACACCTTGCCGTAACGCCAACTGGTGGAGTTGAACTCGGCTGAGAGGCGCGGGCATAGTGCTTGAAAGACGAACCTTCGATGGCGTGTCGTAACCCTTGCGTACCGCTGGGCCAAGGCACTCGATGACCTGTCGATCCAGCTCTTCCTGTTGGCCAAATGGGTCAACCTCCTCGACGACGTAGGACACCAGTCCAACGATGAACGAGATGCCTCGAGGCACGACGGTACCGACAAGCTCACGCGCCCTTGGACACACCTTCTCCGCGTCGTCGTCGGAATCGGGATTTCCGCCCAATGCGCGTTCAACGTCGCAAAGAGGTTTGCCGTCGATCCAGGCGACGAGGCCGGGGAGTATAAGCGCCAACTCCTCGGCGGTTAGTTCCGCGTCTCGCTTTCGACCGCATGATGCCATGAGCGACCGGCGCACTCCGCCAAGCAACCAACAGCGAGCATCGTCGTCGGCCATGAGCCAATCGATCGTCCACGTCAGCCATCCGCCTATCGTCGACGGCAAAGATCCGGTGCCGTCGGCAATCCTCTTTCGCAACCGCAGCAGCAGGTTCATCGACAAGCCGCTTTGAGAGGCAAGTTCGGCAATTGTATTGTCGATCTCGCTTGGCGCATCCAACGCGATCGCCTTCTTCAGATCGGTGATCTTCGCTTCAAATCCAGCTTCAGAATGGCGCTTTCGTGCGGCAAACGCTCCGAATGACTTTCTGAGATCGAAGAGGACGTTGGGTTCCTCTGCTCCTTCCGCTTGACGAAGCGCCGCCATCCGATTGACGACATAGCGGACCTCGGGATCGACCGTTTGACCCTGCATGAGCCTGTCGAGCACGATCTCGAGCGGATCGGAGATCACGACGCAGCGATCGTCTTCCGGAAGAACAGACTTCAGTTTTTCCAAGACCCTCCGATCCAATGGCTTGCCTTCGGAGAAGCTGATGATCGGCTCGGGGATCAGCAGCACGACGCCATTAGCAAGATGACCCGCTCGACCGGCTCTGGCGGCAGCGTTCAGGATCTCATGCGCTTCGAGATCCGCGCGCCCCTTTTGCTCGGCGTCGGCGCGCTTGTCGCCAGCCAGGATCGCAAGCTGAGCAGGAAGGTTCAGGCCCTGGGCGAGTGTCGGTGTCGCGACGATGACCTTCGCACCGTTGGCCCGTTTGAACATTCGCTCGGCGAGATCGCGCTCGAGGCGAAGCATGGCCGAGTTATGCGGAACGGCGATCGCAGGTTGGGGGAGCAAAGAATGCTTGAGATCGCCAAGTTCGGCTTCAAGCGCGTCCCAGCGTTCCTGTTCGACCTCGGTGACGTCGATCTTCTCGGTGAGTTCGGCTGATATCTTCACTGCGACCGAGACCGCGTCGTTCTTCGTATTGACGAACACGATGGATTTCAGACCGCTCCGAGTGGCGGAGATGGCCAACCTGGCGGCGACGTGACTGGCATTCGGTTTCAGCCAGAGGGGACCATCCTTGATGTCGCCGGTGAGAGCGACGGGTGCATCGAGCACCTGCGTCATGACGCAGTGAGCACGCTTCTCGCGCAGCCAATTGTGTTGCAGCCCCCAGATCGCCCATGGGTGTGCCATGAGTTGCCTTTCCGCGACGGCGCGAAGCCCCTTGGCCTTCTTCGCCCTTCTCGTGTTCTCCGCGATCTGGGCGGCCATCGCAGCCTTCTTTGCGTCCTCCAGCTCCCCGTCTTTGTAGATCAACACGCCGCGTGCCTGCCGGCTCGGTTTCCACAAGAGGTCAACGCACACGCACTCGCGTCCAGTGAGCTGCTGGATCCAGTCGGCGAATTCGGGGCCGTTCTTGAGCATCGCCGACAGGAAAAGCAGATCGGCGTCTGGCGCGATGTGATTGAATCCGAGGACGCAGAGCATGCCGTCGAGCGCACGCCGGATCTTGCCCGACTGAGGGCTCAAGAGGTGGCATTCGTCGAACACGAGAAGCCCGACATCGGAAAACGCCTCGGGCGCAAAGGAGAGCATCGCGAGGCAACGCTCCGGCGTCATCACCTCGATTTCCCTAAGCTGCGCGTCCGGTTGTAACAGCAAATCAAAGTCACTGGAGACGACTGAACCGAGGAGTTCCTGCGGGAAGATCTCTTGCAGATCGCCCGTAAGCTGCTCAACAAGAGCATGCGTCGGCGCGAGAAACACGACCTTCTTGCCACGGGCTAGCGCGCCTGCCAGCTTCAGTGACGAGACGGTCGTCTTGCCTGCTCCGGTCGGCAGGACCACAACGGCCGACTTTCCGGTCTTGTGGAAGCCCTTCGCGACAGCCTCGCGGTGGTTCGGCCATAGGAACGGGAAAGCATTTGCTCTGGCGCGGATCCACTTCTCCCAGAATTTGGCGTCGGCTCCACCGGGAGGGGGGAGGTCCGCAAGTGCGGCGCTGGCAATGCCATCATCGGCCGCCATCAGGAGCGCCGCGAGGTGATGCGGTCCTGCGTAGGCGTTGAGGATGTTGCCACCGAGCACGTCGCTGTTTTGATCGTCCAAGAAGGCCGAGAGCTGCAGCACGCGCTCGAAGGCAGCGCGCGCAGTATCGAACCGTCCAATGGCCGGTTGTGGTGTCGGCAGGCCGAGGAAGCGCGCGGCAAGCATTTCGAGGCCGACAATGAGAGCTTCGAGCAGCGCTGCGAGCGCTTGCTCTTCCAGGCCGACCTCTCGGCGCCTTGCCCGCCATCGCGACGCACGCTCGTAGATGCGGTCGAGCTGTCCGCGAGCCAGATCGGCGACATTCTCCGACAGAATGGTCGCTTCGTAGCTCTGGCCGTCGCGACGGGGAAGGATCTGAGCGGCCGCCTCGTTGGCGTCGGCATATTGTTCAGCAGCAAGAAATAGCAGCGCGGCAGCGATCGTCGGGTCGACGCGGTCCCTGTCGACATTGGCGACGACGGCGGGACCGGCCGGCGAAGCCGCTTGCCGCCGTGCGAGGATTTGCTGGGCTGTTCCGGCTACGAACGCGGCCGCCTTACGTACAGAACCTTCGGTCTGCAGCGATGTGACCAGTTCGTAAGTGTCCGAAATGCGTTCAAGCGTCCAGCCGCCTTCGCCGTCGCTGGCTGTGCCTCCTGTGCCGCTCAATCGCGCCGACACCAGGTTCGCATAATGCCTCGTCAGCAGCGCGGGGATGTTCTGCGGATCGAGGCCTGGAACGGGTGGCGCCGATCGGAGCAGTTGAGCCGTGGCGGCATCGAACATCAGGCGTCCTCCGTCTCTAGTGGTGCGAATCCAACACTTGGTGCCCGCGCCTGACGGCGGCGATGATGGTGTCAGGGTCTTTGGTCCAGCGGAAGGGCTTTGGCGTGGTGTTGGCTTCGGTGACGAAGCGATTGATGGCTTGT
>Ga0224723_1001153_pt1 | contig 16587 bp, 14 predicted proteins | sample Balambano_FR2_Me_FD_161647 | JGI IMG/M metagenome (GOLD analysis project Ga0224723, IMG submission 161647) | Freshwater sediment microbial communities from Lake Towuti, South Sulawesi, Indonesia - Balambano_FR2_MetaG | ecosystem: Environmental > Aquatic > Freshwater > Lake > Sediment | place...
TGCGGACCGGTCCGCATCGCCGATGCCGCAACCGACGCCGACCTTGCCGCCGTGGTCGCGGCCGAGGCGCCGTCGGACCCGCTCTGGTGCGGCGCGGCGGGACTGGCGCTTGCAGTCGCCGGCGCACCGCCCGCCCGTCCGGCGCTGCCGCCGACGCTGACCCTCGCTGTCGTCGGCTCCGACCATCCGGTGACGCTGGCGCAACTCGCGGTCGGGCGCCGCGCGGCGACGACCGCGATCCGGCGGCTCCGCCCCGGCCAGCCGCCGGACCCGTCCTGGCGCCCCGCGCCCGGGGCGCCGGTCGTGCTCGGCTTCGAGCTGCCACCGGGCCTCGCGCGGGCCGCGGCGGCAGCCGCGATCGCCGCGGAGCTCGGGCGCCTCCTGCCGCTGCTGCCGCCGCCGCGCCGGCTGGTGGTGACGGGCGGCGCCACGCTCGGCGCCGTGCTGGCCGCGGTCGCCTGCCGGCGGCTGCGCTGCCGCGGCGAGGTGGCCCCGGGCCTCGCCGTGTCGGACCTCGGCGAAGGGCCGTGGCAGGGGGTCGAGGTGCTGAGCAAGTCCGGCGCCTTCGGCACCGACGACACCCTGTTCGACCTTTGCACGGCGCCGGACCGCATCGCCCGCGGGTGAAAGCTTTTGACGCAATTTGGTATCGGGTGATAGGCTGGCGTCACCGCACGGCCCGGGAGATTCCGCCGCATGTCCGCACGCCTCGCGATCACGATGGGGGATCCGGCCGGAATCGGTCCGGAAATCATCGCGCGCGCCATCGACCGGCTCGCGCCTTCGCTGTCGGACGGGCGGATGCGCGCGGTGATCATCGGCTCTTGGCCGACGTACCTTGCCGCCTGCGCCGCACAGGGCCTCGAGAACCGGGCCAGACTGCAGCCTGAGGCGGAGTTTCGCAACGCGCCCGCGCCGCTCGCCTTCGTCGAGGCCGAGGCGGCACCGCAGGCGCACCGACCGGGCCGCGCCACGGCAGCCGGGGGCGCGCTGGCGCATGCGGCGGTGGTCGCGGCGGTCGCGCTGGCGCTCGACGGCCGGGTGGATGCGATCTGCACCGCGCCGCTCAGCAAGGAGGGGCTGAGCCTCGCCGGCAAGCCCTATGCCGGGCATACGGAACTGCTGGCCGAACTGACCGGCGCCGAGGGGCCGGTGATGATGCTGGCGCACGGACCGATCCGTGTCAGCCACGTCACCACCCATGTGGCGCTGGCCGATGTCGCGGCCCGGGTCACGCCAGGGCGCATCGCCCGCGCGGTGGAACTGACCGACGCGATGCTGCGCCAGTTGGACATCGCCGCGCCGCGCATCGCCGTCGCGGCGCTGAACCCGCATGCGGGCGAGGGCGGGCTGTTCGGGCGGCAGGACATGGATGTCGTGGCCCCGGCCGTCGCCGGCCTCGTCGCGCGCGGCTTCGCGGTGGAGGGGCCGGTGCCGGGCGACACCGTGTTCGTCAAGCTCCGCGCCGGGCGCTATGACGCGGTGGTGGCGATGTACCACGACCAGGGGCATATTCCGGTGAAGCTGCTCGGCTTCTCGGTCGATCCCGAAACCGGCGAGTGGCGCGAGCTGAGCGGCGTCAACGTCACGCTCGGTCTGCCGGTGATCCGCACTTCGGTCGATCACGGCACCGCCTTCGACATCGCGGGGCAGGGGATCGCCAGCGAACAGAGCCTGATCGAGGCGATCGACTTCGCGCTGCAACTGGCCAGGGCGCGCGACGACAGGGGGAGAGGGGCATGAGCGCCGCACAGATGCTGATCGACGGCACCGGCCGCGAGGGGGCGGCGGGGACGCGCCCGATCCTCGACCCCGCGACCGGCGAGACGGTGGGCGAGGCGCCCGAGGCCTCGGCCGCGCAGGTGGCCGAGGCGATCGCCGCCGCCCGCGCCGCACAGCCCGCCTGGGGGCGATTGGCGCCGCTCGCCCGCGCCGCGGTGATGCGCCGGATCGCCGGACTGATCCGGCGCGACCACGAGGGGCTGGCCCGGCTGGTGGTGCGCGAACAGGGCAAGACCATCAAGGAGGCGCGCGGCGAGATCGGAGGCGCGGCCGAGTTCTTCGACTATTTCGCCGAGTTCGCCCGCCGCATCACGGGCGAGATCCTGCCGTCGGACTTTGCCGGCGAGCAGATCTGGGTGCAGCGCGTGCCGGTCGGCGTGGTCGGCGCGATCATCCCGTGGAACTATCCGGCGGCACTGGTCAGCCGCAAGGTCGCCCCGGCGATGATCGCGGGCGACACGATCGTGCTGAAGCCGCACGAGGACACGCCGCTGTCGGCGCTCCACATGGCCCGCCTGTTCGTCGAGGCGGGGGTGCCGCCCGGCGTGGTGAATATCGTCACCGGCCGCGGCGAGACGGCGGGCGAGGCGCTGACCGGCGCGGCCGACATCGACCTTCTGACCATGACCGGCAGCGTGCCGACCGGCCGGCGCATCATGGCGCGCGCGGCCCAGCACCTGACGCCGGTGTCGCTGGAACTCGGCGGCAAGGCGCCCTTCATCGTGATGCCGGATGCCGACCTCGACCTCGCGGTGCGCTCGGCCGCGACCTCGCGCTACATGAACTGCGGGCAGGTCTGCATCTGCAACGAGCGCACGCTGGTGCATGACAGCGTGTTCGAGGACTTCGTCGAACGCTTCGTCGCCTTCAGCGCCACGCTGAGGGTTGGCCTGCCGCTGGAGGAGACGACCGATATCGGCCCCAAGGTGAGCCGCGCCGAACTCGAGAAGGTGGAGGCGCTGGTGGCCGAGGCGGTGGGCGCCGGGGCGGAGCTGCGCCTTGGCGGCGCGCGGCCGTCGCCGCTGCCGACACCGGCCGGGCACTGGTACGCGCCGACCGTGCTGACCGGCATCCGCCCCGGCATGCCGATCCTGTCGCGCGAGATCTTCGGGCCGGTGGTGCCGATCCTGCCCTTCGCCACGCTGGAGGAGGCGATCGCGATCGGCAACGACAGCCGCTATGGCCTGTCGGCCTATCTGTTCACCCGCGACATGCCGACGATCATGAAGGTCGTCGCCGAACTCAGCTTCGGCGAGGTCTATGTCAACCGGGTCGGGCCCGAGGCGCTGCAGGGCTACCACACCGGCTATCGCGACTCGGGCCCGGGCGGCGACGACGGCGCCCACGGGCTCGACGCCTACCTGCGCAAGAAGACCGTCTATCTCAACTACTCCGGCGGCCCGACCGTGCCGCTGATGCCCTACTGAAGGCCCGCCCGCGGGCGGGCCTTCTGCCGTAACGACCACGACGCGCCCATCAAGGACGCGCAATTCAAGCAAGGGAGGACGACCATGACACGACTTCTGACCGGGGCCGCGACCGCGGCGTTGATTGCCGGTCTCACCGGACCGGCGGCGCTGGCCCAGGACTGCCCGCCGATCCCGCCGAAGGACAGCTACACGATCGGCTGGGCACAGATCAGCAACAACAACTCGTTCCGCCTGACCGAGACCGAAAGCGTGGTGTCGGAGGCCGAGAAGCGCGGCCACACCATCATCCAGACCGACGCCAACGACGACACCGCCAAGCAGCTGAACGACGTCGAGGACCTTCTGGCCCGCGGCATCGACATCCTTGCCATTCCGCCGCGCGAATTCGAGGCCTCGGCCGCGGCGCTGGCGGCGGCCAAGGAGAAGGGCGTGCCGGTGTTCCTGGTCGACCGCGCGGCGGCCGGCGAAGCGGGCGTGGATTTCGTCACGGTGATGTCGTCGAACTTCATCCGCCAGGGCGAGATGGCGGCGGACTGGGTGGTGAACCGCACCGGCGGCACCGCGCGGGTGGTGGAACTGACCGGCACGCCGGGGGCGTCGGCCTCGATCGAGCGGTCCAAGGGCTTCGTCGATGCGGTGGCCGACGATCCCGGGATCGAACTGGTGGCGCAGCAGTCGGCGAACTTCGACCAGGCGACGGCGCAATCGGTGATGGAGCAGATCATCCAGGCCACGGGCGGCAACTTCAACGTGGTCTATACCTCGGCCGACGTGATGGCGCTTGGCGCGATCCAGGCGCTGGAGGCGGCCGGCATTCCGGTCGGCGGCGAGACGGGCGTGATCGTCACCGGCATGGACGGCAACAAGGCCGCTATCCAGTCGATCCTCGACGGCAAGCTCGCGATGTCGGTCGAGACCAACCCCCGGTTCGGACCGCTGTTGTTCGATACGATCGAGAAATGGCTGGCCTGCGAGCCGATCCCGGCCTTCATCGAAGTGCAGGATCGGGTGTTCGATGCGACGAACACGACCGAGCAGACGCTGGCGGAAGCCTTCTAAACCGCACAGGCCGACGGGGGGCACCGCCGGTGCCCCCCTTGAGCCTGCCCGACTGGACACCCATGGAACCCGCATCGCTCGCCCGGATGTCGGCCATCGAGAAGCGCTTTGACGGCGTGCGCGCGCTCGACGGCGTGGACTTCGACCTGCGACCGGGCGAGATCCATGCACTTCTGGGCGAGAACGGCGCGGGCAAGAGCACGCTCATCAAGATCCTGACCGGGGCCTACCAGCCCGACGGCGGCACCATCGAACTCGGCGGCCGGGCGGTCAGCTTCCGCGGCCCGGCCGAGGCGCAGGCTGCCGGAATCGCCACCATCCATCAGGAAATCCATCTGGTGCCGACGCTCGATGCGCTCGCCAACCTGCATCTGGGGCGCGAGCCGCGCCGCCCGTGGGGCCTGATCGACCGCCGGCGGATGCGGCGCGAGGCGGCGGCGATGCTCGACCGCTATGGCGTCGCGGTCGATCTCGACCGGCCGGTGGGCGAGTTGGGCGTCGCGGTGCAGCAGATGATCGCGATCGCCCGCGCCCTGTCGCTCGGCGGGCGGATTCTCGTGATGGACGAGCCGACCTCGGCCCTGACCCACCGCGAGGTGGACCATCTCCTGGCGATCACCGACCGGGTGCGCGCTGCGGGCGTCGGCGTGGTCTATATCACCCACCGGCTCGACGAGGTGTTCCGCCTGGCCGACCGGGTGACGGTGCTGCGCGACGGCCGGCGCGTCCTGAGCGCGGCGGCGGCCGGTCTGGACCGTCCGGCGCTCGTCAGGGCGATGCTCGGGCGCGGCGACGTCGGCTCGGATGGCGAGCGGCGGGCCGCGGTCACAGCCGGCGAGCGGCGGGCCACGGTCGCGGCCGGAGCGCCGGTGCTGACCGCCGAGGGTCTCGGCCGCGCGCCGCGCGTCGCCTCGGCCTCGCTCACCCTCGGACGGGGCATGATCCTCGGCCTTGCCGGGCTGCAGGGGTCGGGACGAACCGAACTGATGCGGCTGATCTTCGGCGCCGACCGTCCGACCGCGGGCCGCCACACGCTGAAGGGCGAAGCCGGGCCGCATGCGCCGGCCGAGGCGCTGCTGCGCGGTCTGGCCTACCTGCCCGAGGACCGCAAGGCCGACGGCATCGTGCCCGACCTGTCGGTCAGCGACAACCTGAGCCTTGTCCTTCTGCCGCGGCTGACCCGCTGGGGCTTCGTGGACCGGGCGGCGGAGCGGGCGGCGGTCGTGCGCTTCATGGCGCGTCTCGGGGTGAAGGCCGCGAGCCCCGAGACCCGGATCCGCGACCTGTCGGGCGGCAACCAGCAGAAGGTGCTGATCGCCCGGCTGCTGTGCAGCACGCCCGAGGTGCTGATGCTCGACGACCCGATGCGGGGGATCGACGTCGGCGCCAAGGCTGACATCGCCCGGCTGATCGCCGAGCTTGCCGATCAGGGCATGGCGGTGCTTCTCACCTCCTCGGAGCTTGCCGAGATCGTGACCCTGTCCGACCGGGTCACCGTGTTGCGCGACGGGCGGACGCAAGCGACCCTGGCCGGGTCCGAGATCAGCTTCGCGCGACTGGCCGATGCCATCGCCGCCGACGACCCGGCCGAGGCTGCATGACCGCCTTGCCGACGGGCCTGTCCCGACTGCGGACGCTCTTCCGCGGGCGCGAGATTCTGGTGGCGCTGGCCGTGGTGATCCTGCTCAACGCGCTCCTCACCCCCAATTTCGCCACCTGGCGCAATGTCGAGATCACGCTGATCCAGATGGTGTTCGTCACGCTGGTCGCCTCTGGGATGACGCTGGTGATCGCGACCGGCGGCATCGACCTGTCGGTCGGCGCGGTGATGGGGCTGGCCTCGGTGGTGGCGGTGGCGCTGCTGCCCTACGGGCTCGCCGCCGTGGCGGCGGGCTGCCTCCTGACGGGGCTTGCGGTCGGGCTCGTCAACGGCGCGCTGATCGTGGGATTCGGGGTGCAGCCGCTGCTGGTGACGCTCGGCGCGCTGATCTGGGTGCGCGGGCTCGCGCAGTATCTGAGCGGCGGGCGCAAGGAGTATTTCGAGGACGCGGCGATGCGCTTCCTCGGGATCGGGCGGCTCTGGGGCCTGCCGGTGCAGGTGATCGTGACGGCGCTGGTAGTGGCCGCGGTGGCGCTGATCGCCCATCGCACGGTGTTCGGTCGGCGGCTGGTGGCGGTCGGCGGCAACCCCTCGGCGGCGCGGCTGGCCGGGGTTCCGGCCGGGCGTACGATCCTCGCCGCCTATGCGCTCTGCGGACTGCTGGCGGGGCTCGCGGGCCTGTTCATCACCGCCCGGGTCGGCGCCTCGGACCCGACCGGTTTCGGCGTCCTGATCGAGCTCGATGCCATCGCCGCAGCGGTGGTGGGCGGCACCGTGCTGGCCGGGGGGCGGGCGCATGTGCTGGGCACCGCGGTCGGGGCGCTTTTGCTGCAGCTGACCACGGCGGCGATGATCATGAACAACGTGGGCTTCGCGCTGGCGCTGGTGGCCAAGGCCGGCCTGATCCTCGCGGTCGTGGCGCTGCAGCGGGGGCGGGCATGACCCCGCTGCCCGCCCCCCGCTTCCGCCCCGACCGCCGGCTGCTCGGAGCCTGCGCGGCGCTTTTGGTGGTGCTGGTGATCGGGGCCTGGCGCAACCCCGACTTCCTCGATGCCGGCAACGTCCTGAACGTGCTGCGGCAGAACGCGGTGCTGGCGCTTCTGGCGGTCGGGATGACCTTCGTCATCCTGTCGGGCGGGATCGACCTGTCGGTCGGCTCGATCCTCGCCTTCGCGAGCGTGGTGACGGTGACGCTCATCCCCTACGGCCTGCCGGCGGCGGCGGTGGCCGCGGTCCTGACCGGCGCGGCCTTCGGTGCGGTGAACGGCCTTCTGGTCGCGCGGCTCGGGATCGCGCCGTTCATCGCCACGCTGGTCACGCTGCTGGCGCTGCGCGGCCTGACGCTCGCGGTGTTCGGCGAGGAAACAGTGGCGCTGACCGAGGGCCGGGCCGAGGTGCTGGCCTTCGGGCGCGGCCAGTTTCTCGGCCTGCCGGTGCAGGTGCCGATCGTTTTCTGCGTGATCGTCGCCGCCTGGGTGGTGCTGTCGCAGACGCGGTTCGGCCGCGCCGTCTATGCGGTGGGTGGCAGCGAGGAGTCGGCCCGGCTTCTGGGCATCGACGTGGCCGCGACCAAGCTCGCGATCTACAGCCTGAGCGGGATGCTGGCCGGGCTCGCCGGCTTCCTGTTTGCCGTGCGGATCGGGGCCGGGATCACCAACTACGGCCTCGGGCTGGAGCTTGACGCGATCACCGCGGTGGCGCTTGGCGGCACGCTGCTGTCGGGCGGCGTCGGCGGGGTTGGCGGCACGGTGATCGGCGTCCTGATCGTGGGCTTCCTGTTCAATCTTTTCAACCTCGACGCGACGCTCGACACCTTCCTGCAGAAGGTGGTGCGCGGCGGGCTCCTGACGGCGGTGGTGGTGATGCAGGGCACGCTGATGGCGCGGAGACGGCGATGATGGAATGGCGGATGCTCGGGCGCGGGCCGACGCGGGTCACCGCACTTGGCTTCGGCGGCGGTCCGGTCGGCTGGGCCGGGGGCGCGGAGGCCGACCGGCTTGCCGCCGCCACCCTCGGCGCCGCCTGGGAGGGCGGCATCCGCTACTTCGACACCGCGCCCTTCTACGGGCACGGGCAGGGCGAAAGGCGCGTCGGCGCGTTCCTGTCCGGCTGCCCGCGCGCCGAGTTCGTGCTTTCGACCAAGGTCGGTCGGCTGATCGTCGATGGCCAGCCGGCGTTCGACTACAGCCGGGACGGGACGCTGCGGTCGCTCGGGGACAGCCTGTCGCGGCTCGGCCTGACCCGGATCGACCTTGCGCTGGTCCATGACATCGACCGCTACACCCATGGCGAGGGCCAGCCGGAGCGGATGCGCGCGGCGCTGGACGGGGCGTTGCCGGCGCTCGCCGATCTCAAGTCCGCGGGCGTGATCGGCGGCTTCGGGCTCGGCGTGAACGAATGGCAGGTCTGCGCCGAGGTCGCCGCGCGCCTGCCGCTCGACGCGATTCTGCTCGCCGGGCGCTATACGCTGCTCGAACAGGGGGCGGCCGGGTTCATGGACCGGGCGGCGGCCGAGGGCATCGGCATCATCATCGGCGGGCCCTACAACAGCGGCATTCTCGCCACGGGGGCGCAGGACGACGCGCTCTACGACTATGCGCCCGCGCCGGCCGCGATCCGGGACCGGGTTGCCCGGATCGAGGACGTGCTGGCGCGGCATGGCGTGCCGCTGCCGACCGCCGCGCTGCGCTTCCCGCTCCGCCACGCCGCCGTCGCCAGCGTCATCCCCGGCATGGTCGGCGCGGACCAAGTGGCCGAGACGCAGCGGCTCTGGTCCCGCCCGGTCGCCGAGGCCGTCTGGCACGACCTCGCGGCCAACGGCCTGATCCCCGCCCCGACCGGAGCGCCGCCATGACCCCCGCCTTCGACGTGATCGTGATCGGCTCCGGCTCGGCCGGCGGCACCGCCGCGGCGCGGCTGTCCGAGACGCCCGACCTGTCGGTCCTGCTGCTGGAGGCCGGTCCCGACTTTCCCGACGAGGCGACGCGACTGCCGCTGTTCGTGGCCTCGGGCGAGCACACCTGGCGCGTCTCCGGCGTGCCCGAACTCGACTGGAACCTGACCGACCGCGACCTCGCCGGCCGCCGCGGCGGCCGCCCGATCCGCCTGCCGCGCGGCCGGCTGATGGGCGGCTCATCGATGGTGAACTCGACCATCGCAGTGCGTCCGGCGCCGGCCGACATGGACCGGTGGGCAGCGGCATGCGGCTGCACCGGCTGGGACTGGCAAAGCCTCTTGCCCTGGTTCCGCCGGATCGAGACCGATCGCAACTTCCCCGGCGATCCGTGGCATGGCGATGCCGGCCCGATCGTGATCCAGCGCTACCGGCCCGAATCCTGGGCACCGGTGAACCGGGTCTTTGCCGCGGCGGCGGACGAGCTCGGCTATGCCCATGCGCCCGACCTCAACGGGGCCGCCGCCGATGCGGGCGTCTGGGGCACCTTTCCGCACAACCGTTTCAAGGAAGAGAAACAGGGCACGCTCAACACCTATCTGCGCGGCGCGCGCGGGCGGGCCAACCTGTCGCTGCGGGGCGGCGCCACGGTGGACCGGGTGGTGATCGCGCAGGGCCGCGCCGGCGGCGTGGTGCTGGCCTCGGGCGAGACCATCCGCGCGCGGGAGGTGATCGTGGCGGCCGGCGTCTACCACTCGCCCGCGATCCTGCAGCGTTCCGGCATAGGCCCGGCCGCGCTGCTGACGCGGCTCGGCCTCCGGGTCGCGGCCGATCTGCCGGTCGGGCGGCACCTGACCGACCATCCCGGCTGCGCCTTCTTCCTTGGCGCAAGCGGCATCGCGCAAATGACGGGGCGGCTCTTCGCCACCACCCTGCGCGGACGGGCCGGTGCGGACGGGGCGCCGCTCTGGCATATCCACCCGTTCCCGGCCGACGAGGAGGAGGGGCGGATCGGTCTTTTCGCCTTCCTTTGCCGCCAGCGCTCGACCGGCCGGGTAGAGATCGTCTCGCCCGATCCCTTGGCGCCCCCGCTGATTGACCACGACTATCTGGCCGACCCCGCCGACCGCGCGGCCTTCCACAGCGCCTATGCCGAGATGCGTGCGCTGGCCGCCACACCCGCCTTCGCCGCGACGGGGGCCCGCCACGAGACCGCTCCGGACGACCTCGACCGGCACCTCGACGCGACGCTGGCCTCGGCCCACCACCAGAGCGGAACCTGCCGGATGGGCCCGGACCCGGCTAACTCGGTCGTCGCGCCCGACCTCGCGGTCCACGGGATCGAAGGCCTCTGGGTCGCCGATTCCAGCGTCTTTCCCGACACGATCCTGCACAACACCAACCTGCTCTGCCATGTCGTGGGCGAGCGGGCGGCGGCGATCGTGGGCGAGGCGCTGGCTCGGGCGTGACCGCGCCGGACCGCGCGTCCGCCGTTCGGGGGCCGTGCGGGTGCCAGGTCTGGCTCAGGTTGGCAAAGCCGAACAGCGGATGCCTTGCCGGCCGCGGCTGACGCCGACATGCTCGGCCGGTTCGCGGTCCGACGGCGTCCGGGCGCTCCCCTCGGCCGAGGTTGCGAAAAGCTGCGCCGCGAGATCCGACCAGAGGTCTTGCCCGATAGGCGCTCACGGCGCCTTGGCATGGGCGGCCAGAACCGCCGCGTCCGGCGTGGCGCCCGGGCCAGGCGTCGCCCGGATCGCCACCATGCCGTCGCGCGCCGCCCGCAACCGAGCGATCGAGACGGGCGCAGAGGCCCCTGCTACCGGATCAGCGGCAGCAGGGTCTCGGCGGTGATCCGCACCTGGCCGTCATAGAACGTCTCGGTCAGCAGGCTCGAGCCGTGGTCCTGGATGAACTTCAGCTGCTCTGGCGGGATGTCGACCGGGTTGCGCTCCACCATGTCGGGATAGATCGCGGCCGGGGTGCGGTCCACCGGCGCGACGAACTCATTGGTCAGCGCGCCATCATAGCCGATCTCGCGCAAGGTGGCGACGATCCTTGGCCAGTCGAGATGCCCGAGACCGGCCGCAAAGCGGTTGTTGTCGGCGACGTGGAAGTCGAACAGGCGCTTGCCGGCCAGGCGGATCGCATCGTGGATGTCACTCTCTTCCATGTTGAGGTGATAGGCGTCCAGGCAGACGCCGCAGTCGGGGCCGACCGCATCGGCCAGCGCCAGAGCCTGCGCGGCGCGGTTGAAGAAATAGGTCTCGAACCGGTTCAGGGGTTCGATGGCAAGCCGCACACCCACCGTCTGTGCATGCGCGAAACATTCGCGGGTGGCATCGACGACCCAGCCCCACTCCTCGGCCTCGGTCGCGTCGGGCACCACCTTGCCCACCGTCGCGGGCACCAGCGTGAGGATCTCGCCGTCAAGCTCCGACACCATCGTCAGCACCGACTTCACGTAGTCGACCGAGCGTGCGCGCTGCCCTTCGTCCCTGGCGGCAAGGTTGCGCTCGCCCAGCATCAGCGTGACCCCGCCCCAGCAGCGGATGCCGTGCTCCTTCAGCGCGGCGCGGGTCGCGGCGGTCGGATACTGCGCGGGCTCGCCCGACAGCTCGATGCTCTCGTAGCCGTATTTCTTGATCCGCCTCAGCGTCACCTCGAGCGGCTCGGCCCGCATCCAGTTATGGGTCGAAAGATGCATCGGTGTCCTCCCCCTGATCTGCCGAGCTCCGCCCGCCGGGACGGGCGGCCCCGGCAAACGGCCGTCATCCGGCGCGACCAGATAGGCCCCGGCCCGGCGCAATTGCAAGGACGTTGGCGGCGCAAGGCGCTTGCCGGGCGCTGCAGGACAGGACTAAAGGCATGATTACATGTGCTTGCGGCCGTCGCATCGGCCAGGGCCGGCAGCCGGCCCGATGCTCCGGGCGCGCATTGGTCATGCCAACGTGACGGAAGACCGGGTCCGGCGACCCCATCCCAAGACAGCCAAAGGAGGCGGTCGCGATGCATATCGAGATGTGCATGCTGCTCTGGACGGCCGATGTCACCGCAGCGCACGAACCGCTTCTGTGCGGCATCCCGGCCTTGTGCGACACCGTCCACAGCAACATCGCGGAGGCCGACCCGGTCGCCGCCTTCGCCGGCCACCGCCGCCACATCGTCCGCGACTTCGCCGAAAGCCCCGAGGCCATCTGGGCGGCGGCCCCGGTTCAGGCCGTCCCGCCCGGGGTCCAGCCGCGGCCTTCGGTGCCGTACATCTCGTGCCCGGTCTCGGTCACGGCCAGCGTGTCCTCGAGCTTGATGAAGCCGCGTCGCGGGTGGTGCATGGTGGTCTCGACCGACAGCACCATGCCCGGTTCCAGCGCGCGGGCGGCATCGACACCCTCGTAGGCCACCGGGTGGTTGGTCATCAGGAACGGCACCTCGTGGCTGATCAGCCCCATGCCATGCGCGAAGAAGTCGTTGCTGGCGGCGTTCGGCAGGGTGCGGAGCACCGCCTCGGCCTGGGCGATCATCTCGGCGCCGAGCACGCCCGGGCGCACCATCGCGAAGGCCGCCTGTTGCACCGCCTCGACCTCGGCCAGCAGGTCCTCGAGTTCCGCATCCGGCTCGCCAAGCACGCCCATCCGGCAGAGATCGCCGATGTAGCCCTGCCAGTTGCCGCCCGAGTCGATCGAGATCACCTCGCCCGCTCGCCATTCCTGGCTGGACGCCGCGCGGTTGTGGCTCGCCCCGAGGGTCAGGAGGCAATAGTCGAAGTGAAGGCCCCGCGCGGCTTCCTGATGGCGCAGCTCGCCGATGATCCGGGCCTTGGTCCAGCCCTCGCGGGCCAGCGCCATGGTGGCGGCCATCGCCTCGGTGATCCGCTCTGAGGCGGTCCGGAGCAGCGCCAGTTCCGCCGGCGTCTTGATCGCCCGCATCTGCTCCAGCATGCCCGTGGCATCGACCAGCGTGGCGCCGGGCAGCGCCGCGACGAGCCGCTGCCAGGCGTCGACCGGCAGGAACGACGGCTCGATCCCGATCCGCACTGCGCCGGCGCCGATCCGCCGGAGATGCTCGGCCCCGAGATCGGCGGCGTCGGTGCTGCCCCAGGTGGCGGCCACCACCTGCGGCGTCCAGAACGGCTGGTTGGCGTGCTCGCCCGCCTCCATCCGGTTGCCGATATAGGCCGCCTGATCGGGCCGGCCGCGGCGGTGGATCACCACCGGCAGATAGCGGCTGTGGCCGATCGCATCCATCGCCTGAAAGAAGATGAAGCGGTAGCCGCCCATCAGGTACTGCGCATTGTGCTTGGAGGTGACGAACAGCGCGTCGATGCCGGCCGCGTCCATCAGCCGGTCGATCCGGTCCAGATCGGGCGCCGTCCGCGCCGTGTCGCCGTCTGCGCCCGCCGCGTCCATCATCGCCCCCGCCCCCTCCAGCCGCCGCGCGCAGCATGCACCCGGCAGGCGCCGGCGGCCAAGCGAAAAGCGCGTCCGGTGATCCGGCGGGCCGGACCGCGCGTGTCACGCCATCCAGCGCCGGAGATAGGCCGACATTAGGCCAGGGTGATCGGGATACCACTGCAGGCAGAGGCTCATCAGATGGTCGTAGGGTCTCGGATGCAGCGTCCAGTCCGGGCGCGGCGCGAGCCCGAGGCGCGGAGCGAGGCCGCTTGCCATCAGCCGGTAGATGTGCCCGTTCCCGTCGAGATAGGGGTGGACCGACAGGAAGCCGTGGGTGACCTCGGCCAGCGCGTCGAAGGCGGCATCGCCCTGCGGCGCGCGGTCCCAGATGGCGCCGATCCGGGCGCCGAGCGCGTCCATCGCCGCGGGTACCGCCGCCGCCGGCGGGCAGGGGTCTCGCTGGCGCAGTCCGGGGCGGCGCACCGCCAGGAAGACCGCGCGCGGTGCGTCGGCGAGCGCGGTGCCGGGGGTGCCGCGATAGGTGCCGGCCGCCTGCGGCAGGCCCGGCGGGGCGAGGCCCGCGAACAGCCGGCGGTGGAGCGGGCGGGTATCGATCAGCGCGGCGCATTGCGCGTCGGGCGGCAGGCGCTGCAGGTCGGCCAGGGCGGCGGCACTGGCCGGGCCAAGTCCGGCCCGCGCCTCGGCCTCGGCCTGCAGGTTCCAGCTGAGCGGCGCCATCGGGCCCTTTCGGTTCTCCGCCGCCAGCAGATCCCGGTTTCCGGCGGCGGCGCAACGCCCGATTGCGGCCGTTCACCGATTCTTCGGGGCTTTCGGGCCATTCCAGAAACAGAGGCCAGGGCCGGGAGGCGGAGACGGTGGATGTGACGGGCACGCCTGGGGGCGACGTGATCGACGGGTCGGCCGACCCGGACGCGCTGCAGGGGCTGGGGGGCGACGACCGGCTGTACGGCCACGGCGGCGAGGACACGCTCTTTGGCGACGAGGGCGACGACACGCTCTACGGCGGCGCGGACGATGACAGCCTGTCCGGCGACAACGGCGATGACAGCCTGTTCGGCGGCGCGGGCAACGACACCCTGTTTGGCGGAAGGGGCGACGACACCCTGTCCGGCGGCGCGGGCGACGACACCCTCTATGGCGGCAAGGGCGCCGACACGGTCGTGTTCCGCGACGGCTTCGGTCACGACGTGGTGATGGATTTCGATCCGCAGGCGGACCACGTGAGCCTCGCCTCGGGCGGGATCGCGCGGTGGGACGACGTGCAGGCGCGGCTGTCGGCCGACCATGACGGCAGTGCGGTCCTGCGGCTCGACGACGGCTCGACGCTCCGCTTCGACGGGGTGGCACCCGAGGATCTGCGCGAGTCGAACTTCACCATCGCCCCCCCGCCGGTCTGCTTCCTCGCCGGCACCTGGATCGCCACGCCGGACGGGCAGGCGCGGGTCGAGACGCTGCGGCCCGGCGATCTGGTGCTGACACTGGACGAGGGGCCCCGGCCAGTGCTTTGGGCGGGGCGGCGCTGGACGCGGTTCGGTCACGGGCTGCACCGCCACCAGCCGGTCCGGATCGCCGCGGGGGCGATGGGGCACGGCCTGCCCTGGGCGGACCTGTCGGTCTCGCCGCAGCACCGGCTGCTGCTCGGCTTCGGCCCGGCGGGCGCGCTCGGGCGGGCGCGGGCGCTCTGCGGCCGGCCGGGGATCGCGCAGGACCGCGCCTGCGCGGCCGCCGACTACCTGCAACTCCTGCTGCCGCGGCACGCGATCCTCTCGGCCAACGGTGTCGCGGCCGAAAGCTTCTATCCCGGCCCGGTCGCGCTGGCGAGCCTTCCGGCCGCCGACCGCGCCGCGATCGAGGCGCTGTTTCCCGGCATCGGCGCCGATCCTGCCCGCGCCTATGGCGCAACGGCGCGGCCGGTGCTGACGGCCCGGGCCGTGGCCGCGCTGCCGGCGCGGGCGCTGGCCCCGCTGGCGCCCCTCTGCGCGGGGCTCGCGGCGCGATGACCGTCGCGCTTTTCACGAGCCGCGACGGCGGCGCCGCGCTCAAGGCGGCGGTGCGCGAGGTGATCGCGCTGATCGGCCGGCGGGCCGCCGCGGGGACCGAGCGGCTGGACCTGCAGATCATGTGCTTTGCCTTCACCGACCGGGAGATCGCCGCCGACCTCGCGGCGCTGGCCGCAGCCCACCCCCGGATGTCGCTGCGCCTCCTCGCCGACTGGAGCCAGGGCGCGGCCACCGGTCCTGCGATCCTCGACGCGCTGGCCGAGGCGGCGCCGCCCAGTCTCTACGTGAAGTTTAAGCTCGACCTGCCCTATCGACCCGACCCGGCGACCGGGCGGCTGCGCTACAGTTATGCGGCGAGCCGGGGCATGCTGCATCACAAGACGATGTGCCTTCTGGCCGACGGCCGGCCGGCGATGCTGGCGATCGGCAGCTTCAACTGGTCGGCGCGGGGGCAGCGCGCCTACGAGAATCTGGTCCTGCTGCCCGACACGCCCGACCACGGGCCGGTGATGGCAGGCTTCGCCGCCGAGTTCGAGGCGATCTGGTCCGACCACAGGCTCTCGGCCACGCCGGGCCGGGCCCGCCGGGTGGCGGCGCGGCTGCGTGCCGACGCGGCGGCGGGCGCCGATCTCGCCGACCCTGCGCGGATTGCCGACATTCTCGGGCTGGCGGGCGAGACGCCGCGCCCCGGCCCGCAGGCCCGGCAGCCGGCCGAGGGGCGCTGCCTCGCGGCCTTCTCCGGCAGCCCGGTGCTGCCTGGCGCAGCCCAGGCCGGCCATGCCGCCCGGAACGACCGGCGGAGCCTGAACCTCCTGCGGCCCTCGGGGGCGCGGCGGCCGGCGCCGCTGACGCTCCACACGCTGGCGCTGGAGGCGATCCGCTCGGTCCCGGACGGCGCGACGCTCGCCGTGGCGGCCTATGCGCTGTCGCCCCGCGTGCCGGAATTCGGGGCGATGATCGCCGCCGCCCGGCGCGGCGTGCGGCTGCGGCTGTTGCTTGACGGGCGGATCGGGCGGCCGGCTGCAAAGGCGCTGCTCGGCTTCGCCGCCCGCGAGGGCCTGCCGCTGGACCTGCGGCTGTCGGGGCGGCGGATGCATCAGAAATACCTCTGCTGCGCCGAGGCCGGTCTGGTTTTGACCGGCACGGCCAACATGACCGCGGATGCGGTCGAGCGCCATTCCGACCATCGCGTCCTGTTCCGCGAGGCACCCGTGCTGGCAGCGGCCTTCCAGGCCGATTTCGACACGATCTGGAGCCGGCTGAGCGCGCCGGCGGCGTGACGGTGCGCGCCCGGGCGGCGATCGGCGGCACGGGCGAAGGGGAGGCCCGCCGGTCAGCTTTCCGTTTCTGTCCGATCCGTCGTGGATGTCATTCTGCTTGGGTGCTTTTGGGCGATGATCGAAGGACCATGCGG
>Ga0224723_1001154_pt1 | contig 16584 bp, 16 predicted proteins | sample Balambano_FR2_Me_FD_161647 | JGI IMG/M metagenome (GOLD analysis project Ga0224723, IMG submission 161647) | Freshwater sediment microbial communities from Lake Towuti, South Sulawesi, Indonesia - Balambano_FR2_MetaG | ecosystem: Environmental > Aquatic > Freshwater > Lake > Sediment | place...
CTGCTCAAGCTCGCCCCGTTCTTCCCTTGTCAACCGCACATGATATTTCTTCGCCATCTGCCTGCCCCTTTCCCGGACAAACAGTATATCCCCTTTCTTACCCACTCGCTTCCTTTTGGTCGTCTACGAGGCCGAATGTTTGAAAAGGGTTGAAAAACCCAGAAGGACTGGCGCACCATGGGTGGTCATGTTGTTTACATTAAGGACTGCCGCGTCCACATCCTGAAATGTACCGTTATTGTGCGTGTAGCCAGAGATTGAACTAAACGCACTGACAGGGAACGAAGCATCAACTCGAGACTTTAAATATTCCTCATTGTCCCGAATATGCTTGTTCAAATCCAAAGCTATAACCAGGTCATTGACATTCCAGGTTTTTGGCGCAGTCCAGATTGCAGGCATATTGTGTTCCTTTCTCTACAAACGTGTATTCGATTTTGGTTCGATAAACCTATGATAGCTCATATGTTCTGTTCGGTGGCGACAGTTTGTTTGAACGTTTGTTTCCATTTTTGGACGTCGTTTTGTTGACCATGTGTGCTGGCGCTCTTTCGCGGCAGCACTGCTATCGCGTCAGCGACGCCCATCTGCCTAAGCCTCAAACAATGCCGGATGAAACGTGGTTTGAGGTGGCTTAGGCAGATAGCAAGCTAAAAGCTCGCCACCTCATGCGCCGGTGGGGGCTTACGTATGCCACTACATGACGCACCCAGACCGTCCCTGTCGGTGCTGTCTGGACTGTGAGCAGGAAAGTAGGCACCCACCGGACGCACCCCGCCTGTTTTTCGCATTTCAGCGAACCATCTTCAATGTGGCGGCAGAGCTGGTGGCACAGGCTCATGACGAGCAATTCCGCACGCTGTACGCCATTCACACGCCCGAAATTTCCCATCCAAAATTGGCAAAATTACTTACCTAAAACTGGAGAATTTCACAGGTTGGTTGAACCCAGTCTGCTACCTTGAAACGAGGATTAGCACCGGAGTTACACCGTTTTGACACGAAATGCCCGACAACCCTCCATCGAATACATCCCGCCATCAGCGCCAACGCTTCGTGCATTTGCCAAAGCCGTGTGCGAAGCGCTGTCAGCACAACGCGGCGATTCAGCGCTGGCATCCAATGATGTGATTGGCGGACTGGCGAGCTTCCTCGAAGTCGTCACCCGTCCTCAAGCGAAACAACTAAACATGTACGCTGGAGTGCTTGACGATGAGACAGATTAGCGGTATTGTCGTCATCAAGTCGGACGACGAGATGTTAGTCGCACCTCGCCGTCCTGGTCGAAGCACTATCGTACCTAGCGCCATGACCTCCAACAAACTTTAGCACGTTGGCGTGTCTTGGGCTACCAATTCGTCGTTCAACTATTGGCTAGGAGTTTGTTCATGTCCCCTAAAGCTTCACACCACGATCCCGCCGTTAGAAATACAGCGCTTTGCTACATACGTCGCTCGCTTGTGAAAGATGAAAAAGACCTTGTCAGTCCCGAAATCCAACGTCTGAACATAAGTCGCGTTTGTGAAGCCTTTGGTTTCCAGCCCGAGTGGTATGAGGATATTGAAGGTCACCGATCGGGAATGCACGAGCGCGGGCGTCCGGGATGGCTCGCACTTAAGGCTCGTCTCAACGACGCTGATGTTGTCGCTCTAATCGCCAATGATCTGTCACGCCTTCACCGGCGTGGCTGGCGGATTGGTGATCTCTTGGATTTTGCCGACCGTAATCATATACGTCTCATTCTGGCAGACCCCAACAAGCAAATTGACTTCAGCACGCCGCAGGGTCGGATGATTGCACAGCTTTCCGCTATTTTTGACGAGTGGTACGCCATAGATGTCTCCATGCGACGGAAGGCAAACATCGCGTATCGAAAATCTCAGAATAAGACGGTTGGTTTACCACCCTTTGGAACGAAACGCGGTCCGGACGGATATCTCACCCCTCTGGATGATGGTGTGTGGTTTTTGGTGGATGGCAGCTGGATCGCCGGAAAAGAAGATGATGAGTCCCCATTGGAAGGCTCAGTTTGGCGAGGCTATTTTCAGTGTGCAAGACGTATTCTTGAACTGTATGCAGAAGGCATTGGACGCTCAAGAATTTGCGCCAAGTTACATGCCGAGGGCTATGCATTTCGTGATCGCAACGGGCAGCCAGCTGCTTTGGAAGTGCATGATATTCGTCGTGTTACCGCCAACTGGGCGGAATATGGAGGGATCGTCTTAGAAGAGCGAGCCATTACCCGACATTTTTCACAGGCGGAGATTGATGACATTGTTCTCGACCCCACCCGCGCTGTCGTTGACATCACGCTGCTCAAGCGTGTCGCTCAGGTGATGCATGAGCGTTCAGTTCGGCGACCCGACAGTGGACGGCGACAAACGGCTCACATCTATTCCCTGTCGGGTCTGGTCTATTGCGCTCACTGTGAAGCTGCGTCAAGAGCGCCGGAAGGTGGGCAGCGAACACGCCTTATCGGCATCAAGCAAAGTGCCTATCGTCACCGGCAGGGTTTGAACTGCACCTGCAAACGCCGTCAGGTTTCATGCCGGGTAGTCGAGCGGCAGGTGAGCGAACTTATCGCGCTCCTTACTGTGGAACCCGATATGCTGCAACTCATGGTCACGCTGGCTGGAAAGACGCCTGCATCTCAGGATACGCAGGAAAATCTGGAGAGTCGTAAGCATGCAGCTTTAGCGCGTTGTAACCGGCGACTCGACGCGGCACGCCATATGTACGAGGATGGAGAAATATCTCGCGGAGAATATGTGCGGCGCAGAGAGCAAAACCAACGCGAAATCTCACAGTGGATGGCGTATTCGACTCAATCTGACCAAGTGGTTGCTGAGCTGATGATTTGTGTGGACGCGGTGCGTAACCTCAACCAGATGTGGGAAATGAGCAACCCTGAACAGCGCAACGGTCTGGCACGATCACTCTTTGATTCTTTCGTATTTGACCTGGATGAGCAGCGAATTGTTGATTTTCGCCTAAAAGCGTGGGCGGAGAAATTCCTCGTGATCCGAGTGGAAATGAATACGCTTCACGAGGAATTTACAGCCATTAAGGGAGAGGGTACTGCTGTGACTCCGATAGGACTCGAACCTATAACCAATTGATTAAGAGTCAACTGCTCTGCCAATTGAGCTACGGAGCCATCAAAAAGCATTATAGCAGACGACTTTTCCCCGTCAAGTGGAACTGAATTGCGCTATTTGACGACGGAAATGACAGGGGCATACACATCTATGCCCCTACCGTTTCACAAACACTACGCGCCGTCAATCAATTCGACTTCGGCGCAGTCTTCACATGTCACCGTTTCAACATCTTCACCTGCCGCCACCGCCGCGACCCAATCCACAAATCGCTGCCCGTTTGCCCCATACCTATAAAACTGTGGCGTTACGGTCACGCAGTGGTCGTTCCCGCCCGTAGTGAAGCTGAAGAAGTTGTCACTGGCACCCGCTTCAATATCGGCAAAGTTCGCCATTAGCTTCTGCTTGAGATCAAAGTAGATCAGCCCGCCCAACAGCAGAAACGTTTCCTGCACATTATCACCCGCAGAGTTGTACTGCGTGAAGGTGATGTCCGGGAACATTGTGGCGGAGTGGGTGTAGAACTGCTCGAAGTTCATGGTGTCGAGCGTCATATCCGCATAATTTTCTGGCAGGATGTCCATCGTCCCCCACACATCAAACACCGTGCTTGCCAGCCGTTGGTTGCGATAGCCGCCGGATGCGTCGCCCAACTGCTCAATCCGTGCATTCGGATAGGCTTCAGCGACAAACTGCGTATAGAACGGTGAGGGAATTGATCCGGCACTGCACCCGGTCACAAACACCGTATCGGGATTCTGGACATTCTCAAACGTCCAGTCCAGAACCGCTGTCGCGTTGGTGTAGCCGCGATGCTGAATGATAGTCTCGCCTGATTCCCCCACCGGATAGGTCGTCGTGGTATTGCCGATATGCACATCACCCGTGCAATATGGCACCATGACCATGTTGTAATCCGTGAACGGGTTTTCTTCATTCTCAAAATCAAAAATGCCGACAGGCGAGGCGGCGGGGTTATCGCTCTCATCCACAAACGGATCGTAGGTCGGGCTGCTGAACAGATCACAGTTGTTGCCCGTCCAGCACGCGCCGCCGCCCTGGAAATGCACCAGCAGGTCGTCGCTGGGTTCATCTGCGGGGCGGGCGAAGAACGAATAGGGCGTCCCGTTTGAGCAAATCGTATCGCCGCCGGGCGAAATCTGCGTCCATTCGCCGGCGGGCAAGTCGCTCCATCCAGGCAGGGCATCCTGCGCCAGCACGGAGGCGGTTAGTGAGAGGGTAAGCAGCAAACAAAAGGCAGCAATGAACGAGCGTATATTCATAACAAATCTCCTGAAGTACACTTGATTTGGCGTACAGATAAGTGGAATATACCCCGTTCCTTGAGATCGCGCAGCAGTGAATCATTGATGAGCAGGCGCAGTACGCGGCAACGCCGTTCACTTGTTAGCCATAGCATCCGGGGAAATTAGGCTGCGGGCAGCGACCCGTCGGGTGGCGCGGTGGGCTTATCAAGCCGAATTTCGTTCATACGCATCGCGCCAGCATGTTCCGCGCTCATCCGGGGATACAGCCGCCGAAGCGCTATCTGTATATCTTCCCGCTCCGATTGCAGTACTGCCATACCAGAAACTTCCTTTCCGCGCAGCCACAGCGTTACCGGTGCGCTCTCGTGAAAGTTCAAAGCAGCGGTTTCATTATCATATTGAACATATTACGCCAGACAGCGGACAAACTTATGCCTCTTTCTGTTGGCAATGATTTTGTACGAGAGCATAGCATGTACTTTTCGCTTGATCGGGCGACGAACGTCACTGAATCCCAAGACTGAATGTAATCAGCCTCATCGCGTGTTTTCCAGGTACTCGCAGTTTGCCCCTCACGGTGAAACCGCTACAATACCGTGACTGAATACTCGGAGTTATGTCTTTGGATACACACGTTTCCGCCCCTCCTGTCACCACGCCCTTACAAGTCACAACTCCCCCATTTTCTGGTCTGACCAGCGCCGAAGTCGCGGAACGGGTGCGGCGCGGCGAGACCAACCGTTTCAAGGCACGGGTCGGGCGTTCCTACTGGCAAATTCTGCGCGACAACCTGTTCAACGCTTTCACTGTCGTCATGCTCACAATGTTGTTCATCGTCCTGCTCATGGGCGATTACGCCACCGTCGTCTTCGCGGGTTTCGCCGTCGTCACCAACGCGCTATTCGGCATTGTGCAGGAGTCCTACTCGAAACGAAAATTTGACCGCCTGATGGCGATGTCCGCGCCGATGGTGCGCGTTTACCGGGATGGCGCATTAAGCGAAGTCTCCGTCTATGATGTCGTCAAGGATGATGTCATTCCGCTGGAGCCAGGCGACAAGATTATCGCTGATGGGCATGTGCTGGACAGTGACGCGCTGGAAGTGGATGAATCGCAGTTGACGGGTGAATCGGACGCGGTGCTGAAGGACGTCGGCAGCCCGGTTTCATCTGGTTCGTTCTGCGTGGCGGGCAGCGGCGTCATGACGGCTGAAATTGTAGGCGAACACAGCACCGTCAACCGCCTCACCAGCGTCGCCAAAGCCTATCGCTACGTGCTGACGCCGACACAGGGGCGTATCTACACCATCGTTCAGATTTCGATCTTTATCATGCTGGTCTGTACGCCGATGATCTTCATCGCCGGGGTCATTCAGCGTGGCATTTTGATCCATCTTGAGAATTTTCAGAATGCCGTCGTCTTCGTCGCCTCAATTGTGCCGCAGGGCTTGGTGCTGACGGCAACGCTATCACTCACCATTGGCGCGATAGTCATCAGCCGCCGCCAGACGCTTGTGCAGCGCGTCAACGCCGTCGAGAGCATGGGCAACGTCACCTGTCTCTGTTTCGATAAGACCGGCACACTCACGCAGAACCGCCTCGTCGTGTCTGAACTACAAGCGCGAAATATCAGCGACGCCGATCTCAAAGCGAAGCTGGCGTTGTATCTGGGAAATCTGTCCACGCTCAACCGCACGGCAGGCGCGGTGGCTGATTACCTGTCTTTGAAAAAAGGGAGTGCGCCCGCGCAGGTCAAGCAGCGTGAAGTGCCATTCAACAGCGCCCGCAAGTGGAGCGCGGTGATCATCAATAACGAAACGCTGATCATGGGTGCGCCGGAACGCCTGCTGCACGAGAGCGAATATGATCTGGCGGCACAATCCTCAACCCTGGCGGAACAAGGCTATCGCGTGCTGGCATTTTCGCATGTTCCGTTCGCACTGGATGGCGATCAACTGCCGGATGAACGCCGCGCCCTGGCGTTGATCATCCTGAGCGACACCGTCCGCCCTGATATTAAAGAAACGCTTGATGCTTTTCGGGAGCAGGGGGTCGCCCTTAAGGTCATCTCTGGCGATAACCTCGAAACCGTCAGCGCGGTGGCGCGGGAAGCGGGCATGACGATCAATCATGCCTACACAGGCGATCAGCTTATGGCGATGAGCGAGGGCGAGTTTGCCGAAGCTGCCCGACTCGGCGATCTGTTCGCCCGTATTGAACCGAATACCAAACGTCAACTGGTCGCCGCGCTCAAAAAGGCGGGGCATTACGTCGCCATGACAGGGGACGGCGTAAACGATGTGCCGTCGCTGAAAGAGGCGCACCTCGCCATCGCCATGAATGACGGCGCTCAGATGACGAAGGACATCGCCGACATCGTGCTGCTGAACAACGCGTTGACGACGCTTCCCGAAGCCTTCCACGAAGGGCGGACGATCACCCAGATCATTTTCGGCACCTGCAAGATTTTCCTCATCAAGAACCTGTACAGCCTGCTCTTTTTCGTCTTCGTCGGTTTTATGTTTCTGCCGTTTCCGGTCACACCGATCCAGATTAGCTGGGTAACCTTCGGCGTCGTCAACCTGACGGCGGGGCTGATGTCGTTTCGCCTTTACAAGCCCGCCCCGATGCACAATTTCCGTGAAGATGTGCTGGATTATGTCGTCACCGGGGGCAGCCTCGGCACAGTAGCCGCCTGCCTGGTCTATGCCGTCGCCTTTTTCGCCAACGGGGAAGATGTCATTGCCACCCGCAGCCTGATCGTCATCTTCCTGACATTGTTCGGGATGCTGGTATTCTGGAATGTGTGCGGGATCAACCTCATGCAGTTCAACACGATACTTCCGCGCCTGCGCGTTTTTCTGTTCGGTCTTGGCGCTGCTGTCATGACGATCACGGTCTGCTATCTCCTGCCGGGCGTACTGTCGTTTGAGGGTCCTTCGACACTGGAGTGGGTGTTTGTTGGAACGGTCTTCGCAACGATGATCATCTTGCTTAATGCGGCGATGCGAACGCGCTATTTCAGCAAGTTGATCTGGCGGATTAGCGCTCCGCCGTGAGACCCCTCACCCCCGACCCCTCTCCCATGCAAGCGGGGAGAGGGGCGAAAACTTTCACCGCCGCTGAGCCGTATGGGGCGTTTTTGGGGCTGGCGGTGGAGGTGAGCGTGGGCTAATTACGGAGTCGCCCTCATCTCCCCTTCGGCGGCGGAACGCGGTGCGTGATCGCCACTTCAAGCAGAGCGCGTAACGCCGGATTTTTCAGGTCATCTGCTGTCTTGATTTTCACATGACGCAGCAGCTTGCCCGTGCCTTCCAGCAAACCCACCGGGTCGGGCAGTTCCGTACCGTAGTAGAACCCCAGCCCGACATGCTTTTTCTGCGGCGCGATCCAGCTGAAATGCTCCGTCATTTTCTTGGGTCCCGTGCCAAACCCCGCGATCTTTTGCCGCGTCCACACCACTTCAACGGTTTGCGGCAGCACATCGAAAATCAGCGCCCGCGCTTCTCGCGCAAGCTGCTGAACCGCCGGATCATACGTCACCAGAATCGTTTCAAAATCAGCGGTTTTATCGGCAGTCATGATTGTTTCCTTCAATGGATTCAATGTCTATATTCTACCCCTCGGCGTCCTTGGCGGCTTGGCGGTTCATCATTTTCGCTTTCTTCGCCGCCCGTCGTTCCTCTTCCAACCGCTGTGCTTCCAGCCGCTCCGCCTTCAGGCGCACATAATCGCCATAGCCGCCCACATATTCGCTCAATGTCCCGTCTTCCAGTTCAACGATGCGATCCACTATCCGATCCAGAAAATAGCGGTCATGCGAGATCGTCAGGATCGCCCCTTCAAACTCCTCCAGCGCGTTTTCCAGCACTTCGGACGAGGCAATATCCAGATTGTTCGTCGGCTCGTCCAGCAAAAGCAGGTTAGGCTGTTGAAGCACCAGCATGAGAAGCTGCAAACGGCTGCGTTCTCCGCCGCTGAATGAGCGTATCGCCTGCCCCGTCTGCTCATACGTGAACGCGAATTTGAGCAGCTTATTCACGGCTGCCCCTTCGTTAATCGGCTGCAAATTTCGCACGAGATCAACGGGTGTCTTGTCGCCATACGCGCTCAGCGTCTCGTGCTGCTGTGCGTAATAGCCAACCCGCGTGCTGTTCCCAACCTTGATCACGCCGTCCAGCGGCTGCATCTCACCAAGGATCAGTTTGAACAAGACCGACTTGCCCGCACCATTCCTGCCGATCAGTCCGACGCGCTCCCCATGCCGCACCAGCAAATCCAGCCCTAAAAACAGCAGATCGCCATCAAAGCCCATCGTCACGTCCTTGAGTTCAAGCGCTTTGGTACTCCCGCGCACGCCCTCAATCTGGAGTTCCATCAACTGTCTATCGCGCACGGCTTCGATGATCTCGCCGCGCTCTTCCATCCGCGCCAGCATTTTGCGGCGGCTTGCGGCTTGTCGCGCATGGCGTTCATTCAGATCGGCTTTCGCCTTCTCCGTCCATTCCTTGATCGCCGCTTCAATCCGCTGGATCGTCTTTTGCTGCGCCGCGTACATCTGCTGCTGGCGAATACGGCGCAGTTCGCGTTCAACAGTGTAGGTTGAATAGTTGCCCGTATACTGCGACAGTACCCCTTGATCAAGTTCGACAATTTCTGTGACGACGGCATCGAGTAAATAACGGTCATGCGAGACGAGAATCACACCGCCGTTGTATTCGCGCAGGAAGGATTCCAGCGCCGCCTTCGCTGCCAGATCGAGGTGATTATCCGGCTCGTCCAGCAGCAGCACATCGGGTGACCATGCCGCCAGCCGCGCCAGCGCGACCAGTTTGGTCTGCCCGCCGCTGAGCGCCGTCACTGGCAAATCATAATCAGCACGGGTAAAGCCCAGTTTCGCCAGCAGTTCGCGGACTTTGCTGGCTTGCCGACCCGGATCAAGGCGTTCATACTGCCCCAGCAGCCCTGCCTGAACCTCAATGACTTCGGTGAGGAGATCGGGATCGTTATAGATTTCAGGCTGACCAAGCCGCGCTTCGACCGCATTCAGTTCAGTCGTCAGCCGTGCCAGATCAGGCGATGGCTGGCAGGCGGCTTCATAGAGTGTTCCATCCGGCAGCCGTACTTCCTGCGGCAGATAACCAATCGAAACGCCGCGCATGGTCGTGATTGCGCCCTTGGTCGGAATGATCTCGCCCGCAATCGCCTTGAGTAAGCTGGACTTCCCCGCGCCGTTCGCCCCGACAAAGCCAACTTTGGCGTGGTTGTCTATCGCCCACGTCAGATCGGTAAAGATGTCGCGCCCGGCATGGTTGATGGTGATATGATGAAGCTGAATGATGTGCATAATTCGAGTCCTCTGTAGTCTGGTTAATATTCTGCTCGAAGGCATGTTCAGCCCGTCTGAAAACAAAAACGGCTCTGAACATGCGCTCAAAGCCGTTGAAGTTACGCTGAATATGACGAAACCTTATACGGTGATTAGGCGCAGTTCTCCCTGGGAAAGGCATTGATGGAGGTCATTAACGCCCGTGAAAGGAGGGAAAAGTACGCCATGTAAAACATGAATACCAGTATGGCAGAAATTCACACGTTACTCAACGACTGAGTCAGCATATTGCGGTGTCTGGCAGCCTGCCGCACACGGCGTAAGTTCAGGTGGACGTTTGCCTTCTCCAAAGAATCACTCAGGTTCGAGTGGATTATCTATATTTTGGACTTAGTTTTCGGAATCATCATACACTCGTCCACCAACCCACAAGTCTCCATGCACAGTTTCGTCTTTATTGCAATCAACGCTATCGGCAGTGAGTTTGCCGGTGATCTTCACATCGTCCTCGATCGTCTGTTTGCGCTGCACGGTGTTGGGCGGGGCTAAGAGCCGCTGCACGGCGCGGTTGCCGATGATACCCTGAAGCCCGATGATGCCGTTCGGATGTACGGTCGGATGGGAAACGGAGCGCTGAACGCCTTGTTTCACATTCCCCGAAAATTTGTCAGCCTTATGCTCGTGCATCATCCACCTCTACTCGCCCTTTGGTCATGAACCAGAACGGCACTCAGACAGGTAGAAATCAGTATATGGTGAATGCGTTGTAAACGCAACTGACTGCAACCGGTGTAGAATGTAATCCATTTGATCGTGAAGAAAAGGCGTGAATCATGGTTCGCAAGGCAGCGGGTTCAATGAACCGCTTGAAATTACCGCGCCCGACATGGAAACGTAGCCGAAACGTCGGAAACGAATCTGTAAAAATGCTGCGCCGCTGTGCTAGACTATCGGCAATCAATCCCAATATCGTCCATTGTTTATCAGGAGCAGAGGCAGCTTATGCCCCGTTTATCGCTTCGCCGTTCATATTTGATGTTGGCGCTCAGCCTGTTTACCCTTATCTTCGTCGGCGCGGCTTCCGCGCAGGATGACATCGTGATGGTGAACGTGATTGATAACAGCCATACCGTCGGCTATGTCGAATGTGCCGATATTGCCGAGACGAATCTGGTGCCGAATGACGATTGCACGCTCGTCATGGAGAGCGAGGCGACGCCGTCGGTCATCTCCGTGCCGCTGGATATTCAGACGATCAGCACGTACAGTTACTGGCATGTCATCACCGAAGGTGCGGCGGAAGTGTTTGACGCACCCAATGGCAGCATCGCCCGCACGATTGAGCCGGGCTTCAATTTTGTCATCGCTACCGACACGACCAGCGCCCCCGGTTGGATTCAGATTCAGGGCGGCGGCTGGATGCGTGAGACCGATATTAATTACGTTCCCGCGTCACAGTTCACCGGCGCGCAGCTGCTCAATGCGCTGGAACAGCCGTTTGGCTGGGTGATGTTCCCGTTGTTTACCGCCTCGGAAGTGGGCGGGCAGCAGGATGCGGATAATGGGCGTTTCCTGGACAAATATGATCGCTTCAACGTCTTCGCGCAGGTGCAGGATGCTGAGGGGATCGACTGGTACATGATCGGGCCCGATCAGTGGGTGGAGCAGCGCTGGGTGGCAATCGCCAAGCCGGTTGAACGTCCTGAAGGCGTAGCAGGGCGCTGGATCGCGGTTGATCTGTACGAGCAGACGCTGATTGCGTATGAGGATGATACCGCCGTCTTCGCCACGCTGGTCGCGACGGGCTTGCCGAACTGGGATACACCGGAAGGCATCTTTGATGTGTGGACGCGGGTAGTCCGCGATCCGATGAGCGGCGCGGCCGGTTCACCGGAAGCTTACGCCCTGCAGGATGTCCCGTGGGTGATGTATTTCAACGACGGAATCAGCCTGCATGGCACATACTGGCATGATGGCTTTGGCTATCGCCGCAGTCATGGCTGCGTCAACCTGAGTATCAGCGATGCACGTTTCCTGTATGAATGGACACTCGAAAACCCAATTGATGAAGAAACGGGTGAGCCGCTGACGTATGTATATGTGTACAGCAGCGGCATCTACGGGCAGTTCGGTATCGCGCAGGGGTAAACTCCCCCACAGACGTTTTTATGTAGGGGCAGACCTATGTGTCTGCCCACCTTGGGCGAATCCGCAGGTTCGCCGCGACACAAAATTTTGACAAACGCCTGGAAGAATCAAAAACGCCCCGATACGGGGCGTTTTGATTTGTTCAAATGTCTACATCGCGTCGTAGCCGGGTCCTTTGGCGAAGAAGTCGTAATTCGGCGCGATGTCCACCGTCAGATCTACCACTTCACCGCCTGCCGCCGCCGCACGGGTTTTGGTATCCCAGGGAATGCGCTCCTGCCCCGCCGCCATCGTGTAGCTCTTCGGCACTTCCTCCTCAATGAAGATTGCCTCAAACGGGCATTCCGGGATGCACGCGCCGCAGTCAATACACGTATCCGGATCAATGAAGTACCAGGGCCATTCATTCTCCGGCTGACCGGGAATAATGCACTCCACCGGGCAAACCTGCACGCAGGCGCCGTCTCGCAAACACAGGCTGGTGATGATATGGGTCATAAGGGTGCGCTCCTCAGAATAGAGTTAAAAGTTAAAAGGGGAAAGTTAAATGTAAAAGCATATACGCGTTTACAGATTTTTCCTGACTTTTAACTTTTAACCTTTAACTTTCAACTGATGTTCTAAGCCTACCGCTTACCGAGCGCCCCGTATGTAACTTTTGTTGGATTTGAAAAACTAAATTAACAGCGTTTTGAAGTAATGATTGCGCCGCGATAATTGCAATTTCACATTGGTTAAATTCGGGGCAAATTATTGGTATCCGCGAGATATTCCAATCCGTCGCGGTCGGCAACATAGAACGTGCGCCCGCGCTTTTTAAGCAGCCCGGCATTGAGCAAGCCGCGCAGCGCCCGCCCGACGACTTCACGGGTCGTGCCAAGAATGGACGCCATTTCTTCCTGCGTGAGTTGGGACGGCATTTCGCAAATCTGATCGTCGTAAGCCGTTTCGCGCAAAAACAGCTTTGCCAGACGCGAGGGAATTGTGCGAAACGTCATATCTTCAAGGCGTTCGAGGGTGTCGCGGTTGATTCGGGCGAGGGCTTGCAGCGCGTTGCTCATTAGCACCCGTTCCTTCGCCATCAGGTTGATCAGGCTGGCGTGGCTGATGACAAGCGTAATCGTATCGGTCACGGCGAGGGCGTCAAACGGGTTCTCGCCGCCATCAACCGCCGCCACTTCATTAAAGCTGGATGGCGGGCGCAGTAAGCTAAGGGTGTGCAGCCGCCCTTCAGGGTTCACGCGATACAGGCGCACCATACCATCCACGATGATATGAAACCCTGCGCTTGGATCGCCCTCCGCGAAAATCAGCGCCCCCGCATTGTAGTGGCGCTGATGCCCGGCAGCCTGCACCCGCGCCCATGCCGCCGACTCCAAGCCGGCAAACAGGGGAATAGCTGACCAGTCCAGTGCTGGAACGGTGGATACCGGTGCGAGATCAATCATCACTTGACCGCGAGATCAGCGCGGCAGGATGAGCGCAAGGGCGACGAGCAGCGTAATCAAGCCCGCCGCCACGACGAACATACTGCGAATGTCCCGAAGTACATAGCCGTATTCCTGCTTCAATTGTTCGGTCGTCACCTCTATGGTCGGGTTGGCAAGCATTCGCTGGATAGTTGCCATATCAATATCTTTATTCTTGATAGCTTCCGCGCTGGTGCCTTTGCCGGACTGAGCCCGCTGCGTGGTGCGGCGCTGGCTGGCGCTGGTGATCATGTAGGGATTGCTGGTTTTCATTGCCCGCCGCTGGCTGGCGCTCTGGCGGTTGTTGTTCTGGGTCATGTGGAACTCCAATTTGACTTTAGCTCAAAAATAGCGTGTTTGCAGGGGTGAAACTGTGTGTTCACCCAATGTGGGCAGACACGCAGGTCTGCCCCTACGAAACCTCCACATGGCGTTCCTGGCGGTTTAATCGTTCCTCTTACCTGCGCTACGCGATCCGATCCGCATACACGATGATACGCTCGGTGTTGACGCGATATGGATAGCACGAAATGAGTGTCGCCGTCGCGCCATCCCGATTGCCGAGAACGGTCACATCATCCGGCGCGACGGTAAAAATATCCGTCACAGTATACGTGTAAGTTGTCGTTTGGGTCTGTATCTGGAAGGTATCGCCCGGCACAAGTTCATCCACATGGCGGAACAATTCGCCGTAGACATCATTGTGCGCCGCCAGCACGACATTGCCGACTTCATCCGCCGGGTCAGCCCCGTTGACCATCTGCCCGACACCCTGCTGAAGCGCTTCCCAGTCCACCCCCTGCACAATCACCTGATTGATATTGAGCTTGGGAATGATGAGGGCAACAGCGGTTTCATTCGTCGTCTGCGGGCGGGCGACGACCGGGCGAATCCACTGGCTTTCAACCAACGGGATCAGGTGCGACGGCACTTCATCATAATTGAAGCTGACGACGCCCGTTTCGCTGACGGTATGCCCGCCAGGCAGCACGACATCTTCAAGGCGCATACTCGGCGTTGGCATGAGGGTTGGGATGCCGGCGCGGCGCTGTTCTTCCGCCAATGCCTGTGCCGATGCCGTTTCCCGTTCGAGATTCTGCGCGGCGACCAGCAAATTCGTACCGACCAAAATGATGCCCAGCACGGCGGCGACTTCGACGGCGATCAAGGCGCGGTCATACCAGCGACTGCGCTTTTTGCGGCGCGGCGCGGGCAGCGACTCATCTACGGACATGGGAAGATACATGGTCGGCACCGTGCTTTGCGGCAGCGTAATCACGCCGCCATCTGGCTGTCCCTGCTGGAGCAGCATTTCGAGCGCCGGAACGGTCATCGGCGAGGACGGCGGCGGCAGCGGTTCGGCATTCGGTTCAACGACGCGCCCGCCGCGCTGCATTTTATCAAGGCGCTGCTGGCGTACCTCGCGCTTTTTCATGGCGAGGATGCGTTCCAGTTCCTCAATACTCAGTTCATCAACAGGTCGTTTATCGCGCATGAGGTTCTAACATTCTCATTACCGTATCTTCCGCGCCACCGCGAAGACCTCACGTTCAAAGAACCAACGCAGGGGCGGCGTATGAAACGCAAAGTGCCGCATATTGTCTATGACGACATTTTCGCCGCCGTGCTGAGGCGGGCTTTCCAGCCAGACTTTGCTGGCAAACCCGGCTTTTTTCAACACACGGCGCATACTGAGCATGGATTGTTCATTCACATGCACATGCTCATTGACTTCCACCAGAAAATTGCGCGGGTTCTTCGGGTAATGCTTACCCTGCCCCATCGCGGTTCGGAAGAAGCGCACGAACGGATACGCATACCGATCATACCAGATATTCGGCGCGGTATGGACGATAAACCTGCCATTTGGCTTAAGAACCCGCGAGACTTCCGTGAGCGCGACATCCAGTTCCCACGGGTAAAGGTGCTCAACGACATCGAACATCAGCACACGATCAAAGCTGTGATCAGCATACGGCAGATGTTTCGCGTCCGCCTGCGCGACGGCGGTTTTACCGGGCGTTGCGCCGTCAATGCCTTCGATCACCCTGCGTGACATATTGACGGCGACGGCGGCATAATCAATCCCGAAGGCATCCGCGCCGCGTGCAGCGGCATGGCGCAGAATTTCGCCGCGCCCGCAACCGATGTCTAAAATGGTCATGCCGGGTTCGACGGTTGCCAGCGCAAAGGCAGAAGACAGGCGGCGTGATAGCTGCTCGCCTTCACTGGCGTTAAATTCGTCATAACCTTCACAGGCGGCACGGAAGTACGACTCATCGTACAGTTCCGAAGGCACTGCCTGGCGTTCATCGGGTTTCTGCATCGAAACTCACTGTTGGGCGTGATATGATGCACAATGATATATCAAGGCAGTATGGCGGTTCAAGCGCCGCAGGGAATAAACAGTAGCTATGGCAAGCGAGATACAGAATCTCAGCGGGCATACGTTAGGGCAGTATGAACTCCGCGCCCTGCTGAACAAGGGCGGCATGGGGGCGGTCTATCGCGCAATTCAGGGGTCGCTGGGGCGCGAGGTCGCGGTCAAGGTGCTGCCGGCGTCGCTGGCAGCCGATGCCGGCTATATCGAGCGCTTCAAACGCGAAGCCCGCACCGCCGCCGCACTTGAACACCCGCATATCGTCCCCGTTTATGATTATGGCGTGGATAATGGCGTCAGTTATGTGGTCATGCGCCTGCTCACCGGCGGATCGCTGACGGAGCGCATGGCGAACCGACACGGTTCCATGCCGCTGAACGACATTGCCGCGCTGCTCACCCCCGTTGCCGATGCCCTCGATCACGCGCACAGCCGCGGCGTCATTCACCGCGACATCAAGCCGAGCAACATCATGTTTGACGATCGCGGCACCGTCTATGTCGTGGACTTCGGGATCGCCAAGCTCACGCAGTCCAGTACGATGCTGACGACGGAAGGCTCATTCGTCGGCACACCGACCTTCATGGCACCCGAACAATGGACCGGCGGGCAGGTCACGCAGGCGACGGATCAATACGCGCTCGGCGTACTGGCGTACCAACTGCTGACGGGCGCACCACCGTTTGAGGGCGATACGCCTTATGTCTATATGCACCGCCATGTCAATGAAGTTCCCACACCGCCTCGTTTACGCCGCGCCGATGTGACCCCCGCCGTAAGCTGGGTGGTTGAACGGGCGCTGGCGAAAAATCCTGCCGATCGCTTTCCGTCAACGGGCGCGTTTGCGGCGGCATTTCGAGAGGCAATTACGCTGCCCTATGACGCCGTAAATC